>ERZ1664524.1-NODE-1-length-40304-cov-9.939700_pt1 | contig 40304 bp, 65 predicted proteins | sample MGYA00575331_ERZ1664524 | MGnify/ENA primary metagenome ERZ1664524 (study PRJEB40874, sample SAMEA4040741) | Gallus gallus | biome: gut; material: content | place: India | collected 2016-01-01 | study: EMG produced TPA metagenomics assembly of PRJEB14491 data set...
CTGTCGCCGTTGGCCGTATCGCGGCAGCAATCGGCGCATAGCGCGCATCGCTCTCGGTTTTGGTGTAGGCGTCTGACGCAACCTCTCCCAGCTCATAGCCATCACCCATTGGATTAACCATCGGCACTTTTCCAACATCAACTATTGTCGGAGTTGGCAAACCTAAACCGGGGTCACCTTTGGGGCCAGGATTACCTTGAGGTCCAGTGTCACCTCTAGATGGTTTTTGGCTATCTATATACCCTTGTGCATTTGTGTCGTAGAGCATCCAATTGTCATTTTCTCCAATCAATGGAGGATACTGAGCAATCGCCTGAGTTTGCTCTAATATTTCGTACATTTCGTTTAATGCTTGTGTATACTCTGGAGGTGGATTTTCTGCGGATAATTCGCCCTCATCTGCCGTTACCTTGATCGGATAGTCGCCTATCCATTTGATAACTACTTGATTTTCGGTGTTGTACCCCTTTAATATAATATCAAGTTTCCCAGGGACACTAGTAAAATCAGATGTGATTTGCCAAGTCAATTCGATTGTAGTACCAGAGATTTGTTTCTGCAGAGTTTGAGATGCTCGTGTTCCAACTTCGCTATCTGCATAGATGACAAACGTTAACCCAGCCAAATCCAATCCGTTGTAGCTAGCAGGCAAAGTTATAACAGGAGCATCTGCATTATTTTCCCCTTGTCGTAACACGTTAGAAATTGGTCCGACATGCAAAACTTTGCCTGTTGTTTGCAGTTGCATATACTCATCTCCTCTCAGCTGATCGGGTACTCCACAAGGTAAGTGCCACTGATTTTAGATACTTTCACGCGGTCACCAACCTTAAAGGTGATGGATTTGTTGTATTTATAATACTTTTGGCTTGGAGTTTGTTCTCCGTCAAATTGTAATTTTAGCCCATCATCCCTGACCGCAACTATTTTAGCAAATAAAATCGGTTTATTTTTTTTCATTTCGCTTCTTTGTTCTTCTTGGTAACTGATTATCATAATTCGTAGATCACCTTTTTAGCTTTATGTTGCATTTCTCCATCATAATCAAGTTGCATTTTCCAAGACATTTCTTGATATAATCCATCGACAAATCCATGTTTGATTTCAATTACATCGCGGATACCATGCGGGACACATTCTGTGACAAACGGAACAATATTTGTAGACATCATGCTTTTTAATCTTAAATTATCAACATATTTTTGTAATTCTTCTTGGCTAGATATGTTATCTAGCTTTTCTATTGGAGCTGGATATCGACCAATGTTGACAGTAGAGATTTTGCTACTCGGATTATTATTTTCTGATGTTGCAATTAAAACATCATTGTTGTCTGGCGATGAAACTACTGCTGTAAAAATATTGTATTTGTTATATGTATCATTAGACAAAGAAATTTGTTCTTGAATAATACTGTTTTCTCCTGCTATATAATAATGATTAATATTTGATTCGTGCGGCGGTCTGTACTTGTTTATCCTTGCGAATCCATTAAAATCAAACCAAAGGGAATTATAGTTAATCTCTGAAAGCAACGAATTGATAATTGTTATATAACTTGTACCAGGATCCCAATCCTCTCGATCTGTCCTTAAAGTTTCATTGCTGTCTTCAATAATTACACGCGTAATCCCAAGGCGAATTGTTAAAAGCTCCTGAATGATGTCAGTGTATTTACGGCCAGCCTCAAAATATAATCGTTCTTCGATGTTTTTCTTTTTTACAATAATCCCTTCATCGTATGCTTTAATAGACCATAGATTTTTGCCAGACTTATCATGTTCTTTGTCTGCTGTAATAACGACGAATTCATATAGTGGGTGAGATACTCCATCTTTTATTTGCTCAATCGCAATTCTATCATGCAGCCAATCAATTGTTTCATCATACTCAAATTTACCAGTTAATGATATTTTTACTTCTGCGTCAGCGTCACATGATATAGATGGGGTATTGCTTGCATAAATTTCTCCCTTGTTCGCTCCATCCCTTAAAACATTAAAACGATAAGATATCTTAGTCATAATAAATTACCTCATCAGATATTTCGGTTATTTTGAAATTAATATCTGTTGCAATATCTGTTGTCTGTGTTATCTTATCTATTATTCCAATAGCTATATCTCCACGGCAATCTTTATAAATAACTTCTTCCCCAGCAAGCGTTGCAATATTTTCTGCCAATTTTCTTGATTTAGTTGAAAATTCAAAAGTGTGTGATCTTGTAAGATTTTCAGGAGAATATGCAACAGGAAGCTTTCTTCCAGCGTAAAACTGATATGTTGTTTTCATGCTGTCGGTGATTTTATGTGATGGATAGTTCCCTCTTCTTTTTTTTAAGACAATCCAATTTTCGCTATTTCTGCTTTTTAACAACGCAAAAGGCACATTTAAAACAACTTTTATTTCATCGCTTTTCGAATAATTCCCTTGGAGATTATCTACCAAAACACTGTATTTGTGTTCTCCGACGCTTTCAAAATCAACATAGCTTGTAGATTTTGTTTTACCAATTAACTGATTATCTCGATAGATATATGCCATATTACCAATTAAATTCCAATTTAAGACAACACCATAGTTTTTTATAAAGGCATTAACACTCAATTTTTCTGTTGTTTTATTTTCTATTATTGTTGTAGTTGTCCCCCATTCTGACCAGAGATCAAATTCGTTTAATATTCTAACGCTTATTTTAATTTCTCCATCTGGCAAAAAAATAGGGGATTTAAATTTTTTTGCATTACCATAAATCGGGTAAACCATATCGCCTATTTTAATTTCGGCCGAAATTTGATCATTTGATTGCCATTCTACTTCAACACGTGGTGAGGTGTTTGCTGTAATTTGAGACGGGGCAGGCGAACTGCCTCTGCTCACAAACTCTGCTTGCGTACTCCAATTTCCGGGGGCATTATCCATATTATAAGTACGTACTCTCCAGATCAAATTGCCTACCGGTAAAGTATTGGCAGCAATAATTGTTGATTTTGTTGATCCCTGTACTGTTTTTAGCGCATTCCAATCAACAATCTCGGCATCAGAGTATTCTAGCTCTGCTTTTGTTTGTTCTGTGTTTGTAGCAATAATGTGTTCCCACGTAAATGTATTGTCTTTGTTGTTATCTATAATGATAGATTTTGGGCTAACGATCTTTGCGCTAGAAATAGAATCTTTTGTTTTAAATTGTCTCTCATCGCTTGTAGATACAGATTCAGCAATAGAAGTAACAGTAACTTTCCATTTAATTACATCTGACGGGAAAGTATTAGCGGGTATATTGCAATTTGTTTCTGGCCCTTCTATTAGAACACTTTCCCAAGATTCTGAACTATTAATTTTCCACTGAAGATTTGCCTTTTTTTGTGTAATTGGGTTAAAAACATAATCTATTTGCCCTAGTTCCCATGTAAAAGTATTATCTTTATCCCTGCGCAAAAAAGCATTATTAGATGGAGATTTTAACGTTACCGGATAATCACCTGTTGCATCATCTGTTTCAATAATGAGTTTCATTCCGCTCGGGGTTATATTTGTAACACTACTGGTAGTATTAACTAAAATGGCATCAAACTTAAACAGCGAATAAATGCTCTTGTAGTAAACATCATCTGGAGACCATTGTGTATCCGACCAAATTACTTCTTTAAGTGTTCCTGATTTTCCGTCTATATGCTCGTTCAAAAATATTGACGGCAGCGCCGCACCCTGGGGTCCAATACCACCAAGACGACTATAATAATTATCCTTATAGTCGTTCCACGTAATAGTTTTTAGGTCAATTATGTTTGGAGTGCTACCATCACTATGTTCTCCTGGGGCACTAATCGAATAAGACGTGCTACCAAAACCGGCCCCTTGGCTTTGGTAAAACAGGACAACACTATATGGCATTTCCAAAGTAATCTTTTTTAATTTTCTTTTTTTTACTTCATCTGATATAGCAAATTTGACGATTGCAACTTGTTGAGGGCCAAACCCCGAAAGAGATGTAATTTTAATTGGATTTGCCCCAAAAAAATTTGAGTTTTTTTCTGTCATGTCCAAATAAGTCCATTCTTGGGCGACAAATGTATCTGTCCTTTGTGCCAATTAAAACCCTCCTGTCCATCCTTGTCTAGTCGATGTTTGCCAATCCATCAACCCGGAAAAAACATCCATAAATCCGTCAAAACTATCAATTTGCACTGTAATATTTGCTTCAATGCCATTATTGATTGTTATATTAGAATTACCTAATAATCGGACTGCATCCATAATTTGTGATAACGTATCTTTTCCCCTGCCCACATCCCCAAAAACGGATGATTCTTTTCCAAAAGAATTTCGATACATAGTTAGTAGTGTATTAGCTGCCGGAGCTGCCATTACCTGTTCACCACCTGCAAAGCTCATCACCTGCGCGCGGGGCTGAGCCTGAGCAAATAAGGGGGCTGCCGGGGACGACGACATCATCAAAACGCCAGAATCACTCGGGCGCATACTATTATTCAGACTCTGCTGACTGTTTTTTTGCTGCTGGTCAAACAGTTCTTTTAGTTTGTCAATCAAATCTTTTACACTTTTAATCGCTTCTGTGATAACTTTAATAAATCCCGTTTTGATGCTATTGACCAAATTGTCAAATCCATATTTTAGAGGAGCAAGCTCATTGGCCAGCTCTGCCATTGCCTCGTCAAATTCGTACTGGCTTTGCTTTGCCTCTACCATTGCCTTATTATTTTCCTTGTAAGCTGCTGTCAGGCCCGGCAAATCAGTTTGTGACAGAGTTTTGAGCACGTATTCTTGTTCTTTTCCACTTTGAGCCGCGTCTTTTAGACCCTGATTAAACTCCTCCACATTGACGCCAACCCTGCCCAATAGTTCGCCAAATTGGCCAACCGCCTCTTTGGTGGCAATGGTTTCCTGCAGGCTGTCCGCAAGCGATTCTATTTTAAGAGTATCCGGGAATTTAATAACCGCATCGGATAAACGCTCAACAATTTCGGCCATGTTGCTATCCTCAAATCCCGCGGCAAGCAGATTGGACATTGCCTCGGTGTTGGCGTTAAAATCCTCCGATACAACGTTAAACTCCTCCATGCCTGTGCGTACAGTCTCCATGCTGACGCCCATATTTTCTGCGTTTACTTGGAGAGTAGCAAAGCCTTCGCGCATTTCTTCTGTTTTCTCAAAAAGGGCTCCAATCGCAGAGCCAAGGGCAACAACTGCTGCTACCGCCGCGCCACCAACAACTCCCGCCATTGCCGCAGCAGAGGTAGAAGCACCGCCAAGACCACTAACAAGGCTGGTAATGCCACTAGCAGCTGATCCAGTTGCGCCTGGTAGCATTTGCAAGCCCTGGAACAACAGATTGATTGCATTGCTTGCCCCTTGTCCTCCGCCCGAAACGCTCTGTGATGCTTGCGCAAATTGGTCAAGGCCACTAGCTGCTCCGTCTGCGTTGCCCGAGATGCCTCCTAATGCCTCTCCTGCCTCACTCGCACTGGATGCTAGTTTGTCCAAATCTCCATCAGCGGATGAGGCAGCTGCACCAACCTTATCAATATCTCCTGCAGCAGATGACGCCTGACTGCCCGCCTTGCTAATCGAGGAGGCTGCTTTACTGCTGGCCTCATCCATCTTTTGCGCTTTCTCGGCGTATTTATCCGACTTATCAATCATCTTGTCAAGGGCTTCCTCGGCCTTGAGGATGTTCTTCTGCAGTTTAAGAGCTTCTTCGCTGTCTGGCCCTTTGAGGTTAGAGACACGCTCATATTTTTCGCGCAAAGAATCCAGGAGTTTTTGCTGCACCTCGATTTGCGCATTGAGGTTGTCCCACTGCTTAACCAGCTTTTCCATATCGCCCGCTGATACCTGGTTAACACTGTCCGCAACCTTAGACATGGTATCTGATATTTTATCTGTTGATTCGTCTAATTCTTTAAACGCCTTACTGCTATTTCCGGAAAATGCCTGGATAGATTTTAAGATATTGTTAAGCGCCTTTTCCATTTTTGAGTTATTGATCTCGGTATCAAACCGGATTGTCCCATCTGCCATTGACTTTTGCCCCCTCTCTATGTAAAATAAAATCAAATCATATTAGGAGTTGATTTTATGTTTTGCCCAAATTGTGGCACCGAGTGCAGCGGTAATTTTTGCCCTAACTGCGGCACGAAATTGGAGGCTCCAAAACCTCCACAGACGGTCTCTGCGCCGTCTCAAAATACCAAGCAGGACACTGACCCATATATTGAGGTAAAGGACCCCAAAGGCAAATGGCCGGCCTTTTTCCTATGCTTGTTTTTGGGTTGGTTGGGCGCGCATCGCTTTTACACCCGCAAATATATCAGTGCTGTGGTTTACATTGCGATGCTGGTTCTAACCCCGTGGGCGTTACCGTTTTGCATTATCTATGATCTCATTACTATTGTGACTAACTCTTTCTTTTGGGATCACAAGGAGATGGTGGCACGCTATCAAGCGTCGGAAGATAAAAGCACAATCGACGGTTGGATGATTGCTTTTGGGGTTTTGGCATTGTTGCTTATTGCCTTTATGTTGATCGGCAGACCATTTACAGCTGCTTTTGAGACGGTCGCCGCCTTTGGTTTACCCGTTTTTGGTATCCTCACACTGGATGACTACCGCAAAGGCAAGCCTTATACAATACCGCTTATCTTTTGCTTAATCTGCCTGATCCCATTTGTGGCAAGTGCACTGGGGATTGTTACCCTTTCGGCCTAATCGTCGTCGTCATCGCTGTAATCGTCAAGCGAGTACAATTCTTGCAACCGTCTGATCTGCCGCCGTTGCTTGCTGTTCTTAATTTTAGATAACTCCCCGTAGGTAATCGATCGGATGTTAATCCGTCTTTTGATTTGTGCATCCTCTGGCAAACTTTGAAACAGCGCCATAAACTGCCACCAGTGCAGATCATCTTTCAACAAATCCACACCATTATAAGTTAAAAAATCGGCCCAGACCGCCCAAAAATCCTTGTAAAAATCGAGCGTTTTTCGTCCGTCGTCCCCTGGGACTACAGGTAAACCGCACCGGCAAAACCAAGCCGCCTGCAAAAACAGCTCCAAAAACACAAGAGGTTCGTGCGGTGCTGGGCCTTTTAAAACCTTTCGCAGGGCAAACACCTGCTTTTCTTCTTCTGTAAGATCTGGACGGTCTAGGATCTGCTCAAACTCCAGCCATTCCCGATATCCAGTCTTAATGGGATATCGATTTCCTGATGCCTCCAAATAATCCGGCAGTTTATAAGGCTTCTTCATCCTCGCCCTCATTCTCTTCTGTTTGCATCTTATACTCGATGTAGGTATTACGATTTAGGAGCAGTTGCCCGTACAAAAAGTTACATAGCTGCATATGCTCGACCGAATTTGGTTTGCGCCCCTCAAACACCGCATCATAACCCTTGATGCCCAAAACACGAGTAATAAATCCTTTTGCTGTCTCATAGAGATTGCGATTTGCCTCCTCTACTCGATTAAGTTTTGTCTGCAAATCCTCGTCGCCAGTCATCTTTTCCTGCGCCTGTTTGAGTGCTGCATACTGCATAGCAAGCTGAGAGTAACTGTCAATAACCGCTGAGATCATCCCCACATCGGTGATATCAAGGTCAAACTCCTGCCCACAGATTTTAACTGTGGGGCGAGGGGCAAAATTAAATTCGTTGGTCATGCTATACCTCTACTTTCTTCGCCTTTGTTGGTTGCGAGAGGATGGACATGGCTTCTTCGGCTTTAGCCCAGGTATAATCGCCATCAGAATTAGTGACAGTTCCCTTTTCGGATGCGCCGGTTTTGGTGATACTAAAGCTGATATCCTGGCGCAGCTGTGCTTCGCCGCTACCGTCATTCTGGACAGATACTGTTGCCGGATATTTTTTACCATTTGGTGTCCCTGCAGCAATCATGTCGTTATACTCAATGATCTCGGTATTGCGCTTGTTAAGGTCCTCCATCATCACGTCAAAGACATAATCCTGCACTGGGTCGCCAACCTTACGATGGCCAGTAAAGGTGCGAGTGATTTTCTGTGTTGCCGGTTCTGATTCAGGCGTTCCGCGCCCGTCCATGTAGTAGTAATCCTCTGCTTCTTCCTCGACTTCTACCTCAGTGGCAGAGATTCCGACTGTGATCGGTTTCCAGTCTGGTTCCTCGGTGGTACCCAAATTCATCAAATAAATTCTGTTATAGTTTTTTGGAGTCATTAACACCATTTTTGTCACTCCTTTTCATAGGTTAGAATAAACTGCGCCTGATATAATCCCTTTACGCCATCTTCGTCCTGCTGATAGAGCATTGCATTTGCTGCTCGAACGGATTCTGCCGCTTTCCCTTCTCCCAGGTCTGGGAGATTTCTTGTTTTTGTCTGCTCGTCAAGCCAGTCCGAAAACTTCTCGAAAAATCCGGTTGCCTCAATGCGTTCGCGGTCAGAATTGGTATAAGTCCGAAAGTACAGCGCAAAATTGTGCTGGCAAACCATCGATCCATCCATGTACACCGACACCGGTTCCCCCTCTCCGTAATCGGCGATTCCGTAATTGTCAGGATCCGAATCGGTATAGTCGGTATAAATCGCTGCCATCTCAGTAAGATAAGGGCAAGAGGCAATAAACGACTTGATACCCTCAATGATGCTCATTCTGCTTTACCCCCTGCCTGTTCTGCCACTGTTTTTGTAATCTCTTTTTTCTTTTCTTCCCACATGCGTGGCATCCACATTGCCCCGCGTTTGCCACCGCCGCCAAATTGCAAATCTCGGTTTGTGGTCGTTTTGGGAGCTCGTCCAACCATCACTTTGCCATAATAGAGATATCGCGCATAGGGCTGCACATAAGTAATATGGTCCTTGCCGACCTCTGCAGTGCGGATAAGTGTCTTGCTGCGCATTGGTGTATATGGCTCAGCCTGCCGATAGATCTCGCTTGTCAGTATCTGCTGCACCTTCCCGCCCGGCTGCAATCCTCGTGCGCTTAAAATCTTGCTAACGCTGCTAGTATCCACTTTGACCGTCATCGGCATCTTATACACCTCCGATTCGGATGTGCGGGAGAGGCTTGCCTCGGTTGTCGGTAACTGCATTGACCGTCACTACATTGTTACAGTTTTTTTCGAGCCAAGTCGGCAGCGTGTCATCCTCCGGTGCGCCGCTGATCTCTCCCAACACCACCTTATCTTTTGGCGCTGCTGTCCAGTTATCATCATTTGGTGTAAATTCTTTTGGGTTTACATATCGTTTGGCAGCTCCATTTGGCACACGGACAATACAGCTCTTGGACACTGATAGCCCATCCTTTGTTATCTGCGAGTTACGGGTATAATACCAGGACGCACCGACAATAATTGTTGCCTGCCATCGCTCTTGATGTTGGGCGTCTATATAGTGGTTAAAGATGGTGATGGTCTTATCTGCTCCTAACATCCGCGCATCCTCACTCCTCGATATAACAACCCTGTCCCCGTCAAATATAGGGCTAACGCGTCGTAGCTGCGCTGTAAAGTACTTTTTGCGGCAGCATAGGTTACCGATATGCCGTCATTAGTGGCGCTTGTAATGCCATACTCACTGCCGCTTTGCTCGTCAGTATACAATACATCCGCTACCGCGCACACCGCCATCTTAACCTCATAGCGATCTGGCCGTCTGGCTGCTAGCGGTGCCACCATCTTCAGATAGGCCTGAGCTCTCTTTTCATATTGCGGAAAGGATTTCCCGGGGATTTTATTCCCCAGGTACTCCTCCGCGTAAAATCTATAGTCCATTTCCTATGCCTTTGCAGTAATAACCATTGTCTTGCTGACTGGAGAGGACGCCACCTCGATGGTCTCACTTGTGCCCTGATATCCTGTCTTTTTGACACTGGTTGGATATTTACCAGCAATTGCCGTAAATGTCACCTGACCGGACGAATTTGTCTTTTTGATTGATCCGTTAAAATTAACCGTTGCGCCCTCTACTGGATTTGCTGCCATCAGTTCGAGCCCCTCAGCATCAACTCCATCATTAACTCCATCATTAACTCCATCATTAACAGTGATGGTTACTGTCTGAGTAGTCAATGCTGTAGATGGCTCCAAATAAGCAAATGGGCATCCCGCGCGGTCTGGATCCAATCGAGTGGCTGCTTTGGGGAGCGCCCAACCCATACGAAATACAATACGCAGTGCAACCATATCCTGCTGCGCAAGGTTATAGACAATATCCTTGCTGCTCGGATCCTGGATAACACCCTGGTCAAGGATTTTAACGGTGACATCCTGACGAATAGCGTATACAGCCTGCTTAAAGTCTCCAGCGATCAGCTGTGCGGATTTGGCATCAAAAGCGCCATTATCCATGATATAGAGCGGACTGCCATCCAGCGCGTAGCGGGTGCTCTCCTGCATCGTCTGGGTAAAGATCGGCACTCCATCGGTAGTGCGCAGGCCTCTCAGTTTAGCTTTTACGCCAGGCACTGCAACAACACCATTGACCACATAGCCGTCCTGCTCTACCTTATCCAGTACGCCGCCCTCACCCATAATCAAATCAAAGTAATCTTTGGACGCTGGAGATACGTTATTACCCGCATTACGTGCCTGAGTAACAATGCCGTTCGGCCAGCTCGACGGTCTGTTGATGTCAAAAAATACTGCCGCATCTACTGCTGCTGCAATCGCTTCATTTGCGCGCGGTTTGATCTGCGCCCAAATATCATAGCTGGCATCGCTAAGGACATTTTCGCTGATCGGGATAATGACTGCCAGCTCCTCCGCGTTGATGTACACGTTATCCCATGCTGCGCGGGATACGCCTTTATAACCAGTGTCGCCATCTACCCAATATGTCATCGGCAGCACATCCAGCACCGGCATCTTGGACTGGTTGCTTGTCATGTTGGGCAGCCGGGTTGCAAGCTGCATAAAGATAGATTCTTTGGGCACATCCTGCTGAATCGAGCGGATTAGCTGTGTTTCAATTAACGCCTGCGCGTTTTCTCTTGTTGTAATATCAATTGCCATAATTTATTTCCTCCCTGTCATCTTTCGCAATGCATCGTTGATAACGTCGTTTTCTGATTTGGCTGCCGATCCGGTCACCTGTACGCCGGTAGAGACCTTCATGCCTCCAATATGTTTTTCTTCCAGGTATTTTTGTGCGGCCTGCTCAAATGTTGTTTCTTCATTTGTGAGTTTGCTGATCTTGTAGGCGTAATAGTCAACATCTTCGCCCGGCACCCCTTTTGCAAGGAGATACATTTCATTGCGCGCCTGTTCCAGTTCTCTGATCGCATGATCGTATTTTGTTTTATAATCGTTTAGTTCTCGTGCAGCTTTGGCGCTTGCTTCCTCTCCCTGCTGCCGGGTTTCTTTCCAGTTTCGCCAATCAGCAAGTTCTTCATCCGTAGGGTATTTTTTTCGTTCTCTTGCCAGACGTTTAGAGATCAGATCATCTACTTCCGCCTGGCTAAATTTCTTTTCCTCCGTTGTAGGAGTGGAATTTTCCTGCTGTGCAGTAGTCTCTTTTACTTCTTCTGCCATGTTTACCTCCATTTAACGCCCGTCGGCATGTCCTCAGCGTCTTCTTGCGGCGGCATTTGCTTTTGCAGAGAGCGACCGGCCAAAGCCATATTCTTGTGTTCGCTCGTTCTGCTCTTTTAGTTTGGATGCCTCGGAAAACCGCTTATACAAATCACGCTGCCTTTTAAGCAACGCAGCTTTTGTGTCAAATGTCGCTTGCAATTGCTCTTTTAACTCATCAGGTGCAGCTTTGATGGCACTATCCAAGGCAATCAGTTCACGTTTGCTTTTGCGGATAGCCCGCTCAATTTTGCGCTGCTGCTGGGTGCATTGGTAAGCATCAAAGGTCTGCCCCTCAAATACAATTGGATCCGGGTCGATTGCCTCCAAATCCTCTTTGCTCCACGTATAGGGAGCGTCTTTATCCGGCACGGGATGGATATCATGCCGTCAGCCGTAATCATTCAGTTCGCCGTGGGTTAGCTCTTGCTCGGTTGGATAATAGGTCCCGGTTGTGTCAAACCGCTTGCCCTGCCATACCTGATGCGTGGGTCTTGCGCCAGAGTGGGCGGATATCTCCCAAATGGTAACGCCCATCTCCTCCCCTCGCATCCGAGATGTCTCCCGCGCAGTATCTTTGATCCCGGACAACACCGCGCGGCGTACCGCAACATCAATGCGGTTTTTGTGGCCGGTAGCGTAATCCACTACCCGCAGCCCGCCTCCCGCAAGCTCATTAACCGCCTGCCGGATGGCACTCACCGCATCCTGCTCTCCACTCTGCACCTTGATAAGCGCAAAATCCAAAGCATCTTGATAATACCTCGCAATTGGCTTAAACACCAATCTGCCGCCTACCCTTTGCGCAAATCCCATACTCTGTGTCAGGTTTTTAAGCTCTCCATTGGTGCGGTTAGCCGACGCACGCAAAAAGGTTTTGAGCTGCTCGCTCTCTTCTTCTTGCGGCTCCATGCCTGCCGCCTCATATATAGGGTTGTCGTACTTAATCGCCTCCCTCATAGCATCGTCAAATATCGCCATGATCTCCGCCTCGCTGCGGCCTGTCAGCCTGGCAACCTCCGCTTGTATCTCGTCCACATTAATCCCCCATCGCTCAGCTTGCTGTAGCTGGTGCAGGGCTGTTTGTGTGGCTACCTGTCCAATTGAGGTTGTCAACCTGCGGACAAGATCAGCAATAACAAAGTCCTCTAACTTTTGATAGAGCCGTACAATCCCATTCGGCGCTTTTTGCAGATATTCGGGGGTCAGCATCCATTACCACCCTTCCACAATCTGCTGTGCCTCTGGTAGATTCTGGCGCGCCTTTTCAATGTCCTCATTGAGATATTTAGCTCTAAATTCTTCCAATCGCATCACGCCCATGGACACCATCTCGCGGTCGCGCTGGTATTCTGCCTGCTTATCCTCAATGATGCTGTCGTCAAAATCAATGGTGGCCTCTACATCTGGGTCAAGCGAGACATCCGCTGTCTCTTTGCCCATCGTCAAGATAATAGCCATTAACTCCTTAAAGGCACGATCTACAATAATCTCGTGCTTTTTGAGAGTTCTGAATAGGTTAGAATTTTCCGATATAACCTGTGTCGCGGTTGCCACACCACCAGAATCAAACCGATAGTAGCGGTCACCCAACCCAACAACCGAGGATAAGAGGTTGAGCCGGTTCTGCATGGCCGTCTCATGCTCCGATGCCCGGATTGCTACATCGATAGGCTCAATAATCTTTTGGTCGGTGGCATCGCCCGGGATCTGGTAAAAGGTCAAGTCGTTAGGGTCATAAACGCGAGTGCCGTCCATTTCCTCACGCAACGCCTCCTCTTTGACCATAATCCGCCGTTTGCCCAACACAAACTCGTTGTTATAGCTGTCAAAAACAGTATCCACCGCTTTGAGCACATCAATGGCATTTGCGTAGACTGCAATGCCCAGCGGGCATCCCTCCTCGACATTGTTGCAAATATTCATCCGGTCGATGACAAAGCGTCTGCGCGGGGAATTTGTTTCGATGCGAGGGGATACCGATTCGTATCCTTCCACGTCTGCCAAATCGACCTGCTGCAGATTTCCGTTATTGTCCAAAAACATCAGGTTTTCGATCACGTAATTGCCTGTATTGTCCTTAATGTGCATCTGCACATAACAATAGCTTTGGATCTTGCCCGCCCTTGCCCTTGTCAATGAGGTCGCAAAAGCACACTCGATGATGCCTGTATCATCCCACGCGAGCGGCCAAATCCCCATCGCTGGGATATAATTGATTCGGATGTTCCCTCCTGTTACCATTCCCCGGCTATCTGCCGTTGCGTTTTCAAGGTATGGCACGTAGGCCATTGTACCGTACGCTGCCTTTTTTTCCTGTGCTTCATTTGCCTTGACCAAAAAGTTATTCTCCTTGAGGACCTTGTCCAAAAAATCCTGTTCTCTTTGTCCTCCCAGTGTGATTTTAACTTTTTCGTTTACCAGCAGTCCCGCCCAGTCCTCGCATACTTTTTTTGCCATCCCAAGCGTCAAGCGAGTACAGGAAATTGAATTGCGACCATTGTAAACTTTATAGCAGTGGAACGAATCCACCTTACCGCGATACCAGCTCGCCCACAAGTCAATCATGCTGCGGAAATTATTGCTGACAACGCCATATCCGCGGCTCTGTAGATAACTGGATAAATCCAACCTCTATCACCTCCTTGTAAATCCTGCTTTGGTTAGCTCGTTATAATAAGGCTCAATCGCATACTCGAAAGCATCCAAGCTGTCAATGTCACTGGTACCGTCATCCAATCGCTCGTCATGGTCCAGCTTTTTGGGGTCATATACGGCATACCGAAACGCTTCAATCATTTGTTTGCATTTTTTGCATACCTTTAACCGGTCCTGCGCCATCAGAATATTTTCCAGCCGAATTCGATTGTTTATTTCTAATTTTATCGAATTTTTAATTTCTGCCTTTAGCTTATCTTTTCGTGCCTGAAAATTAAGCCCGCGAATCAAAATCTGCTCTGCACTGTCTGCCCTTACCTGTGCGCCTCCCCACTTGGCTGTGGTCGTCTGCACAAAATCAGAAAAGCGCTCATTGAGCTGCTGCGGGTTGATCTGATCCTTGATGTAACACTCATCTGCTACAATCACCTCTTTAAACCGCGAGGTAATAACCACCGCCTTAAAGGTTGTCGCCGAGGCATTGCCTCCAAAGTCCACTCCAATCATCAAGAGCGCCGGACGCTGGTTGGTCTTTGCAAGATAGTTGTCTACATCATCAATCAGATAACGGTCTGGATTATCCGCAAAATCGCGGTAGACAACGCCCTCAGCCGCCACCCACTTACCCAAAATGTACCGGTCGTAAAACACGCCGCTGTACATGGAGCGGTAGCGCGCTTTGATCTCCTCGGTGAGAGCTGGGTTATCGTCCAGCTCGAAGTGCAAGTGCAGGGCGTTGTGCTTGTCAGGATGCTTGACCCACTCCTCATAAAACCAGTGTTTCGGGCTTTCCGGGTTGCAGTTAAACCAGAACCGGCTGCCCTCCACACTGCATCGGGCAAGCGCCTGTTCCACAAAGGAGCGCGGCTGCAATGCCACCTCGTCAAACAGCACACCCGCGAGGGTACGGCCCTGGATGAGAGAAAAGCTGCTCTCATCCTTGCCGCCGAACACCTCAAAGATGTTTTGATGCTTGCCGTCCGATACCAGCAGCACCTTGTCAGCACGCCGCCAGCTGAGATTGTATTTGTCCTGCGCCCAATTGACGCCCAAATAGGGCACGACGATGTTTTTGACGGTCGAATCCACCGTCTTGCCGCAGATCGCAAACCGCTGACCATTGTACCGGCGCATCGCGTCATCGACAAAAGCAAGCATCATAAATGAGGTCTTGCCCGACCGGATCGCGCCGTCTGCAATGAGAGCGTCAAAACGCGTAAAGGGGAAGGCCATGATCTGCCTCTGCTTTTGGCTAATCGGCATTGTCCTCCCCCTCCAATCTCTGCGCTTCCTCAATCAGCGATTTCGTCAGCGGGTCCTCAGCGCGCTCGCTTGTTTGCTTATATCCCGCCGCCGCAAAGCGTTTCATCAGACTATCGCCCGCCTTGAGCCGGTCCGACAGCGAAGCTTCCAGCCCAAATTGATCTTTGACCTCTCCCCGCATTACCGAGGAGTAAAATTTCAGCACTTCATCGGTATCGGCGATCAGGCGCTTGTCCATTTCCGCCCGGCGGGATTCAATATATTCCAAAACATCAGGTTTCGATAAGTTCTCAGGCCCAATTACTCTTGCTGTTTTGGCACTGTATCCTGCTTTTCTTGCTGCCTCAGCCGCGTTCCCAGTTTGCAGGTAATATTCACAAAAATCTTTTTGCTTTTTGGTTAATTTCATGCGCTGCCACCGCCATATAGCTCCGCCAGCTTTTGCACAACCTCCGACGGTTTATAGGTCTGCAACAGCGTGACGGTCTTTTCGGTATCTCCGACCTTGCGAGTGGCAGACAATACATACTTTGTCACCATGCGCTGGCCCTGCTCCGACCACGTCTGGAATTGGTTGATCTTGACTTTGTCGCCACGCAGACAAAGCGCGGTTTGCAGCTTGTACATCAGTTTTCGCATATTCATTTTGCGCTCTGCCTCCTTAATCTCTAAAAAATCCCCTGCTGTTGCCCCAGGGGAAGGCGCTGCATTACCCGGTGCAGCAGCGGGTAGAAAGGAGGTGTTCCAATGAACAATCTATAAAAACAGGAGATGTCAGATAAACAAAAAGAGCCGTCTGAAATCGGGTACTCTCAATGAGTATCCAAAATCAAACGGCTCAGGCTCAAAGGCTCAGGCTCAAACTGTTACGCATACTTCGCGCCGACAGTGTTTGCACAATATGTAGATGTTTTTTGCCTCACTGTCCGCATCAATTCTGCAAAGTTTTTGCCCGCAGATCGGACAGCAATACCAAATTTTTCTCTCCTTGCTATTCATTTTAATTATACCATATTTGCACGGGTTTTGCAAGTGTGTCACCTCTTTTCTTTTAGCTGTATTTCCTCTCCGCACTCTGGACATTTCACCCAATCTTTTCCACCCAAATCATCCTTGCAACTGTCAATTTCGCACGCCACAAACATGCAAAGGCATCGCGGACAGGTGTAGACCTGATAGGTTTTGCCGTGTTCGATTATTTCCATCGCTAGTCCTCCTTTGGTTCAAAATAACAGCAAAAATCGGTAGCTCTTACACTGTTTGCGAGTCCGTCAGGATGATTGCAATAAGGATACCATTCCTTCCCACATTCGTACCATTTGCACTCTCCGCACCTTCCAACCGGCGGGGCTGGTCGGGTGTTCCAGTGCTTAATTGCATCACGTTCTCTCAGGCTATCCTCTGACTTCCCCAAGCACTCAGTGCACCAGCATCGCCACATTCCCCGATTACTTATGCGTATATTCTTGTTTCCGCAAAACGGACACGGCAACACAATCCTTTTTTTCGTACACTCTTGCTGCGCCTCCCGACTTCCCATCAGCGCGCGGCGGATCAGTTCTTTATCGGTCATTGTTCATCCCCTCCTCGAATTTGTGCAGTTGCTCCAGTGCATCCTTGATACCTTTGCACTTTATTTTTTTTATAATTTCTCTCCCCTCAACTAAGATATTAGGGACTACGCATATTCGTCCATTTGCGCCATATACGATATACCACTCAGCCATTGTTATGTACTTCCCTCCATACTTCGTTTTTTTTGTATCTAAATTGTTCCATCACTCTAAAAGGTGATTTTTCCCGCCCTTTATCCAGATTGATCTTCATTTTATTCATACATTCATTGCAGTATTTTACTTCCGTCTCTTTGAGTTTCCTTCCACATTTTAAGCAAAGTTCATTTAGTTCTCTGATTTCTGGTATCAACCCCCTTGCATGCCTTTCTGCTTTTCGCTTTTCTGCGATTTTTATATTGTGCCTTTTGGCTTTGATCGAGCACTCATAACAGTATATCCCATGAGTAGCAAGCTTTGAGCACTTCACGCAGATTCCATTTTCTTTTTTCTGTTTATACAATTCTTGTCGTCTTGCATAATATTCTTTTGCTTTTTCCGGATCATACCGCCTTGCGTTATATTCTCGGATTTTATCGAGGCAGTCAAAGCAATATTTTCTTCCTGGCGCGCATCTTTCTTTTCTACATCTATGGCAAAGCCCCATTTGCGTTAACCATTCATAGTCTGATTCTCTTTGCATAGATTATCAACAACCACCTTTCTTTTTGCGTCATCATTAGAATGCGTGTATGTATTTAAAGTCATTTCAATCGTTGTATGTCCCATCAGATCAGCTACAGTCCTTACGTCTGCGCCATTTACAATCGACCTCGAAGCAAACGTATGTCTAAGGTCGTGGAAAGTATGGTCAGCTATATTGAGCCGTTTTAATAGCCTGGCATAAGCTTGTCTTAATGTTCTGGGCTCTGTCGGGCTCACTCGTCCGCTTGCAATATAATCATCTGATGCCAGCCCTAAACTCAATATTGCATTAGCGATGTCCTCTGTCATCGGCAAGTCTCTTATACTGGACATTGTTTTAGGGTCAGATATCTCTAATTCAGACCCTGTTGCAGTTTTTACCCGTTTAACAGAGCGTCTGATATGGATTTGTCTTTTGTCAAAATCAACGTCACTCAATTTAAGACCGCACACCTCCCCAATCCTCATCCCCAGCGTTAGCCCCAACAGAGCGGCAACTCCAACTTTATTTGCCGAATTCGTACCATATTGATATAGTGTTTCGTAATCTTTAGAGTTCAGTACTTTTTCGGACAAGTCAGCCTTTTTTTGTTTTGGATATTTTATATCTGTAACCGGAGCCGATCTTCCGTTACGCTTTGCAAAATCCTTTAAGATAAGTTTAATGATCCCTACATTATCGCGCGCGGAATGGATACTCATCCCATCTTTGATTCTTTCGTTAACATATTCTTGTATAAGGTCCGAATTGATCTCATCCATGGGGTAATCTCCAATGTATGGAATTATTTTTTTTTGCAAATCCCATAGATATGTATCATAAGTTGTTCGTCTAATTTGCGGTTTGTGCCTGTCCAAAAAATCAAAACAATATATTCTAAATTTTTGAGTATTATCTTTATTCTCTGATTCGTTAGATTCAATATTGTCTGATCCCTCCTCAATATCTGTAGTTTGTAAGGCATCTATCAAGCTTGCTTGTGCAGATATGACTTGGGCCATCGCTTTTAGGACGGATTTTTTTGGGGCCATTATTCATCATCCTCCAAATCCATCTTTGCGCCACAATTAGGGCACCAATCTTGATCCTTGACACTGTGTGTCCCATAATAATCCGAGCAATTCTCGTCTGCTGACCCGCAGACGGAGCACTCATATATCCCATATGCTGGGTTTACTTCTATCCACCTCCCATGACGTACCGGCGCAACTTCTTCACTGACATTAAATCTTTCTATTAGTTTAATCGCATACTGAAACCCGGCGTAATAGCTTACAGACATAGCTGACATATCGTGATATTTGTCATTCAATGCCATCAGCAACTTTTGCTTGTCTAGATATTCTCTCATTACTCTTCTATCCTTTCACAACTATCAAATTCCGGTTCACAATCTGGGTAGATGCAGCGGTTGTCGCTACTGTCAATCACACCTACTAAATGCCCTGTGCCTCCCATACCAGCATAATTAGTAAGATCGCCAAATTCATCGTTTGCGATTTCTATTGCTTCATCCTCGCTGTTCGCAATCACGTCCATTGTGCAGACTAGACTACAATTTCCTATAACCCTGTATTTTGGCATTATTCATCATCCTCCTCCACCGGCACATTCCAGCAATCCTCACAAGTCGTTCCTTCTGGACATTCTTTGCAATACCCTAAATCGCTACAGCATGGTATTGGAGTACCATCGTAATATAGCAACGCATTAGGATATTTCTCCCTAAAATCCTGCAATCTGGTTTTCTGCGGATGCTCTTTGCTCCACTTCTCAACGTCTGCGATCAATTTATTAAGCTCATCATCATCCATCATTGAATCATCACAGCTCGGGTTTTCTTTTCTTGGGCATCCCGCACAAAATCCTCCTGAACAACAATTGCACATCCTCTTAAATTCTTTTATAAATTTCAGTGCGTCCATTCTTTATCCCTCTCTTTCGTATTTGATCCACTCCCCAACCTCCTGATATGCGTTGCCGTCCCAATAGGTTTCCCGCAGATGGTATCCCAGCATATCCGCCTCCGCAAACTCCTTGAGCCTGCGCTCAGCCTCCTGCAGCGGCACTCCCTTGATGTCTGCCACCGTCTCGACCAGCTGCTTCCAGCTCTGCCGGGGGTTGTCTCGGATAATGAGCGAGATCAGCGCCCGGGTCGAGCCGCCAAAACTCATGTCCCAATAGCCTTTATCGGTTTTGCCCTGATTGACCGCCTCGCGGCTGTCGTGGATATTCTCACGCCGGAAGTTGAGCGGATTGCCGTCCAGGTGGACCATGTGCTTTGCGTGTATCTTATAGAGCCACCACCCAAAAAATACAACGCCGCCATTTTCCCGGACGGCCCTCACCTCCCCGGCGGTATCGCTGATAATGATCTTTGACAGGCCGTCCAGCTTGCTCACATCCTCCTCGGATATTTGTAGCCGACTGATCGCCCCGCCGTCCATCGGATTGACCACATAGATTGCCCGGTACATTCTCCCGCCGCTCCCGCTCCACGCCTGGCGGCTGACCGGATTGAGCAGGTTGTATACCAGCTTGCCCGATCCGCTCTCTATAACTGATCCATAGAGGGCCTTTGCTGTCTTTTTGCGCATGTCCTTGCCTCCATCTCTGCCTCGCGCAGACATTCCATCATCAAGACCATCTGCGCGTCCTCATTGTCGATATACTCCCGGTACTGCGGCAAGCTGAGCTTGCGCTCTAGCTTGTCTAGCGCCGCACATCTGATTTGGCTCTCCACCACTTACACCTCCAACTTTATTTGCTCCACATCTGGGTGGAGCAGCGGCTCTATCATATATTTTTTCGCTTTTTTGTAAAAATCACGGTCAACCTCAAATCCATAGCTGTCACGCCCCAGCTCATAGGCTGCCCGCAAGGTCGTTCCACTTCCCGCGCATGGATCAATCACCACATCCCCGGGGTCGGTAAACACCTCAATCAATTTTTTCAGTACATTTACCGGCTTTTGCGTGGGGTGGATTTTCGGGATCTCTTTACCGTCGCGCTGCCAGGTAAACCAGTCAAATACCATATGGCCCGTCCCCCGGATCACCTTGCCGGTATCCGGATCGACCTGCCGTCCATTTCGGAATTTTGGCAGCTTGTCCCGGTAAAGCACAACTGCAAATTCCGTCGCTCCTACAATCCGCATGTTAGCCTTAAGGACCTGCGCTGAATAATTTTTGCAAAAAAACAGAGGGATACTGTTTTTGAATCCATATCGCTCTCCATAAGATGTCACAGTCGAGATTTGCTCAAAGGCACAAAAGACAATCATTGCTGGAGCCTTGTTCTTTTCTTTTGGCTCCGGGATCAGCAGATGGTTGCAAAAATGCATATATTCTGCGATTTTAAAATATCCGTCTGTGTTGAAAAAGCTGGATTTTGCCAGTTTGCTCTCTCCGTTTTTGTTGTCTCGCCCGTTATACCACATCGGATTGCTCCCATAAGCATCCGCGCCGATATTATAGGGGATGTCCGCTATGACCAGCTGCGCTTTTGGGATGCCGTATCGCCTGTAGTTCTGGAAATTATCCCGATACAACTCAATTTTTGGTTTTCTTGCATATGCCTCGCCCAACTTATTTAATGCATTGTCCATTTCTGGGCACCTCCATCCAATCATCCTTGTAAAAATCCACCTTGATATAGTCTTTAAGCCACGCGGATACAATGTCAAACCAAAGCTCGTCTTTGCCCGCCTCAACAGCAAATTTCTCCATCGCGTCCATAAATCGGAGCAATCGTTTCGGCCCAAATCCAAAATCATCGTGCAAAACTTTTAAGACCATCGCATAGTTTTTGCGGATAATGTTGTCCGCTTCCTGTCGCCCCATCCGCTGGCCTGCCTTGGTGCGCGCATAGGCTTGTTGACGGTGGTAGATATGCGCCATTGATTTCATTCGGTCCTCCTCCTTATCTTGACATTGACAAGCCGCTCCACAATTCCCGCAAGCATATCCACTAGCGCGCGGTGGTCGCGCGATCCGTTCGCCATCATTCGATTGACACGGCTTATATCCTCTTCGACACTGCGCATATTGTTTTGATAGGCCCGATAGACGTTCAAGCGGTCATTTTCTTCCTGCCTTGCCCGTTCGAACAACTTCTCTGCCCTGTCCCGCTGCTCTCTGGCCTGCTGCGCCGTGAGCAATCCATCCCGATAAGCGCGCAGGATGGAGACAAGCGTCAAATAGGCAAGCTGCTCCGATTGATAGACAAAAGTTGGCGGCATTATGCCGTTTTTCGCGCATTCCGTCAGTTCCAAAAAGGTCAACCTTGTCACTTCCTACAGTTTTAAATCAACTAACTAAATAACTAACTCTACCATTTTGCCTATTAAGATATATAGCGTAAAAATATTTTTTATTTTTGCGTATATTTTCCCTTATATAACTAAGGTTATTTGGTTAGGTTGGTTAGGATTATATATATAATGGCGTAATCAAGCCAAAAATCGACCTAACCAAATCCCTAACCTTCTCTAACCTTCTATTGCAATAGATTTGCGTTGTTAGAACAAATTTAAAACTTATTAGAACAAACTTAAAACCTATTGCAATAAAATCAAAACGGTAGATCATCTTGCAGCGGTTTCGCAGCACTTATTCTGCGCCAACCCTTTTGATTGCCCCAGTGTTGTGTCCAAACACAGCCACATCGCACCCATCCAGGCATGTTTTGCAGGATTGCCGAGATTTCGTTAGAATCTTTTCGTGTGGGTTTGAAATCCTCTCCCAGCGCCCGGCTCCAAAGCTCGATGATACAGACTGTATCTCCCGGCTGCTTGTCATTGAGATACTTTGCGATCATGCCGACGCGGTAATCGTCCTCCAAAGCATCCTCCTGTCTCCACCGCGCGTCGTCTATCAGAGATTTGTCCAAAAATGGCGGCATCTCCCCGCGCCGATAGAGCGCATAGGCCTCCGCCCAACACTGCGCAATATCCGATTTGAGTTCATCCGCGCGGTTAAACAGCTCCCGCCCGTCGCTCTGGCAGATCACCGGATAATAGCGCCGGTTGCCGGTCTTGTCGGTCAAAAACTGAGCGTTGTTGGTGGTGCCGACAAAGATACATTGTCGCGGCAGTTCGGTTACCCTGCGGTCAAAGGGCCTCCGGTATGCGTCCACTTGTCGGCTAAAGTAGCTCTTAGCGGCCTCTACCTCTTTCGACCGTTTGAGCGCCAAAAGTTCGCTGACCTCGCAAATCCACGCGCCTTCCACCGCCTCCGAGCCGCGCTGTCCGTCGATTTCGTTGACCTCGCGGAAAAACTTATCGTCCATTGCCAGCATTCGCACAAAGGTTGATTTGCCTTCGCCTTGCCTCTGCCCGATCAGCACCGCCATGTCTTCAAATTTGCAGCCAGGCTCAAAAATGCGGTGGATGCCGCCCGCAAAGATCAGCCTCGATACCTCCTCGCTGTACAGGCAGTCGTCTGCATGCAGCCACTTAATCAGCATCCGTTTCAGGCGCGGCCTGCCGTCCCATGTAAGCGATTTAATGCGGTCTCTTATCGGATGATACCGGTGCGTCTGCCAAACCGTTTCCAGCGCGTCCAGCAGCTTTGGAGGGCTATACATCCGGTACTTGCGTTCAAAGTATCCGCGCAGCCAGCTATCGTCCGCGTCGGTCCACCTCTGCATTTCTCCGTTGATCTTTCGTTCCGGGGTCATGGACAGCTCGTTAAGCCAAAATTTGTCCTTAAGTTCCGGGTCGCTGCTGAGGATGGTAATAAAATTGTCGATGGTTGACGCGGGTGCTCCTTTTTCGGTGTATTTTAGTGGGATTGGGCTATTTAATTGCGCGCTTGCCGCCGCATTCATCGCGTCGATATGCCGCTGTTCTCGCTCAAACACCTTGCGCAGCCGTTCAAACTCGGTCTTTCGGCCCACATCCTTTGCCCGCCGCTGCAAATCCTGTAAGGCCCGTTCGCGGTCTATGGGGTCAGCAATTTCTAGCAGACTGTAAAACACATCATCGTCTAAAATGGTCGTGGTAGTTAGCCCGTCAATTGTCTCTCTACTTAGTTCCATCCGCTATCACCTCCTATCCTCGCAATCTCATCATCTAGCCGGTCGATTTTGGCTAAAATCTGCGCCGCCAGCTGCGCCCGCTCATGCGTGGTGATGCTGGTGGCCTTGCAGGAAAGCCACAGAGCGCGCCTGTAAGCGATTTTGTCAAGCAGGGTGTCTCTTTGTTCTTTTTGCATTAAAACCTCTCTGCTGCGCTCTTGCTTGCGCTGACGCGCATCTCGCAGGGATTGCTTTTCTTCCAACCCCAGGCAAAAGTCTGTGTTGAGCTTTTTGAGCGCGTCTGTAAAGCTGCACCGCTCCATCTTCGCCACAAAATCAATCACGTCCCCACCCTCTCCGCAGCCAAAGCAATACCATCTGTCAGTCGCCGAATAGATTTTAAGGCTTGCGTCCCGGTCACCCGAATGAAAGGGACAGTGCAAAAATCCCGCCCTGCTCGGCCTCAGATTGTAGCGTGCTAAAACGTCGGTGAGCCTGACAAGCTCCTTAACCCGCCGCGCCGCCTGCTCCATCATGCTCCAGCACCTCCTTGGCCTCATAGTAGAGGATTTTGTAGATCAGTTCCCCGCACGTCTCTGGGCGGCAAAAAAAGAATCGTACATCATACCGGGCCGACCAGGCCAAAATCGACGCGATCAGCGACTTGGAGTTTAACCGGCTGCGATACCGGCCGGCAAATAAATCCTCCCAGGTTGCACGCTCCACGATCAGATAAAGCCGTGTCCCATTCGTCTTTGCCCTCTCAAACTCTCGCATAAACCGCGCCCGCTCCCGGCCAAAGCATTGACACAGTTCGTCGATGCTCATTTTGCGCTCAATCGCCACCGGTATCCGGAATTTTTGTTCCGAAATCGTCAATTCTGCCGAATAATCGCCCGCGTCTAGCTTTTCCCGCCGCCAGCGGGGGAAGTGGGCCGCCCGGCGCTGAAATCCGGGCGTGTCCACATGCTCCCTTGTGTCGATCAGGACGGTTAAAGAGTTCAGCGCGTCCTGTACTTCAAAATGTGTCATAAGGTAGGCCCCTTAAAATGGCAGATCCTCTTCGACTTCATCCTCTGCCGATACATCCGGGCTAAATGGTTTCTGCTCTTCCGGCAGCGGCTTTTCCTTCGGGAGTTTCACTTCCCCATCTTGTACCTTGGCAATATCCGCAAATTTAAAGGGACGCGCAGTCCAGCCGGTCTTGCCGTTAAATGCCCATTCTTCCCAGCGGGTCAGCATCCCGACCACCTTTCCAGCAAGCCCCGCCTCGTGCCAATCCCAATGATAGCCAGGATTGCTGTCCTCAATTGCGATCATCGCCGCCTTAAAGATGCGCTTGGTCACCTCGTCCCGCTCGCTGCCATCGTCCTGCGGCACAGTCAGGCGCAGCACGCCTTTCCAACGCTTGTCCTCCTGCTGCTGGTTGTCCAGGTCTTTCTGGTAATAGCCTGCCCAGTCGCCCGCGCAGATGTCAAAGGCAATCTCTAATTTCTGGTACTCTTCACCGCTACTTTTGGCCTTGTATGTAGTGACCTTCGCTTTTTTGATCTTGACCTCATAAGCGCCGTGCGGCAGCTTTTCAAAATCGGTGTAAGCCTGCACATTGTCGTAATTGCTAAATGGTTTCATCTTGTTTTTCCTCCTATAAGTTCCAGTATTCTCTGATTGTCGTGTCAACCAGCTTCAGATCGTTGTCAATCCGGTCGGTCTCAAACATTCCCAGCGGGCTTTTGACGGTGTTTGCGCCATTGTTGTGCGTCTCGAAAAAATACTGTCCGTTTTCAGTCCGTGCCATGAGCACAACCGAAAAAAGTCCTTCCACCGTCAGCAGGTTATCCAGCATTTTCCCAACCGTCTTGGCCTTGACTTTGCCCTGCTCATCCTCCTGTGTATGATGCAAAAAATACACAAGGCAGTCATCCGGCGTTTTTTGGATGATAAATTGCAGCAGGTCGTAAAAATGCTTTGCCATGTCGGTAAACTTGCCGTATCCGGTTTCCTTGGCCTTATCGAACGCCTCAAATACCAACAGATATTGACTGTCGTCGATGATGTAGGTCTTTAAGGTTGGCTTTGACAACGCCTTTAGGATGGTGCTGTACCCCGCCCGATCTACCTTTTTCAGCGGCGTCCGAAAGGGCAGCGGCTTGCTCGCAACGTTAAAAATCCCGACCTCGTCCGGGGCAAAGTTGCGCATAGAGGCCGATTTCCCGCTCCCGCTTTCGCCCAAAATTAAAATTGGTAATCCCATTACTCTCCCCCCCCCTCAAATCTTAGCGGACACCGCCCGTCAATCGCCAAATCCGCAAAGGGTAGCACCTGCTCGGTCAGTAAGCAATATTCCCTAGCCCGGTCGCGCGGGTCTGTCTGGCACATCCGGCAATACCGGCACACAACCCCATTTTTTGACCCCAATTCGGGGAACCAAAATTCCAGCGGCCCCAGTGTTGCCTTCCCATATTTGTCAATTGTCATTTAATCTGCGCCTCCACATAATCAGTAAAGCCATCCTCCCATTCGCAAAACTCTACACGGTCTTTAATAATCGGGTCGATTTTCATTGACTTTGATAGGGTTTCCCAGTACACTTTTTTAACGGACCTGAGCTTTTCGGATTCCGTCAGCCCCGCCCACCACCAACCGATATAATAATCTGCAGGGTGGCTCTCAATATAACCCTCCACAAAATCCGCTCCCTGCTCCCGCAGATACTGCATCCGGCAGTCAGGGCAAACCCAATCGCCCGTACCGGCGTAATAGGTCAAATCTCCCTGCGGCCACATCTTATGGCAGACCGTGCACCGCTGCATTTTGACGTCTTGGCACTGTGGGTCGTATTTTTCGGCCCCTACAATCATGCCGTTTTCAATCTGTGTCATGTTGGCTGCTCCTTTCTGATTCTAAAATTTTCTTAACTACTCGCAAAAAATATCTTGGCTTTATTGGCTGCTGGCAGATCGAGACGCTAAATACTCTCTCCAGCTCCGCCGTCGGCGCGTCCCAGGCTCTCTTAATCCCGGCGCGCACCCGATGCGTCACCGTTGTATAGCATCTCCCGACCCGATCCCCAACCAGCTGATAATCGTGCTCGATTGGCCGCTCAAACTCGGGGTCAATCTCCAATAACAGCGCAATCGCCTCGCGCGCCAGCTTGTCCCGCACACCCAGCCGGTCCAGCAGGTCATATAGGCGCTGCTGCTCATCCATCGCGCTCACCTCCTCAATATCGCCGCCGCCCCTGCTTAATCTCCTGACAGCGTTTGTGCTCATATCGCGCCCGAAATCTCCTGCCGGTCTCTCGACACTCAATCCTGTATATCCGCGCGAGCCGATCGTCCTCCGCGTCGTATGCTAGCCTGACAATGCAGTTAGCGCATCCGTCACTCTCCTTGTCCTCGCACCGTTCGCAGACTGCTCGCGCCACTTTTAACGCGCCCATCAGCTCGCCACCTTCTCGATTGCACGCATCACACCAGCCAGTTCTGACAGGATGCTGTATTTGCGCTGAAAGGCCATCAGCTCGGCCAGCGCCGTCCGCAGCAGCTCCTGCATCTGCTCCTCGCTGCTGGTTACTACCTCGATGGGCTTGTACTCCTGCCGGACACTGACAAATGCCCTTGTTTCCACAGGCTCCCGGTTTGGCGTCTCCTGCACCGTCACGATGGACTGCACGATCATTTGCGCCTGTCTCTGCCGGTACTTTTCTGCCGCTGCTACATCGTCCCACTCAAAACAGGGGTGCAGCGGGGCGGCACTATCGCGGCTCTCGTCCACGATGTCCACAGGGTTGAGCGCCCCCTTTTCGCGATAAATACGTTGCAGTTCTTCGCCCGCTGTCTGCGCGTCAACCGGTATCAGTCCGGGCAATTTCCATTTGTAGATCATTTGATAACCTCCTTTTGGCGTTTTCTCCACGCCTGCCTCACCCCGCCTATCCTTGCCGGACCTTGCCATGCCTCGACTGCCCCGCCAGGCCCAGCCTCACCTTGCCAATCCACGCCAACCTTACCTAGCCTGCCAAGCCCCGCCTTGCCATGCCGCCCTTGCCCGGCCTCGCCCAGACACACCTTGCCTGCCTTGCCTAGCCCTGCCGGTCCAGGCCACTCCCTGCCTTGCCCCGCCTTGCCTGCCTAGAGATACCAAACCACGGCTAAACGGGCCACAACTCACCTTGCCTGCCGGGCAGTTACTCGACGTGGAACATCCCAAACGCGCCGCCCTTTTCCGCGCGCCACTCGCCTACACCGCAGGCAAAACCGCCAAGATTAAACAGGTTGACAAGCTGCTCCAAGCTGATCGACGACGCATTGTATTTGACTGGGATAACCGCATACCAGCTTTTAAATTCGCCGCGATACCTGATGTCTGCCGTTCCCATGCCGACCCGCACCATGTCCTCCCTCATCTCCGGGATGCCATGAATCTCCACAAATTCGCCATCGATGTGAAACGCCGCGTTCATTGAAACTTTGTCTTTTGTAATACCGGACCGGTATCCAGCAGACACCGCCGCTGCCTTAAAAGCGGTCGACGGGAAGCCAAACCGCGCGCCGCTCTGGATCGCCCTTGCAAAGCCCTCCTCGGTCTTTTCTTCCGGTTCTCCATCCAGCCAATAGAGACTGTCGATAAAATCCCGGACAGGGTCCTTTGCATCATGACCTTTGTTTTTTGCCTTTTTCATCTGCTTGTCCAGGATTTCTTTTTTGGCTTTCTCGCTCCACTTATGTACAATGAGTGAGGAATCCCCCACAACTTTGATGATCGCCTGCTGGATATTGATTGCAGGGATGCTAACTGTTTCTTCTTTTTTTACTGGCATTTTCTTTCTCTCCAATCTTCGTCTTTTTCTCTCAGCCGCCAAACCGCCGCTTTAACCTTTTTACGCTCTTTGGCTTCCATTCGGTAAGCAATCCACTCCACCAGCAGCCCCAGCGCCCCAAACAGCAACAAGCTGCCAAACAAAAACGCGCTGCCCATGATAATCCCGATCATCTTCGACCCTCCCTCGGAAAATACTCACAAATATCCAGCGGCGATATATTCAGCAGATCGCACACCGCGTATACCTCGCTCATCTTCCATTCGCCAGGGCAGCGGAAGCGGTTGCTGATTGTCCCCGAGCTTACGTCTAATATCCGCGCCAGCCTTTGCTTGGTCATGCCGCACTCTGTCAGGCGGTCCTCCAGCTTGTTGTTGTTTGTCATCGTGTCCACTCCTCTCCCGCCTTGCCCGACAAAAACAGGTCGATAAAATACACCTGTCCCTTGCCGGTCACCTTAGTTGTCTTGCTGATGCTTGTGTGCCCGTCCGCATGGACGATGCTGGTCTCCTTAATCTCAAATAGCCCCATCTCCATCGCCCGCTGTGTCGGCATATTGTAGTCGCTGCCATTTCGACGGATTAAGTACCCGTTCTGCCGCATCCACTCAAATAGTCGGTTCTGCCCGATGTTGATGCCGTTTTGTTTGAGGATTTTCGCCAGCTCTCCGATCAGGATCGAGCTTTTGGAGGTCTCCACCGCACCAGCAAACAACACCTTCGGCCTGTCCGCTTCGATCTGCGTTTCCAGGCGTTTGATTTTCTTGTCCGCAATCTGCAGCGCCCTTGCCATGACCTTCTCCGGGCTGTTCCAATCCTTTTCAAGCTGGATAAAATATTGCCGCGCCTGCTTGCCGCGCTCGTTGCGTTGCAGCATACAAATTTCTTTCGCCATCTCGATGGTGAGTTGGGCGTCCTGTTGATGTTGTGGGCCACCTGCCGGGTTATGGACAAAATTGTCCGTGACTGCATAGTCAATATTTTCCGCAAATCCATACTCACACATTCTTGGGAACCACTTATGGTAAGGCGTTTGAACCTCCAAAAACTCGTGCAAATCCCTTGCTAAAACCGTCGGTCGGTCATTCTCATAATTGACCTTGATGATTTCATTCATCTACACTGTCCCCCTTTCCTTATTTTCACTGTCAGCCTCTTTTTCTGCCGTAAGCTCCTGAATGGCATTTCTTACAACAACCTCTGCATGTTTCGGTTCTCGCTTCCCGTTCAGGACGGCGCTCAGATACTTCGGGTGCCATCCAATCTTTTCCGCAAGCTGGATTGCCGTAATCTTATGTAAGTGCATTTCACCAACTACATCCGCTGTCCATTGTGCAGGCATACAAATGTTTCCTCCTTTCATCTTTATTCGTTGGCATAGGTAATCATTTAGTGCTATTATATAGGTGTTAGATATATTTAATAGCTGATTACTTTCGGAATCTATTTTGATTACGCTATTCAACTTATGGCTCTATAATAGCATACTTGCGTAATCGTTTCAAGCCCTATTTTGATTACGATAGTAATTTTGTTGTTGTGCACAAAGTTATGAGGAGCCATTTGTGTGTTTTATGAGAGATTTGAGCAATTGTGTAAGCAAAAAGGAGTAAAACCCCGGCAAGGGTTGCACTGATATGGGATTTAGTCGGTCTTTAGCGGCAAAAAGGTAAACTATACTAAAATAGTCGCTCTATTGGAAAAAGCTCCCCCCGCCGGTCCCCGAGCGTTTTAGAATGCGCGTGATGATAGGGGGGGTACTCTCAAAAAAATCAAACGAAACAAAAAATCGAAAACAAAAATAGAAAATAAAAAAAAGACCGCCCTCTGTGCGCCAACACAGAAAGCGGTCTCGGTTGCCCCCTAGTAAGGAGGGCAAGTGATATGTGGCAATATCATTATACCACTCCTTGCCTGGGCTTGCAACCGCATACCCAAAAACAAGGAGTGATTTTTTATGCCAAAAAAGAAGTTGTCTCCTCCCACATGGGACGAACAAAACCAACGCTGGAAATCGGTTGCCCGCCCTCTGTTGGGGCGGACTTCTTTTCTATTCGATCACTGCAAGGACCTTTGCGTCTCTAATAATAACTTCGTCTTCATCCCATCCATATTCCCAATGATCATTCCCGCCGATCAAAAGGGTTTGGTCTCCATAATATCCTTTTGACGTTTTCATTGCCTTTTCAATCGCTTCTTCCAGCTCGTTGTCGTCGCTTCCATCCAAAAACAGGTGGTTTGTATCAATAACAACGGCGCAGGCTCCGTCAAGGGTTGTCCCTGTTGTTTCTCTTGTGCTGATGTCATTTTCGTAGTCCCAATCGTAACTATCCGGGCACCAGTCGCCAACGTTTAACAGTCCGGCTTCTTCCCAAATTCTGCGAATACCGAATACATGATAGCCTTTTTCTGCTGCCGCTTTGATTGTCTCCACTAAGTTAGTCATTTTTTCTTTCTCCTTCGTGCTTTGTCTCCGTCTTTTACCATACAAACGTATATTCTTCATATGCCGGGTTGCTCTCTTCTGCAATGTACCAGTCGCCGTCATTCCAGTGTACTTCTAAAGCTGTTTCCCCGGTAAGCCCGTCCGGCTCTTCTCCGATGTCAAAAATGATTTCGATTCCTAATTCTCTAGCTGCGGTCATGGTGTGGTGTCCGTCTGCCATGATGGCGTATTCTTCGCCGTCGATTTCTCCGATATTCCAGCAAGGGATTACAACTGATTTTGCATCTTTAAGAGCTTCCATCTTTTCCTCTACAATTTCCCAATCAATGTGGTGCTGACTGCTAATGATAGTCATTTTTCTTTCTCCTTTGTTCTTTGTTTTCGTTTTCCTTAACCCTGTGATTATATTATATACTATGCGTACACATATATCAATTGACAAAACCACCAAATGTGTACACATATTTTTATGCATTTTATATGTGTACACATATACAAAATTGTGCTATAATTAAATTACTGAATGGGGGTGTAAAAATGCCTATCCGCGAAAGTCAAAAACAAAGCGCGTACAAGTACAAAGAGAAAAATATAAAGCGTGTCCCTCTGGATATGCAAAAGTCAGACTATGAGCAACTCGCAGCGGCTGCCCGTTCTGCGGGTCAAAGCGTAAACGGATATATTAAACAAGCCATTGCCGAAAAGATGGCGCGAACAGAATAAACAATAAAAGGCCGGATGAGTCCAGGACCTTTGTCCGATGATTTGTTATTTTTGTCGCTCGCCCCGTCGAGTGCGGGTAGAAACATTCAATTGATTAATCTGTAGATAAATGCAACAACGCTATATCAGCGTTATCCGCAAAACAAAAAAAAAAGAGGGAGACGGTTTTCCGCCTCCCTTTTGCTTTTCCCTATTTTACGACATAGGAAAAATATTTTGCCAGCTTATCCTTGCCAGCGTCCTTGTCCTCCAAAAATGCCCTCGCTAACTCGGCGTAAAAATCCACCGAATTGACATTGAGCTTTTTGGCCACCGGATAATAGTCCGAGTACATCATATTCATGGCAACGTAAAATTCTACTGGATCAGTCTGGATGCCGCGCTGCTCCATTACCTGTTTGGTCTGCTCCATGTTCCAGTGCGCGCCCTTACTGCCGTCCTCATTGACCATCTTGCGGGTGATCTCCTCGGCCTTTGGAGCGGTCAGCTTGTCAACATGGCCGACTTTGCCCATGTCCAGCTTGCCGTCCATCCGAAACCGATATGCGCCGACGTCCTCGTCATCGTCGTCCTCATAGCGTGCACCGGCCTCTCTGCGCCGTCCCATGCGGTCGCGGCTCTCCTTGCCGTAGTCGTCATAGCCCTCCGCCTCGCGGACATACTGGCGGCCCATATTGCCGTATTGGCTCATATCACGGTCATCATACTCTCGTCGGCCATAACGGGAGCCATAGCCACCGCCCATGCGGTCATAGTCTCGCGGATAATCCTCACGGCTACGATCATAACGGCTCTCGCGGCCCATGCGATCATCATTGTAACCGCTGTTATTGCGGCCCATCCGGTTATAATCGCGGCTACCGTAGTCGCGATCCATGTGATTGTAGTCGCGGCCATAATCCTGATTGTTTTCTTTTGCTCTGCTGCCCTTGTTCTTGTTGCTGTTGGACAGCATCATCGCTTTGGTGATCCCTTTATTCATTCTTTTTCCCTCCCCTTATGCTGCTGGTGTGGTCGGTGCAGTGCCGTTGATGCCCGACAGGTTGTTGCTCGGCGCGCAGCATGGGCGTCCCAGCATCTTAAAGCTGCCGCCGGTTGCGGTGGTGCTGACGCAGACAGCGTACCGGGTGCGGGTGCGAATACCGCAGGCAGTGACCTGTGCACAGTTGCGGGTGGTCAACGGGTACTGCTCAGTCCCGGTGCCGATGGTGATGTATACCGGGGATGCAATGGTCGCGGTGGTTGGGATACTCTGCGCCACTACGATACAATATTTTTCGCCATTGTTGTAAGTGCCTGCTGGCAGGTTAATCAGCACATTGCCGCCATCATCTGTGACAGCCTGGCTAATAACCAGATGCTTGCACAGCTGGCAAACTGGTTTGCAACTCATAATGATACCTCCATATAAGATAAGGCGACCGCCCGATTGGACAGCCGCCCTTGTAAAATTGATCGACGGCTCTATCTGCCGGATGATAATCGACTAGCAGCCACAGCCGCAGCCATTGTTGTAGCCGTTATAGCCGTTGCCATAGCAGCAATTGGGGTTAGGCACAACGTATGCAGGTACCGGGCAATCTCTGCCCAGTCTGCGGATCAGTTCAGCGGTCTGAGCTTCCTGATTTGCGGTGATATAGGCATTCTGCGCGCTCTGGCTGGCCTGGAATTTCAGCGCCTGATTCTCCGCCTGCAGGCTGGAAATCTTATCCTGGGTCAGGAAATCCAGAATAGCGCGGGTGGATGCGTTCTGGCCGTCGATGATGTCGCGGGTGCTGGTCTGGATCAGGTTGCGGGTGTCGCAAGCCTGAGTTGCCATGTCATAGCGCACGCCCTGGATTGCGTTGTTGATGCCGCTGGCCTGAGTGGCTACAGCATACTCAATATCTTTCTGGCCGCCCTTGATGTCGCAGCAGCAGGAAGCCATCTGAGATGCAAGGCTGTTAATACCCTGCTGGGTCTGATAACCAAGCTGGCAGACTGCGTTGTCAACGCCGTGGAAACCGGACATGATCGCATTGTTGAGGGTGTAAGTGCTGTCGCACTGGCCTCTTTCCAGACCTCTGATACCGTTGTCAAGCTGGTTAAAATTAAAAGCGTCGGACACGTCGGAGGTGGTAGCGCACTGGCCGCCGCAGCCGCCACGATTGCCGCCAAAACCAAAACCATTGCCGCCCCAACCAAACAGACCAAACAGAAGAATGATCCAAATCCATTCCCATCCGTTGCCAAAACAGCCGTTGTTATTGTTGTTGCCGCTGTCCTGTCCCAGCGCGTAACCGGCTAACATTTCGTTATCCATATTCGTTCTCCTTTATCAGTTATTTCAAGCGGTTTCCCGCATTGATTCAAGTTCCCGGTTTTTCTCAAGACCCGATAACTGATAAGGGAGATTTGTTTTATTTGGGCAGCTTCATCCCCATCTGCCGGGCAACCTCGTCAAGGGAGGTGCCCCGCTCTTTGGCCATATTGGCCGCAATGGTATGCAGCTGCTCCGGGGTTTTGCCTTGGATCAGCTGCATCATCGCGGCCGCCTGCGGGTTTTGCCCCATCATATTCTGTAGATACTGCATCGGGTTCGCCCTGTTTTGCATCATCTGCATCATCATTTGCATTGGATTTATCATGCTTTTGCGCCTCCCCTATTGGTCGTTGGCTTGTCCTGTTTTTCGGCCATTGCTCTCAGCTCGTCCAGCTCGTCTTTAAGCTCCTGCAATTGCTCAAGCGTTGCATACTGCGAAACAGGTAAAACAGGCTCCTGCGCCGCCTGCGGGGCGCTAGAGGGAATCTCCATTATATATCTGCGGAAAATAGCAGAGCCATCCTGCATATTGAGCTGCTTGGAGTAAATCGCTCCGTGCGCCATGTCCGGCAGCAGCATAAGCGACCCGTCAAACTCTACCGGCACGCCCCGCGCCTCCTCCTCGGAAGCGACAGGGCGAACCTTAATAGAGGGCTGTTGAGGTTGCTGCATTGCAGGGACCGTCTGTTGCATTGGCTGCGCAGGCTGATTGTATCCCTGCATATACGGCAGGTAAGAGTAAGGTGGATAGGGGTAAGCCATATTTTTACACGTCCTTATGATTCAAATCGGGGAAACCGGCCCGGCGACGTGTACCGCGCCGGTGGGATGCTCTCCCGTTTTCCCCTGTCTTTATTATCTCTCTTTTGCCTCTTTTCTGAGCGGCGAAAGGGTGTGTCTGTGTGCGCTTGTGTGCAGTTTTGTGCACAAAAAAGCCGGGGTTTTATCCCCGGCCCGGTCGTGTTAGTATAGTCTTTTCGCGGTATCCTGCACCTTGGCGATGATGTACGGCAAGCGGCGCGAGATGGTGGAGCGGTCGCATCCGATCTCAGCGGCGACATCCACTTGCGGCAGTCTGTCCAGCAGGTACTGCTGTGCAATCAGCGTGTCCTCGATGCCCAGACACGCCTGATCGATGGACCTTGTCATCTGGTCCTTGGTCAGGTGCTCTAGGTCGTCCGGCAGCCTAAGCCTTGCTCTCGCCATCCGCTCACCTCCACGTCTTACAGTGCGGACAAATCCTGCTCGATGCCGTGCAGGTAGTCCCGCACCGCGTCGCACAGCAGTTTTACCTGCTCAAAATCGGTCTGTGTGATACTCTTTCTGGACAGATAGTTGCTATCCAGCTCGTCCATGATGGCCTGCGCCTTGCGGGTGCGGTGCAGGGCAGAATGATACCTAAAACAGTTCATTTTCGGCTCCTTTCCCTTGAAAGAAAGCCGCCCATCTGCTATAATAGATTGTAGATGGGCGACCATCTGCGCTATAACGGTATTGCTTCACTTGTCTAGGGCGAGCAGTACCGTTATTTTTTTAGTTCTTGATAGACTTTTCGAATTCCCTCTCGGATGATGTCCGCCCTTGTTTTGCCTGTTACTTTACAGCAATATTCAAGCATTTCGACATCTTTATCTGACATCCTGATTCGGGTGTCATGCCGCTTTGGGTTATCCGTAGGTCTACCTGTTCTTGGTGCCATTTACTAGCCTCCTTTCTTTTGGTTACACATATATTATAAATTATGTGTAACCAAAAGTCAAGAGGTTTCCCGCAATATTTTAAATTATTTTTTCGGGCACTCACACCCACAATCTGCTGTCTGTTTGCTCTTGTCCAGCACCGGCAGCTCGCGCAGATCCTCTACCAGCTTTGTGACAGTACCGTTACCGCCCAGGTTGTGATATTCGGCATACATCTTCTCTACCGCCTCCAGCCCGTGCAGAGTGATCCAGCCGCGTTCAATGTAGTGATAATAGGAGCTAACCAGCTGCCCCCGCAGCAGCGCCTCGATGCCGTTTTCAATCGCTCTCTGCCGCCGCCACAGATTTTTAGCCGCCCATATTACGACACCCAACAGGCCACTAAACAGAGCCTCCAGCCAGTATTTTGTTACCCACTCCACCATACCCATCACCTCAAATTATCTCTTAAAATAATCGGCTACGGCCTCTGCCACCGCCTCCTCGATGCCCTCGATGTCCGGCACGCGCAGATAGATCATCGGACTGTCGTCCCGCCAAAACCACGGCAGGTCGCTGACCTCCTCAAAATCAATCTTGTAATTGCCGTTAAAATAAGGGTCAAGCCCCAGCATCTTGAGCGGGTGCTTGTACAGATGTTTGGCCTCCTGGCTCTTGTCAACTTTGCGGGAGGCGTACACGCCCAACCGCTCCTTTGGCCAGCCGTCCACCCGGCAGGGCTGCACCCGGCAACCCTCAGACTGCTGCACAAAGATGGTGTAGTCCGGCTGCATCTCGCTTATCAGATAATAGCCAGAGTAGTTGGCCGGGGCCTGTTTTGCTGTCGCGCCGCCCATGTTGATTGCCTGCATCGCCTTGACAATCTTGCTTGCCAGTCCGCTGTTGTCCAGCCCCAAAACCAGTACCTTTTTGCTGCCGTAATATGCGTTGAGTGCCATATTTTCGCCCCCTATTAGTCCTTGTTAAATCCAAGCTCAGCCCATGCGTTCTCAATTACTACTTTGATAGTATCAGCATCAATCTTGATGTTGTGCTCGGCACATCGCTGCTCAATGTAGTCGGCCACCCACTCAAATTTGGCCTCGCCCTGCCCCTGCGCGTTAAAAACAATCTCTGCCGCCTGCACCCCCGCATAGGCATAATTGACAATCATCTGCCACTGCTCGTTGGTCATCTTGCTCTTGATCCACGGCACCAGTACAGTGGTCACAATCAGTCCCAGCAGGCCCAGCACTGCTACTACAATCTCAGTAATATCAATCATACTCATATCCCCCTTAAATCGTCGTCACAAATCCTGCAAATCCCTTGCGGTTAAGGTCCTCTGCCGTCTTAGCTGCCTCGTCACTCGTTGCAAATTTGCCCACGCACACCCGCAAAGTGCCTAGATGGTTGGTCAGGTAGCAGTAATATCCGCGCGCGGACAGTTTGTCCTTGAGCGAATTGGCATTGTCCGCGCTCGCAAACGCCCCACATTGTACTGTATAGGGCAGGTTCGGTTTCTCCGGTTGCACCGGCTCCGCATCCTCTCCCCTTGCCAGCGCGATAAGCTGGTCAAAGGGGAAATCCTCTCCGGGGCAATGCGGCCTGGTAACCGGGTTAATCTCATAATGTCCAATCATGTGCTCTCGGTCAATCGGGATCTCCATCCCATAGATGCGGTCAATCTCCTCCACAATATGGCAGGTCAGCCACGCCGCCGCCGCCAGCTGCTTGTCAGTCAGCGCCCCATGCGTCTCGCTCCATTTGCCCTCACACTCGATGGACACGCAATAGAGATTCGGGTTGACTCCATCGTGTGCCTTAACATAAAGATGGGTCGGATTTTTGACCACGCCCTGCGTCCACGCTGCTTTGTCCAGCGGCACCAACTGAGTGATCTCCCCATTTTTGCCGAGCACAAAGTGGCTCGATACCTGGCTTGCCGGATTTTGCTCCCATGTCACAGTCCCATTATATGTACCGTCCGCGATGTGCCAAACAATCAGGCAGGGCTTGTAACTGCCCCGGCTCGACTGGTTGGCCGTGCTCTTTTGTACGATCTGATACATTATTTCTCACCGTCCTTATTTTTGCTCTCCCTAATCTTCCGGCAGTGCCACAACTCCCCATAAGTATAGGCCAGCATCGCCGCTACTATCGCCTCGCTGGGTTGCTCCCCGCTCATCCAACAAAAGCCAAAATAAGCAGCGCATACGCCCAGCCCCGACAGCAAGCACAGCAGCACAATGATTTTGCCAAAGATGCCCCGCTTTGCCCTGCGCGGCGTTGCTTGCGCGCTGGCGATCTGCTGCACCTCGCGCAATAGCTCCTCATTTGTCATTAGACTACCAGCTCCCAATATGTCGGATACTCTGTTGGCGACCATGTGCACACAGCCCCATCCGGCGCGATGCAGTTGTATTTGCCGCCCTCAAAGGTGATCTTGTCTCCATTGTAGTACCACTTGCCCACCACATAGTCCGGGTATGCTTCCCCCGGCTCTGTACTGCCAGTTTCCAACGCTCTTACACGCTGTTCCAGCTCTTCTATTTTTGTCAACACATTGGCCTCTTGCGTCATGTCTGCGTTACCCTGCGCCAGTGCAATCAGCTCTGTGCGCTGGTCATCGTCAATGTCTCCCTGCGCCCAAAGCGTGTCAATCTTGTGCAGCATATCGGCCAGCACATAGCGACGTGTGTTAATAACATCCTTGATTACATCATACATTTGTCTTTACCTCCAGGAGCTGTGTGTTAATGGTGCTGAGCTTGTTGTCAATGTATTTTTGCGCGTCTGCTACATATCTTACTGACAGGCCCGCAGATGGTGTGCTGTCGGTCATAATGTTGGTAACGGGGGCATAAGTTGTGAGAGCCTTATAATCGGCAATCATATCTGTATCCAAATTGCTTACAATAGGATTGTCCAATTTGTACAACACTGTCGCTCCCGGCGTCAACTGACCTGTTGTGCTCATCCATATATTTCCAACTGCCTCACTGTTGTAGCTGCTAATCTTGCCAATGCGCTGTGTATGTGTCCCCATCCCAAAGTCAACTTCGTCGCAAATCCACTGTTGCCCATCCGCGTCGGTGTAGTTGCCGCCGCTGTCTACAGGGATCCCAAACAAATTGTTGATAAGATTGACGTTTAATTTTTGGGAAACAAAAGGAGAATATGGCTTTGGCTGCGAACCTCTTACTAGCATAATTTCTTTTGACAAATAAGTTGGAGACTGACCTGGAGTTGATTTGTAAGGGATATACATCCTAAAATTACAAGAATCTATATCGATTTTTGGTGAAAATGAATAAGATTTCGTTGTTTTTTCGCTTACTATAGTATTTCTAACGTCTCCTCCATAGATGTCTGGATAAAAATCACTTCTTAAGTCCGCCTCCCCTCCATCGCTTGTCCATGCAGTATATGTAAGTGATAATTTGTCGTTCGTTCTAATATTGTTGACCTTCAAAGAAATGACCGAATCTATGCCAAGTCCCTTAAAAAAGAAATCATCTTCTTGTTTCTCTATGTTTGTGAAAGATAGCTTTTCAGGGTCAAAGATATTTTCTCCACTTATAGTAATTTCGATGGACCCGTTATCTCCTGTACTCACAATCGGCACAGGTGCTTCTGGCGTCGGTGTCCCGTCCTGCGTGCTCTTTCCGTATACCGTCAAGCCCTGTAACGGCCACTCCACACTGTCATTGACGCTGATTGCCTCCCCTGTCGCCGTTGGCCGTATCGCGGCAGCAATCGGCGCATAGCGCGCATCGCTCTCAGATTTGGTGTAAGCATTTGTTGCAACCTCTCCCAGCTCATAGCCATCGCCCATTGGATTAACCATCGGCACTTTGCCAACATCAACTACTGTCGGAGTTGGCACACCTAAGCCGGGGTCACCTTTGGGGCCTTGAGGCCCAGGATCACCTTTAGGGCCAGGATTACCTTGAGGCCCTTCTGGGCCTTGCTCGCCTTGTTCTCCTCTTGATGGTGATCCAGTGTCAACATACGACTTTGATTCAGCGTTCCAGACTTCCCAATTTCCGTTTTCTCCGATCTTGGGAGGATTATTTAGATATTCTTCTGTTTCATCAATCAGTTTATCGAGTTCAGAAAATTCGCTTGATGATTCTATCGTTTTATCGGTGACAGCATTCTCGGAAATGATAACCATAACCGGCTGAGTGTATTTAACCCCAGTCCCGTCGTTGATCTCAACATTAATCCATCCTCTTCCGGCCGCCGCACACATCTGCTCTGTAAATGCAATTAATACAGTGCTGCCACTTGCCTCTAATGCAGCATTATCCACGCCGAACCCATCAGGCTTGCGCATCCTAACGCTTACGGTGGCACCGGCCGGCAGCTCAAATGGCTGTCCGTTATCCATCAAATCAAATTGAACGACAGGGATTGTATCGTCATACTGCACAAGATGGATAGGCGGAACAATATTATCAAATTCCGACACAGACACCGAACGGTAAAATTTTATTTGGACCATCTAATCATCTCCCTCTGTGTTAAGCATCCCATATCCCTGTAATACTTTTTGGATATCAGGATAAGGT
>ERZ1664524.2-NODE-2-length-35254-cov-7.299270_pt1 | contig 35254 bp, 27 predicted proteins | sample MGYA00575331_ERZ1664524 | MGnify/ENA primary metagenome ERZ1664524 (study PRJEB40874, sample SAMEA4040741) | Gallus gallus | biome: gut; material: content | place: India | collected 2016-01-01 | study: EMG produced TPA metagenomics assembly of PRJEB14491 data set...
GTCATAATATTTTCCTCCTTAAAGATTTATTAGCGGATCATGACAACACAACCCGTTTTGCCAAAGTCACCAGAGTAACTAGACTGACCAGCACAGCCTCCTGCACCGTATCCAATGCCACTTGTTACACCTCCAGAGTTTGCAGACGTGCCGCCATTACGCATCTGCGGAGGCATATTCCAAATGGCATTGCTTGTAGAAGGCCAACCACCACCGCCAGCACTACTTGCTGGTATATAGTTCATTCCATTACCGCCATAGGTAACCAGATCGTAGCCGCCTGCCCCGCCAGATAGCTCCGTAGTACCACCATTAGCACCACCCTTATTACCAGATGCACCAAGTGCAAGCTGCACGTCACCGTCCTCAAATAATATGCTAGTGGCATTCTCATTAAAATATCTGGTAGCACCGCAGGCAACCATGTATTCATTGTTCCAGTTATTAGGCTCTCTAACTAGCGAGCAAGTACCAATGTTGATATACAGCTTTTCTCCTGCTGCTAGGGCCTTTGTAGTTACGTTAAGATAGCCTGCACCACCAGCGTAATGGACATCACCCTGAGCACCGCCACCTACTATTATGAACTTATACAGTCCATCCTCTTCACAGCTTACTTCAATGCCTTTATATATGTTTACGTGTTGTAAGCCGCCTGCTGTAAGCACTGCCGCACTTTCGCCAGCACAATAGCCGGTTGTCTTTGGACTTATATTATCTATATCATAAAAGTCGCGTGCATAGATACCAGACACAACGGAGGTATTGCCAGAGGTCCACTTTGGTATCTGAATGGATATCAGACCAGGAGCGAAGATATTGGGCATAGTCACAGCACGCCCTATAGTACCATCAAGCTGTACCACTTTACAAGCCATCCGGCGACGCTCAATGTTTGTGTTGATAGTGTTGTTTCTCCGGTCAGTGTAGCCCATACCGCTATATCGATTAGCTTCCTGTTGATTGTAAGATATCGCCGTTATAGCTACACAGGGTTTGTTTGTGTAACCAGGCAAACAGCTTACCTTGTAGCCATATGGATAGTTGTTAATTAGTGGCAGAGTAAGCGGCACCTCAAGCGAAAGCTCTGGGGTCTCAGACAGCTTCAGGCGGAACAGCCAAACATGCACATAATTTGAATCGCTAGCGACGTTGCCGGGCTGCTTAATAGGGCCACTTTGTATAAGGCCTATCTCACTATTGTCCTCAGCTACGTACCAGCCATACATATACGCGCTAAAATACTGCCAGTTAGTCTCCGCCGCAGTGTAAGTCTTGTTACTACCTATAGCAGTTTCAGTGCTTGGTGCCTGCGTCGCACTAAATGTAATCTTCCAAGCAACAGCCTTAGAGGTACCGTTTTGCGAGGAGCCGCCGTTAAGGTTACAGCAATTAAAACCATATGCCTCAGTACTGGATACAATCCAGATAGCTCTACCGGTTGTTGTATTATTGGATAGCTTACCAGCAAAAGTCCAGGTGTCCTCAAGGGTAGCTACTTTACAAGCGTATAGGACACTTGGTGCCAGTTCTGCACCGTTAGCAAAGTTTGTAGTGTTCTTTGCTCTACCAGTGTAGAAAATGGTGTCAGACGCTGCATCGTAGAGTGCGTTTGAAATACCGAGCTGTATAATCCCTAGCTGGCTATTATTGCCTGTATCGGCTAAATTAGTGTTCACCTTTATGCGCATATCTGCTACGACTAGTCCTTCAGCAAACAGGCGTCTACCGTAGGACTGATTAACGCTGTCGTCCTGTAGCATATAGTAATAGCTTGCAGCTGCAATAAACAAGATATGGTCGGAATTACGCACGGGTACGAGCTGTATCTTTTGAATGTCATTTCGATACTGGGGAACAAACTGTGAGTTTGTATAATTTGATGCATATGTTGGAAAAATGATTGTATTATTTTTAAGCGCCATGCTTGCATATTTGCGTTCCTGTGTAGCTTTGTTTAGCTGCAGGAACTCAAGCTGTGAGCTGTCAACGCATATACGGGCATACCAGTAGTAGTTAGGCGTCTCACAGAAGCCGGCCATGATTCCTTGATTTGCCCATTGCGTACCATAGTTAGCTTCGCCCATGTCTGTTGCAATTATCTTGCAGTATTTCATATTTTCAACCTCCTCTAGCAGATTAAAGCCACTGGACATTGCTGCGCTGCTACCGCTGCTGCCACCACTTGCAGCCAGTATATATACGTCGCGCTGAGCACTGTATATTAGGCTAACCCATACACCAGCGCCGCCTACATCAGGATCTTCATTTTCGCTTGTTTTTATGCGCTTGGCACCTGTATTGTTAATGTCAAGCGTCACTCCACCAGACAGCTTATCAAACAGCTTAATAGATACTGGGGCGCCATCAAACAAAACGAAGTTTTCCTGTGCAAGCACAAGCGCTTTCTTTGTTCCAGTGACCGCTCCGGAAGCAGCCAAGCACTCATCCATTGCCTGTTTATCTACAGGCATGCCTTGCTGTATAACCGGGTTCTTAAGTGTTAGTGTAACGTTAGCAGCAAGGACGCTGCCTTGTGCATCTTCAATGTCAAAGCGAGGAACTACTGCTTTATCAGTAGGCAGCGCTTTGTCAAGTATTTCGTTGCTGCGTATTTTTGCCATATAGCCTACCTCCTAAGTACTTGCATAAAATACGACTCTCCAAGAGAAAAAGCATTTAAACGGCGCTGTGGTAAGTTTGCTGTTGCTGTAAGCATGTTGTGTAGCTGTAAAAGACACTCCTCCCAGTTGTTAATATCTTCAAATGTTGGCAGGGCGCTGTCCTCAAGAATTACTGTTTCAGGCGTTCCTGCACTTACTACACCAGAAGCCCGCAGTCCAGCTATGTTATCTTGTATTCTGCTGACATCTTCATAGTATAGATACATTTGACGTTGCCAGGCAACCTCTGAAATGGTTGCAGGTAAATGCCACTGACCTATCAGCTGCAAAAGATATTGAACAAAGTCTGTATTAGCTTCAAGCCTATTCAGCAGTACCTGGTCTATACAACCTTTTGGGTTGCCGTATACACAATCAGTGCTTACGCGATCTGTTATTGGTGTATACCACGCATAGTATAGCTGCACTGCTTCGCCATCTACAACAGCTGTCACGACTACCTTTTTAGCAGGCTCTCCGTTTACCTGCACAATGTGCTCAAATAGTGTCTGCAGCATTAGCACACCCCCCTTGAGCTACCACTGAGCACGCCGTCATTATAGTCAATATTGCGCTCTGTTATGAGCACGGTGTTATTTCGCTCAAAATCATCGTGTACTATTACTGGGTCATACAGTTGTATTGCTGGATTTTGCCGCCAATCAAAGTTATACGAGTAGCGTCCATTATACCAGTATATTGCAAAAGCTGTGACGTCTTCGGCTACCGACTTGCTTGTTATGAGCTTGTTATCAATAGTCTGGCCTTTAGCTGTAGCAAGCAGTGACTTATCCATGGAGCTATCCACTTTTAGTGTGCTGGTATCAACCATTACAGCTTTGCCTTCAACCAGTATTTGAACGTTACCAACAGCAGTTACGCGTAACTCTGCTGCTTGTGCATACTGCTTACTATCTACAAGTACCGGCGTGCCACTTGTACCACTATCGACATATGATAGCTTAATAGTGTAGTCTTTTGCTGGCTTGTTAAACTTTATGATAAAGGTTTCTGTACCAGACACATAGCGCTGTCTCTTATAGATCTCTGAGACCTCTGCCTCTGTATCATAGCTGTATATATTTGTTTCCACAGAGGCAGCTGGCTCTATTGTGGTAATCTCTGGCGCATCAAAAATTATGCCGTAGGTAAGCTCGTCAACAGCAGCGGCCTGTCTTCTTCCTGGAACAGAAAGACTACTGTCAAAATAACGAATATTCTGAACACACCAGTTAACATCCGGCTCATTACCAATGCCATACATAGTTGTAAGATTTAGCACTTGAAAAGCATCCACATATAAAACACAGTTCTCGCATTCTATGCGTAGCTCTAGTGAGGTAGAGTCGGCCTCCCATACTGCAGCAATAGTATTCCAATCATTAACCCTAAGATTGGCATTGGCCAGATTTGCAGATATTGCTGCGTTATTTGCATACACAATAAAGCTGCCTGAGGATATAGCCGCATCTGTATACACAAATAGACGTATAAAGTATTTGTTGCCCTTTAACACTTCTACCGTTTGCTTGAGCTCACCAGTGCTCGAAAGGGCAGACTGCTTACTTGTATAGACATACTTGCTTGTTAATGTGAAACCAGTTTGCGTCCAGTCTGTAAAATCTTTGTCAAATGCTGGATTCTTTACCTGGTTTATTGAAACGACAAGTGGTGAGATAAAGCGTACATGCACGCCGCCGCCAGTTGTTGGAACAACAACTCCCTGCCCAGCCTGCGCTATTAAACGCAGTAACTCTTTATGGTAGCCAATCGGCAACGGAGCTGTCGTGTATACGTTCATGAACTCTGAATCTATCTTGTAGTCCTCAATTCCTGCATCGAGTATCACTTGCTCAGCATATTCGTATAGACTTATTGGAACGTTTGGAAAAGTGCCTTTAATATACTCAGTCATAGACAGTGAGGCGATACCGTCACGAGCTGTAAACTGTGCAGTTAGCGCACCTTTCTGTGACTTCCATTCTGTTAAAGTTAGCAATCCAATAGGGACACGCTCAATAGAGTTGTCAGGGAAGACCATAACAAAGTTTATTTCGACTGGTTGACGCTGACGAAGATACTTCTCAAAGCCTTCTGGGTTTAGAATGTCAAGCGTCTTTTTAGCATTTTCTATCTGGAAAATAACTTCACCAGCCAATATTTCTTTGCTAAAAATGCTTATACTCTGGTTAACATCTACACTAACAACTTCTTTCTCGCCGTAAGAAAAGTAGATACCTGGTATGTCTTCAACAAGGTGTATGCGCCTGAAAGGATGTGTAGTACTATAGAAGCTTATTATTACTTCGTCATAAGCGTCTACTCCATCGGCAATTGTCACAATATAGGAGGTATTGTCTGTTATCTCATTTGTATGAATCAACAGACCGGTGGAGTAGTACTCAAGCTTAATGTGAGCCGGCACAGAGTCATAGTTTGTATCAAAGATTAAAGTTCTACCTATCGTAGTCACTTTGTTACTGTACTTACACGTCAGAACAACAGGTGTATCAAATATACCCTCCTCATTTGACATGAATTCAGCACAGAAACCAAACTGCCCAGCAATGCTACGGCTCATAATACGCTTAGTGCCATTCAGCAAAAACTGAAAGTCCTCTAGTGTACCAAAGGTAAAGGTGCCGTCAAAGTTTTCATCTATGAGCTGTGATAGGTTGCTATAAAAAGCCTCTGTGTTTGCTGAGTAGCTGCCTAGATCGCGAGCTGCAGTGTCTATAACTTTCAAGATTATTTCTGGCAGAAAATGCCGCGCATAATCAGCAGAGTATACAAATTCTTTGTATCTTGCACTTGTTTCTATCACAGCAGCTCACCTCTCTATCAGGCTTATTTTCACGTCTTTCCAAATCCAGACACGCCCATCACCACGGTGTAATGTATGCGGTATTGCGCCTGCATAGACCCGGACCTTATAGTGGCGAATATCATCATCAAACTCAAGCCAGTGGAAGCATTCCTTAGTTATAGCCAGCTTATTCCATAGCAGCTCAATTATGGGGTCTAGCTCTCGGCTACTAATCACACTCCATGTTAAGTTGTACTTACGTTTGTTAGCGACGAAGTCCATGACCATGTCACCGTTTGCAACACGCGTAGACTTTGTTAGCGTGTAAAACTCAGGATTAAAACCTGATGGATTTTTTATGCGCACTCCATCGATCATGAAACCAGAAAATGCCATGGTCATGGACTCCTTTCTTATCTTCTTGAACTCTCAGTCACACGGATGTCATACAGTCGCCGCTCTAGAGCTCTTAGCCCCTGTTCGTCCGCTATCAACGTACCAACATACACTGGGCGTCTGTCCTCTTCATTGTACTGAGTAGCTGCCATCTGCGGCAAAACTGTTTCTAATACGCGCTGCGCCAGGCTATCTGCAAGCAGCATTGCCTCTTGCTGCTGACTAATAGGACTCTGTACAACAGGGGCACTTACGCCAGCGTTGCGCATACCACGGACAGCTTGTAGCTTTCTGCTGTCTGCCGGCATAAAAGCTGCGATAGAACTACCTACTTTACGCAGCACATCTGGGCGCTCCAGAGGAATGATTGCTTCGTTTAGTCCAAGCTCACCGGCTCTGTATAGAGCATCTTTTGTAACCAAAGAGCCATCAGCAGAACCTTTAGTCTTGTTCTTCTTGCCTGTTAAGCCTCCTACTACACCACCGATAATTCCGCCTATGGTACTGCCGATTACTCCGCCTATGGGACCACCGATTACTCCGCCTATGGGACCACCGATTACTCCGCCTATGGGACCTCCTATTATACTACCAATGTTACCAATGACGCCGCCAGGCTTACCACTGGAGCTACCCGAGCTACCACCGCCAAAGCCGCCAGGCAGATTGGAACCGGCGCTTATGTTGATTTTGCTGATGGCCGAAGTGATCGAAGAAGCCGCGTCCCCGATGCTGTCGCAGATAGCACCTGTGTTGTCACCAAGCTGCTCAATAACTTCTTGCGTGGAGCCTTCAAACACGTTTACCATGTTACTAAAGCTCTGCTCTTGTGCGTGCTCTGTTTGTGAAAGTGCTTCTGTTATTGCTGAAGTCGCTCCGCGGATAGCTATTTCCATTGCATCCTTGTTTGTTAGTAGCATTGGATTAAAAGCTGAGCTTAGTTGCGCAAGGGTCTCCTCTGTAAACAGCACATATGTAGCAGCGCTTTGCTCTTCCGCTTCTGGACTTGGCACGCTTGAGCCTATTGCACTACCGACTTTTGCGAGTATGTCAGGCCGCTCCAAAGGAATGATTGCTTCGTTTAAACCAAGCTCACCAGCTCTGTACAGTGCATCTTTGGTAACGAGCGAGCCGCCAGCAGAACCCTTGGTATTGCTCTTCTTGTTCTTCTTGCCAGTTAGGCTGCCTACTACACTGCTAACTATTCCGCCTATGGTGCCCCCTACTATACTGCCTATAGGACCACCGATTACTCCACCTATGGGGCCTCCTATTATGCTGCCAATGTTACCAATGGTGCCTCCAGGCTTACCACTGGAGCCGCCCGAACTGCCACTACCAGAAGCACTACCGATACCGCCGCCGAAGCCGAAGCCAAGGTTTGAACCGAGTTTGATATTGCCCACTGCAGACGAAATAGAATCAGCAGCCGAGTCAATTGCGCTGATTATCTCAGATGCGTTCTGTGATGCAGCCTCTAGTTGTTCCTTGCTCAGTGCTGTAATTTTCGCAAGCATATCGTCTTGCTTACTGTTCGCAGAGTCGCTCATGGTGTGTAGCGCTTCAGTAATAGCAGACACCGCTCCACGAATTGCTATTTCCATAGCATCCTTGCTATTGAGTAGGCGCGCTGCTAGTAGACTGTCTAGCTGCGCTACAGCTTCGTCCGTAAACAGAATATAGGTAACAGAAGAACCAGTATCTTGTGAGCCAATACCATTGACCTCTGCACCAATAGCAGCGCCGACCTTAGACAACACATCAGGCCGCTCTAGAGGGATGATTGCTTCATTTAGACCAAGTTCGCCGACTCTGTACAAGGCATCTTTGGTAACTAGCGAACCACGTGCAGATCCCTTTGGTTTAGTCCAGTGACCATTTTCATTCTTTTCATAGCCCAACTCTTTAAAGGCATCAGCAACAGATCCAGTATCCTTAACTACAGTGGCAAAATCAACAGTCTCACCATCTTCAGTGTACCAGTGCCCTGGGTAGCGCTTGCCGCTGGAACCGCCGGAACTGGAGCTACCCAAACCGCCTATCTGACTACCAATGCCTGCTAGATTAGAGCCGGCGCGCACTGCAGAAGACACAGCAGAACTTATGCTACTGGCAGCACTTCTGATCTCGCCTGTGATATCTGCTGCAGTTTCTTGTAGCGTACTAGACACAGACTCAATACCAGTAAGCAGCTGCTTGATGCTATCCGTACGCCACTGCTGCTCGTCAGCACTTAGCGTTGCAAGGTACTCTGTAATAGCCGCGGTGCTTCCACGCATGGCTACTTCCATAGCATCCTTGTGTACAAGCATCTGTGCCGCTATAATGCTATCAAGATTGCCTGTTGTTGTATCAGATAGTTCTACTGATTCTTCAGCTGGTGCTGTAGTTACAGTAGCTGCGGTGCCTGTGTTTGCTAGCTCTGTTTCTTTAATGGTAGTATTGCCTGTAGCAAGCTTATCAATGCTCTTTAGAGGACCAGCATACTTGAGTACTGCTTCGGTGTCTTCATTGTTGAGTACACGTGTGCCTGCAGGCAGGTTGACCAGCTCGCCACGACCATTGGCACCGAGCATCTTGATGGAGCCATCCGGCAGTATTGCCATCTCGCGCCCCAGCTCACCTGTGAGCGTTAGGCCTTCTGCGTATCCACCTTCTGCCTTCGCTGGCAATGTTGTTGTAGATTTTCTGGCGCCATCAGGAGCGAAGTACCAGTACTTTACTACTTCACCTTTTGCGTTAAACTCTGGGTAGTAAGTAACATTTCCTATCGTCTTTGCGCCACCGTAGCCAATGTAGTTATCTTCCTGCCACCAAAGGGCGCCAGTATGCCCTACCTGTGACTCCAGAGATGAAAGCTGCTGTATGCGCGTCATTGCATTTACAACAGCTGTCTCAATGGTTGTGGCCATCTCGTTAGCTGTGCCCTCAGCGCTAGTAGCTGCTGCACTTAGCTCGTCAAGCATTCCTGCAAATGCAGTCTTTGTCGCATTTTCAAGGATTATGTCGGCGTCTTCTAGCTTACCTTTCAAGCCTTCCTGCCCTTGCAGCGCTTCCTGAATTTCAGGAGGAAGATTCTTAAACGGAACAGCTATCTGGTTCTCAGTGAGCTCTGGTATCTCAGACGAATCTACCACGCCTGCTATCTTCAGCAAGCCATCATCAACAGCAGCTTCCAGCGTAGCGAGATTTGTCTTAGTACCGTCTACAGTTTCAATCTGTGTATTTAGTGTTTCAGTAGAGATGCCGTCCCACAGAGTGATCCAGGCTCCCTGAATCTCTGTAAGCTTACCTTCGCCGATGTTCTTAAGAACAAGCCAGCCCTCTTCAGATACGTGACCTGCCTGCTCAAAATACAGCCTAATTGCTTCAGGTATCTGATTCCATACTTCAGGTTGCTCTATGAATAGATTGACAATATCGTTTATACCGTTATTGAACGTGCCGCTTAGATCAACGAATACCTGATTCCCGGCATCGGTCACTGTTACGCCGAGGTCTTCAAGCGCAGTACGCAGAGAAGCATCCAGGCTCATCCACTTCTCTTTGTCTACTTTTGTGATACCGTCGTATAGATGCTCACCAGTATTTTCTACGACCATCATATACTGGCCTGCATACTCTATAAAGTGTGTGTTTACTTCTGCAAATGCTGTCTTAATCTCTTCAGTCATTTGCTCTTTGGGGATAGGTGAAGGCATTACTATACTGTCTGCCCACTCAGCGATGTTGGCGGCAACTGTTGCGCCTTCCTGGTGAATAAGTGCATCTATGTTACCAAGCGCAGTTGCTACTTTGGAGTTTACATTCTCTGCTCCAATCATGCCGTCTAGGTAGCCCTGAATAGTCTTATTACCATTCAAGACAGCCTGGTCAGTGATCATAAAGTAGCCACTGTCCATTATATCGCCGATGTTTTCCAGAGCTTCTTTTACCTGCTCACTCGCATAAGCAGAGAAGTTATCTGGAAGCTTAAACGCGGCACCAGTTAGGTTCTCCTGCAGAGACGCCGTGTCAAAGTTTAGCGATTTTGCCTCAAAGTCCAGCGCAATGCTCTGGGACTGCAGCGCTGCAATTACGCTATCAGAGAAAGATGTAGCGTCTAGCATTAGATCACGCGTGGCACCAGTATTTCCGGCGTTTTCTGCCTTCATAAAGGTTACGGTGCCATCACCATTGATCTGAATACCGGCAGAGGCCAGAATCTCTGCATCTTCTGCAGTTACAGTCAGCTGGCTGAAGTCCAGCTTAGCATAGTTACTGGCATCAATCTGCCAACCAGCAAGATTCTCCTTAATGGTATCAGCAGAGGTTTGCAGTGTAACATACGTCTGCTCAATAGCTCCGGTTAGCTCGCTTTCAATGGTGGTGCTAGCTTCACTGAGCTTAATGCCGAATGTTGCCAGTTCGTCGAGTGTCTCCTGCGTTACGCCTGCAAGATTAGCGCCCCAGATTGTAGTAGATGTATCACCAGCTGCAACGTTTCTGTTCCAAGTATCGGTTTTTCTTGCTTCCGCCTGTGCCAAGTACTCCGCTGTTATAGCGTCATACATCTGGGTCATCTGCTCTATAAGCGCTGCACCAAGACCCATCGTTTCATCAACGTAGTCCATAGTGAGCTGCGAGCCAGTCATCTCGTTGTAGATGGGTAGATAATCGGCAAGCGCCTCAGCTGCCATCACAGTAGATTCACCAACGCTGGCAATTACTGCTTCAGACAAGGCCTCGTTACCATCTACAATGCGCTGAATTTCAGAGGTAATCTCGCTAGAGCTGTTGCCCTGTGTATAGAGCAACTTAACAGCCTCGCCCAGTGCCTCGAGATTGGCATTCGTGCCTTCAAGATAGCGATTATGCGTAGCATCATAGAGGACTTTATTAGATGCGCCAGATAGCTCCTTGAGCTCAAGCTCAACGCCAAGCAGCTCCTCTAGCTGTTCCAATACGTCTGGATCAGACACTGTCACATACTTAGAGGACGTGCCGCTGTATTCATTATAGTGCATAAACGAACCGATCTTAGAGGTATCAAACGCCTCTAAGGCGGTGGCCAGGCGTAGTGATAGCTCAACATCATTTGACTTGTTGGAGCTACCGTACAGCACTTTGTTTATGTCACCGTTTTCCCAGAAGCCGCCCTTAGCGCCAGCCATGGTCTGGAAGGTGAGCATCTGACGAGACTGCTCTTCAAGATCAGCTTTCTCTTTTTCTGTAAGGGCCCTACCCAGCGCTTCTTCTGCTTCAGCAAGCATGTCGGCAGTTAGCACACTGCCTGTATTTAGCTGCTTGATATAATCATCGAGATAAAGGTTAGTGGCTGTCTTACCACCAGTGGCTTTAATTACAGTGTCTGTTGCAAAGCTGACTACTGTGCCAATCACGGCGCCCGCGACAGCACCGATAGCAGTACCAACTGCCGGTGCAACAGCACTACCGATTGCAGCACCAATTTTTGCGCCGGCTGCTGTCGCTGCAAGCGATCCAGTTATACCGACCACTAGGCCCTGTCCAACTGCCTGACCAACAGCATTATATACGTTGTCACCAATCTGCTCGCCAATGTTGTAGCCGTTTGCAGCAAGCGCCTCAACTACCTTACTAGTAGAGTCACTGCTACCAAGATATGCCTGGAGCTGCTTACCGGCATTCACATCACTAAAGTGCTGGAATACGCCTTCAAGGCCAGCAGCTGCGACATCGATTATACCGAAGCCACCGATGCCGTTAATTAGCTTACTGCCGATATTCTTGAAAGACCCTGCAACAACATCTGCAGAGCTGTTGATAGCGTCAGCGGCGCCTGTGCCAGCGTACCTAATACGTGCAGCGGCGTCTGTCAGGTCATCAGAAATATCATAGATGACAGCTGTCTGTCCGAAAGCATTAAAGGCGTTATTCAGCACCTTTGCTCCATCAGACAGGTCATCAAGATTTCCAGAGGCAACAGCACGAAGCAGCTCTTCGTAGAAATCATCAATAGAGCTTACAGGTATCTTAGACTGCTCTAAGAAGCTTGCAGCATACTGCCTAAACGCGGTACCGATCTCATCCTTGCTGGAAAGAAGGTTATCGCTGATTAGCTTCATAGCGCCGGTTTCTGGATCAAGGGTGAACGCCAGATACTTAGCGTTATCAGAAAGATCATTTATTGCTTGAATAATGACCTTATTATTCTCGAAGCCCTGCAGCCCGCCGGCGATGTTTTCTGTTACTGCTTTATAGAAGGCTTTAGAGACCTTGCTATACTCTGTAAGAGCGTCGTCATAGTCTTTGAGTGCTTGCTTAACCCAATCTGTATTGGCTGTAGCTGCACCCATCTCCACAGCCCACTCAGCTGCTACCTTTCTGGCGCGCAGCTTGCTCATACCTTCTATGAGCTTTTCAGGGTTGGTGTCACTACCGATATTGTATTTTACCAGAGTGTCCCAGGAATCAAAGATATCCTGTATACCCTTAGAACCTTTAGCAGCCTCTGCCCAGCTATCTGCGGCGTTGGTCATGCGCTGCCAGAAGGTCTTAAAGTTTGCCTTTACCTCATCAGACAGTGTGCCAAACAAGCCATTAGAGGTAGCATCTCTGAATATGCCCTTAAGTACACCCCAGAAATCAGCACCACCGGCTGCCGCGCGCCTGGCTGCATCATCAGCACCTATCTCGGAAGCAGTTCTAAATGCCTCACCAGTAGTATCGGCGGCAGCCTGTGCATTCTTAGCAGCATCTGCAGCTTCCTGTGCAGCACGTGCAGCTTCTTCTGCTAAGGTGAGTAATGATTTCTCAGGTAGTGCGAGGAGCGACTGCTTTGCAAACTGCTCTACTACTGCCTCTGTTATGTCAGGAGAAGTAGTAAGCGGAGTGATAGCATTAGAAGCAGCCAAGAGCGAATTCTTGATACCACCCGCGAAGCCTTCTGCAGCAGCGTTCTTAACCACCTGCTCAAAGCGCCCGCTAGTGATTGCCTGCTGGATGGCAGCAGTCATCTGAACGTCGGTAGCAGCGTTATGAGCACCACTGGCCTGTGCACCAGTAGCAATAGCATACAGAGAGCTAAGATCCATTGCTGTATAGCTACCTGTATATCTTGCCATTATCTGCGATGCCTGAGTCATAACATCCTTGCTGAATCTATCTGCAAGGTCAATGCCAAGGCTCTTCAGCAGCTGTGCATCAAAGCCACCACCTGCATGAATCAAGTTAACAGCATTATAGCCAGTCAGCGTACCATCCAGGCTATCTACCAGGCTCCTGATCTGCTGCACTGCTTGGTTGAGACTTACACCGTTTGCTAGATCCATCACGGAGTATGCACGCCAAGCCTCGCCAACACCGTCAATAGACTGCATGCGTGCCAGGATTTCCGCATTGCGCTCGCCATGGTCAATTAGCCAGTTATAGATCTCACCAGTCTTTTCGTTCAACAGAGAGAACTGAGTGATTTCTGGCATAATTGCCCCACCAGGCGTTTGCGTGATGAGGTCTGTTGTCTCAAAGTCAAAGAACAACGATGCAGGAACTTTAAGCGGCTCGGATGCGAGATCACCAACAAACTTTATGGTAATGCCACTTGCGTCAGGCACAAGAGCAGACACATCAGCAGTAAACTGCTTAGTTAGACCATCTGCCACGGTCAGCAGGCCATCATTGACTGCATCGCTCAAAACCTTTGCAGTGTAGCGTGCACTTTCTTTGACGGAAGCTACGTGGAAAGGCAGTTCAATCTTGCCAAACAGCTCATCAAAGTACTGTGTACCAGATAGCTGCTTTGCTATGGCTGTATACTGCTCAATCTGGCGCATTACACCGATGGCAGCCTCGTTGGAAGACATACCAAGCAGTGTAAACAGTTCTTCGAGGTTTCTACCGAGGCCTGTAAATGTCTGCTGCATAGATGGCAGCACTTTTGCGTGTGCATCTATTGCTGCATTTATGCCCGCAATCTTGTCTGTTACAGTACGTAGCAGGCTGGCTGTACGACCCGTATCGCTTAGGTTATCGGCCAGCGTCTCCAGAGAGCGTGCAAACAGACTCATATTGTCTGCTGTAGCGGATGTGCCAGCGAACAGCTCAGAAGCCGCACCATTCACGTGCTGCCGCGCCTCCGCAGCCAGCGCTCTTAGCTGCTCCGCGGTCTTTTGTGTTAGCGCTGTAGCATCAGCACTACCAAGGCGAGCTACATCGTAGATATAGTTATTGACCAGAGTGTCAACAGTGCCCATCAGCTTGCGCGATATAGCGCCAGCATCAAACTTCTCAGAAGTCTTTAGAATGTTCTGTGCCCACTTCGTAGCGCTTTCGCTCATTCTACGATACTGCCGCAGGGTGCTGTTCAGATCGATAGCAGCAACTGTTCCTGCAAGCTCCCCAGCCTGCTCATTAAAAACAATGTAGCTGTGTAAGAACTGAGGCAGTGCATCATTGTGTGCAACTGCTGCAATCAGCTCATTTAGCTGCTTTACTGCCTTGGATGTGCCAGCAATATCGAGCGCCCGTATCTGTGCGTCGGTATAGTTGACCATGTAAGGAGTAGTAGCAGCGCCAATGACATCCAGCCGTGCCTTGCGCATAGTGTCGGCAAACGCCTGCAGCTCCTCAACACTACCACTGAGAGCAGCGTCAAAGGCATCTGCTGGAATGCCCAGAGTAGGAAGCAGTACTTCTCTAACATAGCTGTCTACGAGCTCTTCAACGTTGCCAAATCTACCTGCATTGATAGCATCATACCGCGACACAGCATCAACAGAGAAAATCCGTCCGTCTGGCACGAAAGTCTGCATCTTCTGAATGAACATGTTATACAACTCATCTGCTGCATCGCGAATATCAAAGTCACGATTAAAGATGGTCATACCCAAACGTGTATCATCAAAAGCAGCCGCTTGCATTCCTAGCTGATAGAAGTGCTCAGGACGCACAAGCTTGAGCATGTCAGCATCTAGGCTACGAACGGCTCCAAGCAGCTCTTTAGAGTTCTGCTTATACGCCTCAGCTGCGCTACCAGAAACAGTCTTTATATCGTTAGACAGCAGCTTGCCATTATATTTGACAGTTGTGTCTATCTGTGCTACACCGTCTGCGATAGCCTTGTAGCCACCACGCATTACCTCGCCGCCTGCTGTCTGCCACTGCTGCTGTGCAGCGAAGGCGACCAGCGGCTCAAGGTAGTTGCCCATTACCTTTGCAATTTCTACCGCAAAGCTAGCATCACGCTTAGTAAGCTGCTTTAGACCAGGGAAAGTGTCTCCAAAAGCTTTGACGATAAGATCTACATCACTGCCGTCAAAAGCGCCAATGCCGAGTGTGGCTTTACCAAGAGTAGTACCGGACAGCAAAGCTTGTGTAGCGTTTTCGATACTGCCAAACAGCTTTGCGAGGCTAGGAGGCAGCTTGCCACCCGCCACTGCCTGGCCTGCAGTAGCTGCTAAGCCGCTACTAGGCAGTACATCCTGGAAACCAGCAACCAACGCATTCAGCGTATTCAGCTTAGGTACAACCGTGGCAGTAGCGTCAGATAGCTCAACACCGAATTGCCGTGCGAGAGCTCTTACGTGTGTATCGAGATTCTTTCTAAGCTCACCGCCATTGTCGCGGATAAGCTGCATGTTTGCATCTATCGCGCGAAGCGTAGACTTAATTGCAGCTGTATCGCTAAGGCTAGAAGCTTCTATGGACTTAATACCGGCCTTAATTTCACTCACAGCCTGGCTTATTACGCCGCGGCTGTCTAGTGCGATGATGTCAGACAGTGCAATAGCCTCAGTCGGCCGCTTGATGCCAAGACCATCCAGCATACCCGCTAGCTGCTTACCTGTCGGATAGTAGGACAGGTTAGCTGCAGCCGCCCGTGCTGCTGCTTTCTTGGCCTCTATTGCAGCCTCGCGTGCGAGACGCAGCTGCTCTGCAGCATTAGCCGCTGCGGCTTCACTTGCTGCCCTACGCGCTGCTTCAGCTGCTTTTCTATCCTTGTTTGCCGTGATAGCCTCATCAGTAAGCTGCACCACATAGTCGTTTATATTGCTCAGGCGCTTTACAGCGTCCTGGACAGGTTCAGCCAGCGCTTCGTACTGCGGCCGCACATTGACACCAGTTAGCGCTCCAGTGTCAATATTCTGTACAGATGCTACAAAGCGCTCAAGAGCTTCGATGGCCGGCATATCACCGCTCAGAAGCAGCTTTCTAATGCTGCTGAGCTCTTTAGACTGCGCTGTTAGGTAGTTATACAAACGCTGCGCCTGTGTAGCGTTGCCATCTGCCCAAGCAGGCAACATTACACGCAGATTATCACCAACTGCTGTGAACTCATCAATTGCGGTAAACAGCTCGCGCACATCAGCAGCAGTTAAGGGGTTCTTTGTAGTAGTATACTTTGGCACAGTCTTAGATACTACAGTATCGAACCCATCTACGATACCCTTTGCCTGCTGCTCAACAAGCTGCTTTAGGCCTTCTGCTGTCAGGCCGGATACGTCGCTGCCCTGTGCAACCCGTGCGAGCTTGGCATTTTCCTTAAGCAGCGCTTTCTGCTCAGCCAGCAGATCTGCAGCCTGCCCCTGAGTTATTCCAGCTGCTTTTAGCTCTTTTTCAATAGCGGCCAGGCGCTGCTTATTCAGCAGAAGCTGTGCACTGCGTAGTGCGCGCTCATCGTCAGCAATTGCAGCAAGGTTATCTACCTTACTACCGATGATTGCCCCGTACTTACCAGCCGTGCTGTTGAGCGACTTAAACTCCTTAACAAGCAGTCGCTGCTGCTCCACTGTACCGGCAAGGCCGGTAGTAGGCCTACCCTCGACGCCATAAGAGGTATTGCTTGCATAGCCGAGCTTCTTTGTAATCTCTGCAGTATTGTCCTGGATACGCTTAAGTAGCTTTTCCTGCTGCTGCTGCAACTTGGTAAGCTCAGCCTGTGCCTTCTTTGGATCCATGTCGACATCAGGCTTAGCACCCTTGGCGCCATCGGCGTTGATGTCCATTCTAGACTTACGATTCTTGGCAGCTGTTGCGGCGGCTCCAATAATAGCAGCAGAAATAATGCCAGGCAACCAAGACTTCCAGAAATCCTGGCTTAGTGCAGTGTCATCCAGCAAACCACCAGAGAAAACGTCCTCCCAAGGAAACTCCGGCATAGTAAGCTCAGTTTCACCGACGCTTGGGAACTTAAAAGCAAGGCCTTTCAAGAGTGCGCCAAGGTCAGGCATCTCAGGCAGCTCGAGACCAGAACCACCAGAAGTATCCTTTTGGTCGGGCACCTGATAGACTTCATCGAAAGCAGCTACCCAATCATTCTGTACAGCTTTTGCAGCCTTTTTGCTGGCTTCCTCTACGTCCTCAATGTCGGTTATTGCCTTGTCAGCACCGTCATCAATAGACTCATATGGTGCATTAAACTGCTGCTGATACTTCTCAATGGCAGCGTTGTACTCTTCCATGGCTGCCAGATACTCGTCCATTGCACTATTGTAGTCCTCAGGGAACATGCCGCCAGTATCTACCTCTAAGCCGGCAAACTTATCGAGGTTATTAAACAGTGCAAATGCAGCTGTTCCTACTGCAGCCAGGATTCCCAGAGTGCCTACCAGGCGCATTACGCCAGACGAAGCTGTGACAGTAGCCGGCACGATTGCCCACACGCCAGAAGCTGCATTGTACATGCCCTGCATAGCAAACAAAGCACCCTGGCCGAGGCTTATCATCCATCTGGACACCTTGTAGGTTATGTATAGCTGTGCAAGAACTTCAGCTGTGGTACCAGAGGTAATACCGAGTGCATTCAGTGTACCTACCAGGCCTTCTGCAACCTGTGCAAGTCCTGTCATACCGACAGTCACAGAACCAATACCGGCATACAGGCTCTTGCCGAAAAGGCCAACAAGAGGCTGTGCAGCATGATACAAATCAACAGCTGCAGCACCAAGCTGTCTAAAGTCGCCAATCAGCGTTAGCACCTGCGTACCCACTTCACCGGTGGGGTCAATATCAATGAGTATCTGATTGAACAGACCAGCACTGCCGAACTCGGTGACGGTGTCGCGATATTCATCAAGCATATCACGTACGCCTGTCATTACGTTCTTAAGGCCATCATATGCACCTTGTCCAGCAGCTTGTGCGATAATCTTGGAGTTATCTGCGATCGTATCAATCATACCAGACATAGTATCAGAAATACGATCTGCAGCGCCGTCATAGCGCTTTTCTAGGCCACGTAGGATAGCTACGATAGCCTTATCTGCGTCTATCCAGTAATTGCCGATGTTAGAGATCTGGTCACCAGTCAGGTTGAGCTCTTCCTGCAGTATTTGATAGATAGGGATATTTGCGTTTGCCAGCTGTCTGATCTCTTCATTAGCAATGCGGCCCTTGGTCTGCATCTGACCAAGAGCAAAAATAACGCGCTGTAGGTTTTCCTCTGTAGCACCAGTGGCAGCAGCCGCATCAGTAACAACTTCGAGGAACGCCTTCGAAGTGTTCATACTAATACCAACAGCCTGGATGTACTTAGACATCTCTAGTGCCTGCTCGGTACTAAACGGAGTTCGTGCGGCAAACTCGTTCATCTCGCGCAGAAATGCAAGCGACTTAGCTGCTTTATCTGCGCCATCTACAAAGTACTCCATGGAAACTGCAGCAGTCTCCATATTCCGTGCAAAGGTAAGTGCCTCAGACGCACCGAACGTAAGACCGTTCATTAAAGAATAAAAACCTTGGGAAATAAGGATACCAGAGATGATTCTACGGGTATCCTTAATTCCGTCGGTCATGTCGTTCCACTGGCTTTCAAAGGCTGCGGCACCAAGGCGCATTTGATTTAGGCCAGTCTTCGTAACGTTGACTGCCCCAGACATGCCCTTTATGAACTTACTTGTGTCTACTCCCAATCCAAGGGTAGCAGTAGAAAACACATTTGCCATGTGCCGCCCTCCTATATCTCAATACCAGCTTCCTCGACTGTTTTAGCCACTTTAGGACCGGTAGATGGTGTGTTAAGTCTTACGTGAACGTTATTTAAGGCATTTAACTTCGCAGGAGTACACTTCCAAAACTGTTTAGGGGTCATCCTGAGAATGACCGTTCCCACATAATATAGGAACGGCCAGTCCCAGGACTCCGTGGCGCTTATTCCTTGGACTCCTGCGCCTCCTCGTTTTTTGCATCGCCTCCGGCGTCCTTGCTCGCGTTAACAAGAGCAGGCAGCAGATCGCGGAGAACAGCAGTGATGATCTTCTGGTTGACCTCACGCAGATTGGTGAGCGTAACGCCCTGGCCAAGCTTTGCCTTGCTGACAGTATAGCCGGCAACCTCGCCGTCCTCGGTGAACTTGGTGTGGTCATGCAGCACGCCAAGCCACAGCAGATTCAGAGTGTCTCTGTACTTGGCCTTGGGCGTGTCACTCAGCCGCTGGATATACTCTGTCAGAGGCTTGCCATCGATCTTGATGTCAGAAGACTGGCAAGGTGCATCGCAGTAGGTCACCTTGCTGATGTCTGGCGCAGGCGTGCCCATCAACATGTTGATGACGGTGTCCACGCTGTCATACATGGTCTCCATCTCGCAGAAGGCGTTGAGGTCGTATACAAGCGTATACTTTTCGCCGTTGAGCTCGAGCTCAACAGGCTTGGGCTTGAATACGGCAGAAGAGTTCTCTGCTTTTTCCTCTGCCGCAGGGGCTGCAACATGCAGCTTAGTTACATTTTCACTCATGGTCGGTCTCCTCCTCAAAGTTTACTTGGTGTGACCTCTTATTAGGCGGTCACGTTGTAGGTCACGTTCAGGGTACGAGAGCCCATGCCGGCCTTGGAAGCACGCAGGTTCAGCACCAAGCGACCATTGGGCCAGCTCGCAGTTGCGATACCGGTGGCATAGGTCTTCCAGGCAGACTCAGTGGACAGCTTGTACTCGATGGTGGCACCCTCGGTCGCACAGGCGACAGTCACGTTCGCGGTGCTGCCCTTGGACAGAGTGCCGGCGGCAGGAGTGGGAGTGATGGCACCAACCTGCTGCAGGGTACCGACGTTGGGAGACTCGAACCAGTTGTTCTTGGTCTCTGCCTGGACGTTGGCGTCGTCGGTGTCGATGGACACACGCCACTGGTTGTCGGAGTCACGCTTCAGGAAGTTGCCGGTGATGGTGGGAGTGTTCCAGTTGATGGAATCAGCCTTGGTCTGGTTGTTGTCATCAGGCGCAGTAAACTTGCCCTTCAGATACCAGATGTAACGGTCGGCGCCGTTGGACTTCTTGACAGACATACCGACAGCCACGTAAGGCGGGATGTCCTCGGAAGTGTGGATCAGGACGCCGTTCTCATACCGCGCGCCCAGCAGCTCTGCACGGTTCTCGGGAGGCAGATCTGCAACGTTCAGCTCCAGGCTCATAGCGCCCAGGGTGCTGGCAGTCTCATAGGGGCCGTCATCGGCGAACAGAGTGTCGTTGGAAGCGTTGGGAGAGAAGTTGGCAGTGATGGCACCCAGAATCCGCACAGCAGAGTCATAGGTGGTGTAGCCATCATCGCCGCCGACTGTGGTGGGCGGCACATCATCGACCATAATTGCATAGACGAGGTTGGTCAGACCAATAGGTACGCTTTTACCAGCCATATTGATTTCCTCCTATTTTGTGGTTGTAATGATTGTCTCAAAGCTGAAGTACTTTCTGTTGCGCTGATCTGTTTTTTCCCACAAGGGCTTACTACGCAGATCAGAGAAGACATAGGTAGCTTCATCCAGCTTAATGAAACCTGTAGGAACGCTGTCTGGCTCACTATTTAACATAGCCTGCCAGCACTTTTCAGCTAGCTCGTTAGCTGCTGAATTAGAGCCTGCCCTTACAGAGATCCGCAGGCGACGCGAAACAGCATCTATCTGTGGAGGTGACGTCAGGGTGGATGGACTTTCATATACACAGACGCAAATATCGGGTTTGTCGGGCATCTCATAGCACATCACCTGCTCTCCCGGGTTAAAGGAAAGTTTAGTTGCCAGATAAACAGCTACGCGCTGCAATAGATCTGTCATTCCAAAACCTCCTTAATACCGCTCTGTACAACAGCATTCATGGTGTCAACAGCTATTTGCGTTTGTGCAGCAAGCACGTCCTCTATGCTTCCCAGGTTGTCCAGGTTACGACTACTGACTACTATCCGTCCTTCTGTATTCACAGTATACGGTACAGCTTCAGTCTCATCAAAAGACATGTAGAACGCATTTGCCTGTGTTATTGCTACTTTTACAGCATTAGATGCACTCCGCTCTGCAGCAGTGCCTAGCCGCCGCACTGCTTGCTTTAAACGCTTTGTGTCTACTGTTGCAGCCTTGCTCATAGGTAGGCCACACGGATACTCAGCTCGCCGCAGTTACCATCATAGTAGCCTTGCAGCTTGCGTATCTCACAAGGAGCTCCGTCGTCAAACGAGAGCATATCCGCCTCGCTCACTGTTACGCTTGGCGGAAAGTACACAGTAGCATACGAAGTATACTCAGTACCGTACTTATCTGTGATCTTACGCATCTCATCTACTCTGTAGCACGTTTCTGTCGTAGGCTCTGCATATGTTGCATCACCATTAACATCAGTGCTAAGATATCGATGAACCATGACAGGAAAGCGACACCACTGAAGAAGTGAGCTATACATTACTCATCATTGGCCATCATACCTTTTTCGAAGACCTTTTCAAACGCATAATCTGGCAGTGGCGGTACGCCAGCATACTGTAGGTTCTTCTCGTATTTATTGGCCATCTCCTTAAAGTAGTTCAGGCGTGCAGAAGCATCTTCAGACTGTGGACCAAGGGAGCGCTTAACTGTCCGTATACCCAGGCAGGTAGCTGCCTGTCTAAAGACAGCAGCCATTAGTGGACCATTGCTACTGTCATTGGCATGCTGGCCAATTAGGTAGTTTATCTCCTCGTCCTGCAGCAGCGGGTCACACGGGTTTGTGTCGCCAATCATAAAGCGCACAGCATCCAGCGTAGAAGTTTCCGGGTTACCACTGTAGGTAAAGGACATTCGGCACCTCCTTACTTCTTGGCAAACAGCGAGAATTTCTTGGGCTGCTCAGGCTGCACGGGCTGCTCAGTCTGCTCAGTCTGCTCAGTCTGCTTAGTCTGCTCAGGCTGCTCAGTCTGCTCAGGCTGCTCAGGCTGCTCAGTCTGCTCAGGCTGCTCAGGCTGCTTGCCGGTATCGACATCCTCAGAAGCCTGAGGAGGGGCCACAGAAACCTCTGTGACCTCTTCCTCAGGCACGGTCGAGGAGGAGACCGCCGGAGTAATCTTACCTTCAGACCTACGGAGAGAGGGCGAGCGAATCTCGCTCTCATCTACGATCTGACCCTTATGCAGGGTCTTGCCGAAGGATCGGAACTGGTGAAGGACCAGGTATTTCATACCCGCACCCCCTTACACGAGGTCGTACAGGAACATACCCATGTCCTTGCAGATGACCTTCTGATCGTAGGCCATCTCCATCTCAAGGCGCTCAGTGCCGAGGCCCAGCTGGTCCATCTTGATGCGGACCATACGAGAGCCATAGGAAGAGGCACCCTCGAGGCCGGTCCAGGCGAAGATATAACCAGCAGTGGGCTGCTTCAGAGAGGGACGGGTAGCCCGATAGCCCAGGAGCATCTTGCCCTTATAGATGAAGTTCATGTCGGTCTTGAGCTCATCGTAGCCGGGAGTCTGGGGACCATCATTGAAAATGCCCCAGGGCACGAAGATCTTGTCCAGCTCGAACAGAGAGGCGATCAGATCCAGGGTGATGATACCCTTCTGGGTATACTTGATGCGGTCCATGATGGCCTCATGGTTCTTCAATGCATACAGGACGTCGGGTGCCATGATAGCGAAGTTGGGCTTCTTGCCGGAAGCCTCTGCCATCTCCAGCATCAGGTCGTTGACCTGCTTGACGGGATCGGACATCTGATCGGTCCACTTCTTGATGGTGGTGCCATCGGCCTGGACATCCTTGCTCCAGACACCGGTCTTGAAGAACTTGTCAGCGAAGTCCAGCTCGCGCTTCAGCAGCATCTTCTGAGACAGCCACTCGGTGGTGTCGCGCTCGACATCCAGAGGCTTGTCGTAGTTGACGCGCTCCTCCTGGGTGATGTCATAGTGGAAGGCGTACTTGCGGCAGTAGTAGGGATCTGCCAGCTCAACATTCCAGTTGCCGCCGGCGGACTCAGCACCGCGCCCACGCTCCTGAACCTCGTTGCGGAACATGTCAGCCTTGCTGTACTTGAAGTACACGTCGGACTGCTTGGTCACGTTGATGATCGGAAAGACCTTGTCTGCAATGAAGGCGTCGTCACCTTGCATGTAGGCGACGGAGATGTTGGTAAGTGCTCGGTCAATATGACCGAGGTTTGTCATTTCGGGCATCTACTTTCAACTCCTTTCTACGAATTAGCCGCCGACAGAAAACGGCGTCTCAAGCATAGCCACTGCGATCAGCTCGTCAGTGTTGCCGGCAGTGAGGGCAATGCCCACAGCCTCGCCAGCGGTCTGCTTGGCAAACTTGCCGGCGGACACCTTCAGAGGATCGCCAGCAGCGATGGCACTTGCAGCCACGCCGGGGAAGGTGCCGCGCACAACAGTGCACATACGGCCAGCCTCCTCAGCACCATACTGGACAATGCCAGCAAAGGGCCGGGTACCATCTGCCTTCTTGTAACGACCGTCGGTGCCGATCATCACGGCGTCATACTTCTCAACGGCCTCGCCGGCGTACCACGCCTGCCGAGTAGTGATGGCCTCAAAAGCGGTATCTGCCATGTTATCTCACCCCTTCCACATACTTCTTGTAGGTGTCAGGATCACGCTGACAGGCCTCGGTGAAGGCCTTCTCGAAGGTGATCCCCTGCTCAGCGGCGATAGTCTTTGCAGACTTCTCCAGAGCAGCATAGGCCTCATCAGCGGTACCAGTCTTGATGATACCAGAGGCGCTGGTGCCGGTAGCCTTGTGCAGGCCCTCAGCAATGGCGTTGGCGGCTGCCTCCAGGATGGAAACGGTTGCAGGAGAGGCGCTCTTCAGAACCTCACGCAGGGTAGCCTCCTCACAGGGAAGCGCCTTGCACTTCTGATAGCGCTCCTCAACCACGCTTGCCTCCTGTGCGGCGAGCAGCTGGTTCACGGTGCCCTGCATCTTCTCGAACAACGCACGAATCTCAGGGGAAGCTCCCTTAAGAACGTCCTCCTCGTGTGCGGGCGCCTGAGCAGCAGGTGCAGCAGTCTTCAGGGTGTCCACTTCACCCTGCAGGTTCTTGATGGTAGCCTGGTCAGCAGCACGCAGCGTTTCGATGTGCTTGGTAACAACGGCCGCAGCGTCAGTGTCCAGAGCTGCCATCAGCTCCTCAAAAGTCTTGGGCATGCTGTTTGTCTCCTTTCTCTTATAGAGTAGAATATCTGCACGCGAATTTGCACCCTCGTTGCAGAGAGCAACGGCACTCAGGCTTAAATCCACGAGAGCAGCTTGCGGGTTCGACTGGGTTAACATCTTTGGCATCCCTCAAACCTCCTTACATTATATTATACGTAATTTTTGGGCAAATGTGACCAGTTTTCGTAACACTTTTTGAAAAAATTTTTTAGGAACGATTAGTCCAGATAGGACAGCGTGGGCTCATCATCCAAAGGGATGCGTCGAGCAGTGCCCTCGATGGAGAACATGTTGTATTCACCATTCTTAACCTTTGCATAGACATCAGGGTCAGGAATGTAGAAGCCAACGAACCAACCCTCAGGAATGGTGCCCTCAGGAATACCAAGCGCATCCATCTTCTCCTTTGTGAACATCATGCTTTCTACAAGCCAGCCACACTCGGTACCCCACTCGTGCTCCTGATTTGCCAGGCCGTGCTGCAGCACATAGTTATATGCTGCACTCTCGAGCACCTCGGTGTCTATGATGTCACCCTGCCAGTCAAATGGAGTAGTGCCATCTTCCTGCAGCGTAACATTAGCCCAGCCGAAAACCAGCTGCGCCTCGATCTCATCACCCGGCTTACCGGGAGTCATGCCGAAGTTACACATGACAGCATCCCATTCAGGATCATCGCCCCAGTGCCTGACTTTGCGTGGACGCTTACAGGCCTTTGCCACCTCTTCGTCAGACTTCCGAGACTTAGTGGCTGTATCGAACAGCGGGCACTTGAAGCTCATAAGGCAGCCATCACAGTTTTCCTTTTCGCATGTAGGAATCTTCTTTTCAGTCTGCTGAACAAGGAGCCTGAAGCCTGCCACATCAGCTACAGGGTCCTTGTAGATGCCTTTGCGCATAGGCATGATGTCTACCGAGCGTGTGAATAGTACTTTTTCGGGCATCAAACCCACCTCCTTAGGTATTATGACTATCGGGCATGCTTAGGGTATTATCTACTGGATCGTGTGGCTCATCCAGTGGATCCCCCTCAGGGTCTGCTTCCGGATCAGTACCACCACCGGCGTCTCCACCAGTATCTCCGCCACCCTGCGCCGCCATGAACTCATTGAAGGTCTCCTCAGACATCTCAGGAGCCTGAATAAGGCTAAGCAGGTAGTTGAACAAGGTGGGATCCTTGGTAACATCGATCTTGAAGCAGCGAAGCAGCAACGCCACGTCCTTAATAGTGACAGGCTGCAGATCATCTGCCACGATCTTGGGGTACTTCTCCAGCTGCCAGTTGTTCAGCAGGAATAGCGTAGGTACGGCATCTTGATTCAGCGTATCAGCAATGCTGTTGATGATTGCCTGCAAGCTACTCATGAGCAGCGACTGCTTTGTCTCTGCGAGTGCAAAGCTACCTGTGCGGTCGCCGCCCATAAGGACAACGTCTGCCAGCATAGACATTGCAATGCGGTTTTCATGCCGCCGAATGACAGTATCAGTGTCGATAGAGCGCCCGGCACCGTCTACACCAAGTAGCTTGAGTTCCCAATCAGTGTTAGGAATGATGATACCGTGATTACGGTCCTGCCGCAAGCCATCAATGAGCTCCTGTGCCCACGCTAGCATTTCGCGCATTTCTTTATTATTTGGGTCGAACAGCGGTGTATCAGGCGGCGGAGCAAGCACAGGGATACCTGCCAGGTTGCGCTCGATACCGATACCCTCAAGCTCCTCAATGTAGCGCTTAAAGTACCAGCTACGATACGCTCTACGGAGAATAGACCAGCCTTCCGGATTGCCACGGGTAGCCTTTGTACGGAACAGTAGATTACCCTCAAGCGGAATATCCTGCATAGGCGCCTGGCTACCTACCAGCGAGGGATCCTGTCTGAAGTGTGTGATGTCGCCTGTGGTCTCGTCAGCAATCCATTCACTCAGAGTCGCCTGGGAGCGGACAGGAAGGTCCTGCCATCCGATTCTACCATCGGTGTACTTGGAGCGGAACTTCTTATCACGCTCTGTCGGCCCACGACGCGTCTTGTACACGATCTCGTGGAAGCTGAAGCCATAAGGCAGCATAGACAGAGCCTCACAAATGAACGCATCCCAGGTCTCAGCCATGTCATTCATGCAGCTCTCAAGAAATTCCGCTGCCTCGATATCACCAGCCTCCTTAGACGCCGGCTCCGTGTGCCACCGCGCCTGCCGTATCAGCGTCTCAATAAGGTACAGACAGCCTCCTACGACAGCGTCGTTGTAAGACATCTCCTGGTAGATTCTACCTGCATCAGGCCATTGAAGGTCATAAATGAACTCTTCTTCGATCTTACCAGAAGACGTCTTAAGCCCAACTACACCAATAGGCGACGTCTTGGCTTTTGGTGTAGTCGCTTTACTGACATTTTCCAACCTCTAAACCACCTTTCATCTCGTCATATTGTTAAGCCAGTAGCTCCCGGACAAGCTCAAAGGCTTGAAATGGGATCTGGTCTCCTCCTTCGCAACCTTTACGCGCCATGGAGTCTTCGAAGGTGGCGCCATGCTGCCGATTTTCGGCTTAAAATAAGCAAAAGCACCAGAAAAACCGTCGATTATGTCGTCATTTGCGCCGTTCGGGAAGGCTTCAAGCTGCGCATAGAAGTCTGTAACGTTCCTGCAGCGATTGCTGAGGAACACAGAGCCTACCTGGCAGGCTGCAGCTACTGGCCTAGCACGCTCAATCTTGCTAACGACAGGCTTCACGCCAGCAAAATCAAAGCCCTGGAGGATGTTTCTTGCATATCGCTCAGTGTTTGCAATGCCGGAAGAGCCGCCCTCTTCTTCCATTCGCACCGCGCAGCTGTATCCATCAGCCACTGCGGTGTTGTAAATGAGTTCCTCAAGGTCACCTGGGCTCTTTTGGACCTTAATGATGTCGCCAATGTAGTAGCAACCATCTGCCATGCCCAACTTAAAGCCGATTGTCCAGTCAGGAGCTTGCTTATTGTGCTTGTTCTTACGATACTTTGGATCGATAGCTGCAAGATCCCAGAATCTAACCCATCTGGTGTGCGCCGGTATCTCCAGGTAGTTGATCGGGAGTATCCAGCCCTTATCAAACAGGTCGCCTTTTGGACGAATCTCCCAGTTGCCGTCCTCGAGCTGTGCACGTGTGATGGGATCCAGCTCTGCCAAAGCTTCACGGTAGGCCTCTGCGTCCAGATGCGGGTTATCACGAAGACCTGCCTGTAGGAAGAATCTACGAGGTTTGCCATTTTCGTCGAGGTTGTCTACAAAGAACCTGTCATAGTAGTAGTCACCAAACTGACCACCAGGGTTACATGCAGCTCTAAAGCGCAGCGGAATGCTTCCCTGAACGCCTTTTGTGCGTCTTATACGAGAGAACAAGTATCTATACGCCTCTGGAGCAATATGCGTACACTCGTCCATGCCGACAAACTGAAACTGAGCACCCTGATAGCGCAGCTCATCACCGCGCGCATCGAGGTATCCGAAGCTAAGAGTGGCACCAGTCTCCATAAAGGTATACCGCTTCTCTTTATCCTGCCACTTGACCTCGCCCCGTTTAATGAACGGCTGTAGCCACTCTTGAGACATAGGTATCAATGCACCAGGCAGCATCAGGTCAGAAAAGGTCTTTCTGAACAAAATAGCGGAGTAGCCGGGGCAATCTACATATTGTAGCGCAGCGGCTAATAGGTATACGCTATTATGCGTAGGAATAAGCTCCTTGCCAGCTAGGTATACATGCTCCGCGTTGCCTACTGTTATGCACTGCACTGGCTCAGTAGGCACCTTGTAGAATGCCTTAAAATAGTGATACTGCTGCGTACCTCTGAACCCGTTCCGCTTCTGTCTTGCAAGCTTATACTCTAAGGTAAACATGGGCATGGGGGTGCTCCACTTTAGATTATACTTTGGCATCTGCGCACCGGTCTGTGTACATGTTGCAATGCTTTCTCTAAGCTGTACCTTTATGCCTAGCGAGCGAACAAGATCGGCAATCTGCTCCATTAGTTCCCTATTTACCATGCAAATAGAACAATAACCTCTATCGGATGATGCATTACCATCTGTGTCCATGAGTCCCCATAGCAGCATTAAACGCTGTCTTGGTGATGCCTCAAGATACTGCGTTGGAATGAATTTAGGTAAAGCACCCTGATAGCCTGTACCAAGAAAACCAAGGCTACGAAGGTCACTATTAAGCTTTTTAGAAAATACGCTGTGTGGATCACCGGGTTGTCTATGCAGAGTATACCCAAGCTGCTCGAGCTGCCTATGTATCTGCTCATCTCTAGCAGATATCCCGCCACTTCTTGTACAACCATCTCCGAGCCAAACACCTAAAGCATATGGATGGCAGGGTAGCTGCTTCTCTGGATACTGCAGCACATTGCGCTTTTTCACTGCATCTACTGTTCTGTCACGCTGCGCACACCTATCAGCAAGTTCTTTAGTTGTGCAAACCTCGTTCGTATAACGTTTATTATGCATATCAACTTGCCATAAGTGCCCTGCGTCTGCTACTAGCGACGCGCCACCATCAAAAACAACTTCATAGCAGTCGTGGTCATAAAATACAGGCGACTTTGCGAGTACTGGTGTAGGCATGCCATCTCTGCCGAACACAAAATCGCCAACCTGTACAGTCTCCATGGTCTGCCAGCCACGATTTGCAGTTAGTATCGGAGTGGATAAGGCAAGTGCTTTGCCACCACCTGCAGCCCCGCCATAGAGCAGCTCCTTTACATTAGTCATCAGCAGTGCAGCAGTCTGCTTTGCTGTAGGCGTGATAGGGATGTATTTATTCCACTTAGGTGTAAGGGCTCCCTGCAGCTCTCTAAGCTGTGCAGTGTTCAGCCCATTAAGATCGATCATCCATCCCACCCCTCCCGTCTAGCAGCCTCCTCGCCGATCCACTTAGTGATTCGTTGCTCACGCTCACGACTCCAAAACGGTTGCTCACGAAACCAGGCAAACAGTGGCTTGTTACCGCGGCCTCGATTACACTTTCTACAGGCAGGCCCGATATTACTCCTTTCAGTTCGTCCCCCACGAGACAGCGGAACGAAATGCTCTCTGTCGAACTTGTCAGCCTTAGCACGACCCTCGGTTCTACCGCAATATGCACACTCCCCGTGGAAATGAAGCATTGCATCTCGCCAGTCATTGAGCCCATAGTCGATCTCCTCCATGTTGCGCCGCTTCTCCTTGGACACAAACTTACCGTGCTTGTCTTTGTGCCTGACCACTGATCGCTTGACGTTGGTGCAGGTCTTGCACTGACTGCTTGGCTCACCAGTGTAGCTCTGTTTGTAAAACTCACTCACTGGCTTCAGCTGGTGACAGCAGCTGCACTCCCGCAGCTTAGGTGTGTACGAAAGTCTAATCTGACTCAACTACAACTACACTCCCTTCCTCTTCACCCTTAGCTACTATACGTGTAGTAGTCGTCTGTTCCACTGCAATGCCCTGGCCCGGCAGCACACCAGTCTTAGCGAGGATAGCTACTATCTCACCCATATCCTCTGGCTTGGTGAGCTGACCTTGCTTCTTGCCAGTGTCTGCTACTGTACCCTCCACGCGCTCCGGCGTCGCGGTGACGATGCGGCGCTCCAACTCAGCAGACACCTTAAGCAGCTGCACAATCTCACCGGGCCGCAGCAGCACAGGATCTATGCTGTCTATGGCTGTCTTGAGCTTGTCCTGTAGCGTCTTGGCCATGCTGACCTGGCGAGCATTCATCTCCTTAATAGCTGCCGCGCGCTCCTCCATCATGGAGTCGTCGGTATACCGCGCCCACGATTGCAGGCGCACCTTGAAGCTCCATTTCTGGGCTGTACGCGTTACGAGACCTACTGAGCACCCACATTCTTTAGCTAGCTCACTCCAGGTGGGTAGCTTCATGGGGTAATGGCTACGATAGCGCTCCCATATCATCCACTCCGTGTCGGTTTCTTCTGGCTGCCGTTCGAAGTATGCTAGACCTAGCGCGTCGCTGTCTTCCATCCAGCTACTGTTCACTTTTCTGGCCAAAGCAGTATTGTTTGCTTCCTTCTTCCAGCATTCTACGCAGTAGTCAGGATGTTCACTACTTTTGTTCAAATGCGTGCCACATTTGACGCAGGTCCACGGGCTCACTCCTACAAACTCTGACACTTTTGCGTCAGCCATCTGCGCAGGGCTTAGGTGATCCGGCGCTGCCCCTATCGGCCAGAATGGATCTGGTTTGACTGGTTCTACTGGCTTATCAACTTTCTTCACCTCGTCGCCTCCTCTCATTATTATCCTTACATTATATTATACGCACGCGCGTGGCAAATGTGACCAGTTCTGACGAACTTTTTATAAAGTATTTTCGTGTTGTGGAGCGGTAGCTGTGGTAGGCTGGTTATCTACAATCTTTAGCTTTGGATTCTGCTAGCAAGAGCCACTGTGCTGTCATGTTTTGGACAGAGCTAACAAGCGCCGCAGCGCCAAGCATATAGGGAATACACACACGCACGCGATACAATCTTTAGCTGTACGGCGTGCGTAGTCGGGATTGCCTATCGGGACCTTGATAACTGAATACTGGGTGTCAGCCGAGACTAGTATGGAAATGATTATTGACTTCTTGGTGTATATGTGCATTCTGGCTACTCTGTTTGCACCATGCCTTCTTTGCTGCTGGTTCTTTGAAGAGACCCCTTCTGGGCGCTACCTGTGGGACAGGGTGCTAGTACCTTTCCTTATCAAGCATGACATTCTTCCTGATGACTACTGGGATCGGCACTAACCAATAACTAACTAAAGATTAAGTAAGGAGGTTTGAGGCTGACACCTGGTATTCAGTTATCAAGTCCCAACTGTACCTTGACAATCTAATATGGGCTGCAGGTAGAAAGGATTTATTATGTTCTCTACTGAAATCATCATTAACTCCCTGCTCTATGCTCTCAATCAGGCAGTTACCAGCCACATCGACGTGCTTGGAACCATTAACTCTGCTAAGGACATCTACCTCCAGGTGAAAGAACTTTGCAGAAGCTGGGGTGTCACAGACACCATGCTGCGTAACTGCTGGCAGTTTGAAGAAGCTGTATGGGCTGAGTGTGTGCACAAGTTCGAGGACGCATACTTTACGTTCGACAGCAGCATCGGTAAAATCCAGGTAGTCATCTACCCTGAGGACATGGTCTTCTTCTTTACTGAGGACACTACCATCGAGGATATTAAGAGGGACAACAAGATGGAGCTCTTCGGTAACAAGTATAGAAACTATGACCTTACTGACGGAGCACCGTACTATGCAGGCTTCACAGGCTTTGACAACCGGACCTTAGAGGAGACTGAGCGCTATGAGCTGCTGTACCAGGTTGCCTATCATCTTGGCAATAAAGATAGTGCAGTAGATTTCATCAAGCAGCTTATCTGGACTGAGCTGTTGCGCAGCATGCATGGCTGCACTGCTGACATTAACGGCAACATGCCCTGTGATAACGGCGTACTGTGTGACCGCTGCCACGATGATGCTACTATGATGGCTGCCTACTCTGCGATTCTGTATTCGCTGGGGCTTACCAAGTAACTAAGCAAGCGTATCCTAGGTAAAAAGAAGCTAACGTAAAATAGTGTAAATCCTGCAGCCCATACTAGATTGTCAAGTGACAGTATTGCACCTTGACAACTGAATATTGAAGACTCGGTATTCTGGTAGTAGGTACTCTAAAGGAGGTGAGGCCTATAAGCTATGAACTAGCGCATACCTGTAAGTACCAATAAAACTACCAAATGTCTTTACAAAGGAGTACTATTATGTCTACTAACAAGATTACCGAGAACCTGAGCTGGAACGCTATCAAGGCTAACTACCACATCGGCACCATCATGGTGAACGGTGCGCCCGTGCAGGTCAACCAGCTGCAGAATGCCATCGAGGATGGCAGCATGCTGAAGCTGATCCAGGACTGCGCTGACCAGATGTACAATGGGGACATTGTTCCTGTGCTGAAGGTCATGAAGCACAACCTGAGCAGCGCCCTGTGCAACACCAAGAAGCGCCCTGACACTCCCACCAAGTTCAAGGACCTTACCCGCATTGAGCTCATGTCCAGCTTCCTGGATGGTCTCGTCGGTAAGGCCACAGTGGCTACCCGGCAGAACAAGGCCGGTAAGGCTTATTGGACATGGTCTCTGGAAGAGATCATGGCGGTGCCTCTGAGTGACGTGCGTACCCTGCAGTCCATTCGGGATAACATGGCGAGTGCCAAGACTAAGTATCCTGAGCGGATCGAGGATATGGACGACTTCATGGCCCGGTACAAGGCTGCTAGCCAGCGGTTCAGTGAGGCTAAGAAGGCCAACAAGCAGAGTGCGGACAATGGCGAGCTTGACAAGCTGATCAAGCAGCTCGAGAGCGGTCGTCTGACCAAGGCTGATAAGGCTGCGATTGCCCAGGTTCTCAAGAATCTGAAGTAAGCAAGTAACTACTGACAGAGAACACGCTGGGAGTGAGAGTACCAGCACAAACTACTATTGAATATAAAGGAGTACTACTATGAATAAGTTTGCGATTACTTGCACCGAGCTGTCTGTCATCATCAATGCACTGCGCTATGCAGCTGAGCAGGTTGAAACAAGTGGCGGCGAGATCAACGCCTTCTTGCCTGATCTGGAAAATGATGCTACTGATCAGCTGACTTGTGCTGCTGAGGCAGTAGAGCTTGCTGCGTTGCTTGAGCAAATTAGCCATGAAGCTACTATGCACGACGTGCAGGTAGACATCGGCTAACTCCTAACTAACAGAGAGTGCGCTGGGAGTGAGAGTACCAGCACCAAATAAGACTGAATAGAGAGGAGTACTACTATGAGTGCCGAGATTAAGAAGTATGTCATGTTCAAGAAGGAGCTTGACTATGTTGCTATGATGATGCAGCGTAACGATCCCAATGGCGACTACAACACTGCTGAGCTTGCTTGTGAGCCTATGCACTATATTGGTGTGCTTGAGCAGTGGAAGGAAGACTGCGGGTATGAGCAACCTATTCCTGGATGGATCGACAAGTGCATTGAGTACTTGATGCTGCTCATCGTGTAAAATACAACTAACTAGAATACCGAGTCGAAGATCAGGGGTATGCTGAGTAAAATCAGTATACCCCTTTTCTTTTTACTCCGCGGCGCGGCCCCGTTCCGTCCGGGCAAGGCCACCGCGCGGTATCGCACGTATCCAGTCAGCCCTGCTCCGCGGCTCCGGATCGCACATAAAAGCGCGCTTCCAGCTGGGCCCTCGGCTCCGCGCCGCAGCGCATAAAATGACCCAGCCATGTCGGAAATGATTCGCATAGCTACAGCTACCGGCGGAAAATAAAAATAAGGTATACACACCGCAGGCTTCACAGTATAATATAATCAAGATAAAGAAAGGCAGTGATTATACGGGACACGACGGGCGCCCAGCCCGCGCGAGTCGCACGAGACGCGACGTGCACCTTGATAAGTCAATACGGAACGAACGGACTTGACGGTAGACCCGAGTGGCTTGACCACGCGGCGTCGCACCAGGCCACTGCGGTCTGCCGTCAATACGGACGGTAGTAGATTTTGAACGTACTGAAAGGAGTACTACCATGAAAAAGACTACCAACACCAATCCGTTCGAGATGCTCAGCGCCCAGACCGACAGCACCACCGCGACCAGTCGCCGTCTGAACCACACCGTCGAGTTGAACAGCCGTGCCACCGAGCGTGCGACCGAGACCATTAAAACGGCCTCTGCCAATCCCGAGTTCCACGAGCTGGCCAACAAGATGATGGCGGGCGACCCGGCGGACCTGCTGGACCTGTTCGAGAAGACCGGCATCATCGCCAACGTTGAGGCCGACGCCGCCGTGTTGGACGGTGCCGACGAGGACGAGCTCAAGCGCCTGCTGGAGTCCCGTCGCTCCGACCGGTCCAAGTGCAAGAAGAAGGGTATCGGTAGCTCCATGCTCAACTGCCGCAACTACGTGGCTGCGATGTATGCCGAGCTGATGGTTCGCCAGGCCATGGGTAAGCCGTACACCGGCGCCCGCGGTGCCACTGAGGTGGACTTCGACGCCCTTGCTGGTGACCAGGACGCCATTGTCCGGAAGGTCAAGTCGCTGCAGTCCAAGAAGTGCCGTGTCAAGAAGCTGGCGGAGGCCGGCGTCGACGGTGCCCAGGACGAGCTGGCCCAGGTCGAGGCCGAGATTGAGCGTCTCAACGCCCTGCGCCCTACGGCGCGGGTAGCCACCAAGGCTGCCGTCAAGTCCATCAAGGTCGACGAGCTCCGCGAGGCTCTGTCCAAGATTGAGGGCGATGTGCCCACCGAGATCCTGGAACTGATGAAGAAGCTCGGGTAAGTAGAACTGCGGGACCTGGGTTCGCCTGGGTCCCGCTCCATAAAAGGAGGCTACCATGTTTAACAAGAAACCGACCGAGCAGCGCCGCGTCGAGGCCTTGCTGCGTCTTATGAATGTCTACACTGTCCGCGCCCAGCAAACCTGGCGGACCAAGGAGGAGCGGCGGGCCTACAGCACCGTGTCCATTCTACTCAACCATGCTCTCGACGGCAACACCAGCGCGCTGGAGCGCATCTACCAACAGGACCTAGAGCACATGTACGTCGAGCCGTAACCACATACCCGCGACCCCGCAGCCCTGCACCGAAAGGTGTGGGGCTTTTCTTTTTGCCCTCAGCTCCGGGTCGCGGCGGCGCCGACAGCCGGCAGCCCATAAAACCAATCTACTCGCTTGCTTAATCGGCCAATAGCTGTCAGGAAATGTTGACACGTGATGCTACGAGCTGGCGACCCCGCGCTCCCACGAGTTGGTGATTCTGCGCTCCCTCGAATTGGCGACCCCGCGCTCCCGCGCCACCGCCAGGCCTTACGGTTCCGAGCCGTACAGCCGGAATTGGCCCAAAATAAGCACTTTTTGTTCCAAAGTCAATTCAACTTTCTGCATGCGCGCGTGCACGTGGCCCCGCCTCCCCAACAACTCCGCAAACCCGCGTCGCCGCGGAGCTTCACCTATAG
>ERZ1664524.4-NODE-4-length-32640-cov-12.657296_pt1 | contig 32640 bp, 53 predicted proteins | sample MGYA00575331_ERZ1664524 | MGnify/ENA primary metagenome ERZ1664524 (study PRJEB40874, sample SAMEA4040741) | Gallus gallus | biome: gut; material: content | place: India | collected 2016-01-01 | study: EMG produced TPA metagenomics assembly of PRJEB14491 data set...
GTTCCTGAGGGCGAGCCAGCCGCCGACTGTCAAGCCCTCGGGCAGGCTCGTTATCGGTGTGTTCCTGAGGGCGAGCGAGCCGCCGACTGTCAACCCCTCGGGCAGGCTCGTTATCTGAGTGCCGCTGAGGTCGAGCCAGCCGCCGGTCTCCTTCATCATCTCTTCAAGTTTTTGTTTGGTATACTCCATAAATTCCTCCTATTCTTTAACGATATTGAACAAGTCTCCAATATCTCTAGCTACGATTTCAGGATAATCTTCCAGCGCCCAGGCAATGGCGTTGCACCTGCCTTCAAAGTCCTCGAGTGTCATGCTATCGGTCTGCTGACCAAAGTTATGCGCATTCATGGCGCCCTCCTCTTATGCGTCCTGCTCTTCTTTATCCTCTTCGCATAGCCCTGCAAGGATATCAACGACCGTGGTAGGAGCTCCCAGCTCCGTCATGGCGTTCGCGACCTTCTCCATGGTTTCTACGCGCGGCATATACTTATTGCCGTACTGCTCAAGCGCCTGCCGCCTGACTTTTATTTTCTGTGCTACAGCTCTCGGGGTCAGGCCGCGCTTTCTTATATACGCCGTCATCTTCATAGGCTACCTCCTTCTTTTTTACAAGTTAAAACTATATAGTGCCAAACTGTAATTATAGTATAGCGCCATTATTGGCACTTGTCAAGAGTTTTTTGCTAAAAATCTTGCAAAAATATGGAGTTTTTTTTTACAATGAAATCAAGCAAATAAACGCCGTTATAAGCCACAACCCTGTTACTCTGATACCTTTTAAGCGGGCAGAGCGTAAAAGCCGCAGAAGCTTAACTGACGGCGAAATTCGGGCATTTCTGCACGAACTCAAGCGGCCGAGATACGACAAAGTACGGCAGACAGCCTATGCCCTCTACTTCTTTGGCGTGAGGCCGTGCGAACTGGAAGATGACGTAAAAATCGAAGGCGGCTTTCTGGTTGTAAGAAACAGAAAGCGGAAGAACGGGAAAATCGAATATAAAAAAATTCCCGTACCTGAACAGGCACGGGAATACATTGACTTTGATAAACCTCTAACGCCGGGCGTGTGCGGCGGCGGGTATTTTACGCGAATAATTGCCGAAGCATTGCTGAACAATCTTACGGCCTATAATCTGCGCCACACCTTTGCCACTCTCTGCCAAAAGTATGTAAGGCCCGATATAGTAGATATCTGGCTCGGCGACAGCTCCGAAAGGCTTGTCGGCAGGGTCTACACCCATTTCGACGACGAGTTTATGAAAGAGCAGATGGGCAAAGTTGTCTTTATTACATAAAAAAAAGGGGTGTAAATCGAGGCATTTTACACCCCAATTTACACCCCAAAACACGACTTTATCGCAAAAATTATAGTAAAAAACGGGCTCAAAACAGCGTTTTGCGCCATTTTGGCTAAAAAAACCGCCGTTTTGGGCACTTTATAAATCTGTTCCCCAACTGCACCCCAAAAAATTATAGCTGAAAGCGCTTTCGGCGGCCGTATCTTCGGCCGCCTTTTCTCCGTTCAGATTTTCGGGCAAAGTAGCTGCCCGCTCTTCTGACCTGTTGAGTGTTTCGGGGGCGGCGGCGCACCATTTTATAAATCGCTCCTGCTCGTCGGCCTTGTCGTCGAGTTCGCGCGATTCCTTATTTGCGGAAAAGCCGTAGCCGCCCACAACGCCTATGGCTCCGAAGACTATAATCATGGCAACTTTGATAACGCACTCGAGTATGGTCTGATAGCTCGGGTCAGAGATCACCTCGATGATTATAGACACGGCAAAGAGCGAGCTGAACGCCGTAGTCACCACGATACGCGCGGTGTCGATTTTGAACACCGTTTTGGTCTTAAGGCCGCCCGAGGGTGAATGTCTGCCGGCGCTGTCGTCGGTGGCCGTGAGATACGTTTCGTTGTACTTCAGCCGTTTGATTTTCTTGGCAAGCAAAATGGTTTTAATCTCGTCTGCGGACAAGTCGGGGTAGCGCGCCATTAGCTCACGCTTATTATACTTTATATATTTTTCCTCGAACTCCTGCACGGTAATGGCGACGGACGAGAGCACTTTTGCGCGCTCTGCCCGAAGCTCCGCCTCTTCCCATGAGCGGCAGTAGTAATAAGCCTTGGCCGAGTAGCCTTTATCGATTATAATGCGGTTGTTGCCCTCCACCCGGTCATACGCCTTTGTGTACTTTTCCGTACTTCTCCCCTTCCGCCTTGCATATGAGCGCGACAGGAGCGATATCGAAACGGTTGCAAAGTACAGGATAACGCCCTCAAGCCCTATCTGCCTCCACGAAAAATTGGCGTCAAAGGCAATCTGGGTGATATAGAGCATTACCACCACGACGAAGAGAATGCCTATCGTGAAGAGAGAGGCGCCGTTCACGAAGTCCTGGAAGGTCCTGTTCCTGCGAATCTTTACGTTAAAATTTTCCTGTACGCCGTCGGTATTAATCATTTAGTATCTCCCTCCTTCATCTGAAACGCGCCGCTCTTTACGTTGGCCTTAACGCTCTCGCGCCACTGCGAATACTTGCGGAACTGCCCCCAGAACACGCACGCGAGGACGGAGCCGAGCAGGGCCGCGAGCTCGATCCAGATGAATATCTCCGCGTAGTACTGAAAAAAGTCGAGGCGGAAGAACGCCGCCAGCGCGATAAACACGAGCGCAAGTATGTTTGCCATGGGGAAGTGCGAAAAGAACATTCTCAGCGCACCCATTAAAAAAGGCACCGCGTTGATAAGCACAACGACGATGCCTATGGCCCACTTTGTGCCCGTTGCCGCCTTGGTGAGCGGCAGCAGGCACGCGGTGACGATTATAAACGGCAGAAAGTAGGCTATCAGCGACAGCGCGAAGAATATCCACTTCTGCTTGAAAAAAGTTTTGTAAGTTTTCACGACTGAAGCTCCTTTTCCGTATCTTCAATCTCCTTGACGGTATCGGCAAACCTCGCATTTTTGCCGAGCAGTGCCGTCTGGCCGTGGCCTATCGCCATGATGGCCTTGCTCTGCTTGTTGAGCTCGTTCGAGAGCACGTTCATCTTGCCGTCGACCACCTTTTCAATGGTCTTGCGCGTGCTCCTCTTCTTTATCAGGTAATAGGCAACGATAACCACAATAGCAAGCACGGGCGCCCATATAGCTACATATTCGTCGAGCCAGTCAAGCACCTTCTGCAGACCCGCATTGAAGCCCTCTGGCAGGTTTTCCTCGCCGAACTGCGTAAGATAGTCCTCAATAGAGTCCCAGTGTTCTATTATCAGATTGTAGTAATATTCGTAGTCGCTCCCGAATGTGGCCTTGAGCCATTCCACGAAGTCTGCGCCTATCTCTTCATCGGTCTGCGGAGTTTCCGGCTCCTCCGGTATCTCAGCGGGCGGTTCCCCGTCCTGCACGTCGTCGGTTACTTCTGTCTGCGCGGCGGGGTCGCTCACTTCCTCCGCCGAGGCTATCATGACTCCGCCCGAGATAAAGAACACGAGCATGGCCGCGATTATGGTGATAAACACAACTTTGATTTTATAGTTCATCTTCGGAACCTCCTATAGTTGATTTTTCTTCGTCTGAAAGGCTTATGCCATATCTCTTGAGGAATTTATCGAGGTCGTCACCGTCGAGATATGGCACGTCGTTCTGTACGCCGTACGCCCACTTGATGAGCGCCACTAGGTCGGTACGGTAGTCGGCGACGACGTTTTCAAGCTCTTCGCGAGTTTTTTTCTCGCTGTTAAGAGCGTTTTCAAGCGTTTCGATTTGCTTTGCCTGCGCGGTCGCCGACTCTTCCAGAGCGGTCAGGCGGGCGCGGATGTCCTCTATTTCGGGCACGCCCACAAGTTCGGTGTTCAGGTCGGTGATGACGAGGTCCTCAATCATATAACGCTTGACGAGCGTTTCGCCGTTGTAATGGTCTACGCGGCACGAGAACTTGCCCGCCTCGAGTTTGTCGTGCGGAATGGTTATCCTCGGGTCGTCGCGCTTTAGCGTGTACTTGCCGATTTGCGTGCCGTTGCACCAGGCGAGAAAGCGAAAGTCTCCGCTGACCATGGGCAGATTGGAGATATACAGCTCCAAATCGCCGATAACAAAGGGCGATACGTTATCGTACCGCCCTAACCCTGCATTAAGTTTTATTTCTTTCATTGTTTTACTCCTTACAATATCTTAACTACCTTATCAGAGCTAAAATTATCAACTGGATAAAAAGTACTCCCTGTCTCAGCAGCAAAAGCAGCGAAGCGCGTTGGCTGAAGGGTGATATGAACCATAGGACTTCGTCCATAATTGCCTACAGCCCCTCGCTGGAAATATCCGGTAGCTATAGGGGTATTCCCGTCCATTGCATTATAAATCTCTTCAAAACTTGTAAATGGTGTTTCGCTTGATGAAAAAACATAGGCTTTAACAGACGGGGTTCCTAACCCAGAAGTTGAATTCCCGACAAAACTACCATATGCAGAAATAATATGGAGATATAGCGATTGTTCCGATGATATATTTAAACTTTTATCTTCAGAACCGTCAAACTCCACCGTCGAATCGCCTGCAGTAATTGTAAGTTTATGCGATACTTTTCCTGCTGTTGCGGCATTAATTGCATTAGTCGCCTGCGCTACGGGTGTTGTTCCGTCTATAATGTTGCGCACCATTTCAACGGTCGCTAATTCCTGTAAAGCCATTTTTATTACCTCCTTTATTTATGGATTATTTACTTCCGTAGCTGAAGCCCCCTCATCGGACTGCTGTATCGCCGCCCACAAGTCGGCGTTTTCTACCTGCACATTTTCAAAATCAATTGTCGGGCAAGCACCTGTGCCAAGGTAAATGTCGTCCAGCGTCTTTATATTGCGGGCATACCAGCCGACGGGCGAGCCGTCGGGCTTGTAGATGAAGTGCATTTTATTGCCTTTTATATGCAGACGGCTGTTTTCGGTATAGACCACGCCGTCAAGCGCAGTTGCGATGAGCCCGTCCCCGCTTGAACGCAGCATGGTCAGCGTATTTTTGAATCCGTATGTCATAAGTTACCTCCTTGTTGTTCTTTCCGCGCCCATACAAGGGCGCGGATATGCACGATGATAGATTAAACGCAAAAGCCGAAAGACACGCCGCGCGTGTTGTTCGCGCCGTTGCCGAGGACGGTGCCCGTCGAGGAGATACAGCGGAAGAAGTTGCTATTACTGACGTCAGGCGAGCGCAACCACCAGGAGTTCGCGGAGCCGCTGCCGTTAGACAAATACTTTATCCTGTCGGCATCGACTGTACCGTCTTTAACGGTTTTCCAATATTCGTACTGTTCTCCCTCGTCTGCATATCCTGCCGATGTCGTACCGTCAACCTCGACTTCTGCAAGCAACCAAAGTTTGTCGGCAGACGTTGTAATGCTTGTGCTCTGACTTCCCGCGGTCGCCTTCTTATTGACCTGCTTAATCACGCTCTGCAAATCAGACGGGAGCTGTGAAAGCAGCGTTGCCATTGTCGAAGTGCGCATTTCACTTGAATTCCAACCGCCTGCAATTGTTCCCGTAGCGTTCATGCGGTAGGTCGTTGCAAGCAGGTTTTTCATGCCGATAGTCATGCCTGCCTTGCCGCCACTCGTGAGGTCGTCGTGGTCGAAGCCGAGAATTACAAGCGTAACCTGCTCGCCCGTCGTAAGAGAGATCGTCTTTTCGTCGCCGACACTGAAAAATGTTTGAGCCTGCCCGTTCTCCGATAATTCGGCGATTGTCGCCCAATCAGAGTCCGCAAAAGTAGGTTTCGGCTTTGTCGCAAATATATTCAGTTCGCCCCACGGCGTAACACCGTCGCCTATCTTCGTTATCTTGCCTGTTGAATCATAGCCAAACACGCCCGCGCCGAGAACGGGGTTTTGGCTCGCCCACTCCGCAGCCGTCTTTACAATCGTCCCTGATCCAAGGTCATCAATTTGCTGCTGGATATTACTTTTTGCTCCGTCTAAATAACTTAGCTCGGTTGCAGTAATAGAGCTTACCATAACCTTGCCGCTTGAACTTGACACAAGCGCTCGATTTTCTGATAGGTCGTCCGTGGCAATAGTGCTCGCACCACCAGTTATTTTCGATGGTACATTATTTAATCTCTCAGCAGGTATTTGCCCGTTATCGTCACATAATTGAAAATTACGGAACTGTAATGTGTTGGCTGTGGAGTTTGTCCCCGCGCCAAGTTGTACTGCGCCATCAGCTGTAGCCTGAGCATTATTGCCGATAGCGGCACCGTTTGTTGCACTTGCTCCACTACCTCCTGCAAACCCGCCATTGGTTGTAGATTGTGCCGCAGCGCCTATATTTGTCCTCGCTTGCGACTGCTGGTCGGCAGTTAATGTTTGCTGCGTGAAGTGCACCGCGTTGGGGTCGGTTGCATCGCCTAACTCTATTTCTACTATCTGGTCGGACGAGCCGTCGTATTCCACCGTAGTGTCGCCCGTGGTTATGGTAAGCTTGTGTGCTACTTTGCCCGCCGTACCTGAAATATCGCCTTGAATAGTTGTACTAAAAGTTTTTGCCCCGCTTATGGTCTGCGAGCCGCTTATAGTGACAATATTATCCGAAGCTATACCGCTGTCTACGAATTTACGCTCAGCTGCACTCCATTCTACGACATGCCCGTCCGTCCATTCAGTATCTTGCGAACGCACGGCAATAGGATTCCCTTCGTTAGCATCGAACGTAAACTCGTTATCCTCACTTAGAGTACCAAGCCCCAACTTTACCGAAGAAGTTGCTGGGTCATATAAAATACCATAGGCATCGGTGCTGTTTGTTCGTATAGCTAAACCACTCAGATTATTTAAATTAGTCCCTGCCGCATTGGCAACGATCAGATTATCGTTAACCATAAGGGTTTCGGCATCAGTTGTATATGTAGTTCCGTTGACGGTTAAATCGCCTTGAATCTGCACGTTGCCAGAGATAATCTGATTAGTTTCGCCTGTCTTTTTAACTGCATTATTGTCAAGCGTTTCGATTGCTGCATTTGCGGCATTGATATTGTTTTGTAATGTTTGGTCTGCCGCCTGGCGCTGAGTTGTTTCTGCCGTAATATTATTTTGCAAAGTTTTGTCGGCTTCTTGTCTCTCCTGTACTTCGGCATTGATGTTATTTTGAAGCGCAGTATCTGCTTGCTTGCGGGCGGCTTCTTCAGCATTTATATTGGTTTGCAGGTTAGCGTCGGCGGCCTCTCTGGCCACAGCCTCAGCGTTTATGAGGCTGTCTGTCTGCGGTTTTGTGTAATAGCCCGTGGCCGTGGGAATGGTCTGTTCCTTAGTCACCTCTATTACGAGCGCTATGCTCACCGACGGCACCGAAGTGCACGAAAAGACTACGCCGCCGTTGACTATCTCGACGGGAGTTATACCGTATTGAATATATTCGTCCGCATAGCCGTTGCCGGGCGTTACTGTAACGCTGTCGTCTGAAGTGAGCCCCGCAAGCTGCACCGTCTGCCTGTTGCCCTGCCATGACGAGGCCGAGAGCGCCGACAAATACTGGTTGGTGTCGTTTATTACGAGGTTTGACTCGCCCATCAGCTTCCACTCGCCGTTCTCATAGACGTAAATGCTGAAAAGGTTGTCGCTCTCGCCCGTCACGAAATACAGAAGGCTCGGGTCGCCCACTTCGGGCAGTTTGGTGACGAACACGGTGGTCTTGCCGAGGTAGTCTATAACATCCTGCGCCGATTCCGCGGCGTCAACTGCCGACTGCGCCGCGTCGGTCGCTGAGCTCTCGGCCTGCTGCGCGCTTTGCGCTGCGTCCTGCGCGGACTGTTCTGCATCTTCCGCGCTCTGTGCGGCGTTGCTCTCGGAAGTGGCCGCGTTCTGCGCCGACTGCGCGGCATTCTGTTCGGAAGCTGCTGCGGCGGAAGCGCTTTCCGCACTCTGCGCCGCCGACCGGGCCGATTCAGTTGCAGATTGTGCCGCCTCGGCCGCGCTCTGCGCCGCCTCTTCTATGGCGTTCAGCACCTTGTTGAAGTCGACCAGTTCCTGCCAGTATGCGCTATTAAGATTGCCCTCGTCGTCATACGGTGCGTTTCCTTCGTTATTCGTAGCGACCGAGCGTATCAGCGCGCCGTATTCGCCGAGCGGATAGAACGTTATCTCGTTCATGCCGTATGTAAACGTGTCTATCCACCAGTAGATAGCCCTCGCCACAAACGTGCCGTTGTTGAGCTGTGACTGAATCTGAGACAGCGCCGTGAGTATCTGATTATAAATATCCTGCGAAGGCGTTGCAGGCAACTCTTCTGGCACGCCCTGCGATACTACAAACGAGGTCGCGCTCGTAGCCGTTATGGCGCCGTCTGTCGCATATGCGTAGAACTGTGCTTTCACGGTGCCGAAGTACTGCGTGATATTGCTCGGCACCGACATTTTCCAAAGCGCGAATATATTTTGCGTAGGAGAGTACTCTATATCCTCAAGCTGTCCGCCCTGGGTCATAAGGTACCTTTCGGTATACACGCCGTTGGGCAGTTTGAACGCCACGGCAAAGCTAAGGTTCGCCGCAAACGGCGCTATGAGATAGATATTGTTCGTATCGGCCGCGCCCTGATATACGGTCTCGGGCTGACTATTTATAATCTTACCGTTGTTATCCACAAAGAAAATCATGTGTTCAGTCCTCCTTCGGAACTATGCCTGTGAGCTCCGTGTATTCGGCATAGAGTGATTTGCCGTGCGAGAGCTCGTCTTGCGTTTTCTCCTCCGTCTCGGCCGCGAGGCGGTCTAAAAGCCCCATGAAGGCCTCGTCCTCCGTAAACAGGGCCTTTGCCTTATCGATTAGTTTTGCCTGCACCGTGTAGCCCCTTACCGCCTCTGCCTCCGCGCGCTCGTTGTCCATGAGCACTTCGGCAAGTTCGTAGAGTACGCACGCCTGCTCGGCCGTCATCTTGCTGTCGTCCATGCTGATTTATCGAATACCTCCCTTTTAGGTGTAAAATAAACGGGCGGGAACGCGTCTCCGCCCTCAAATTCAATATTTTGCCCGATGAGCACGTCGCCGCCGTACTGCAGAACCTGCCACGAGCTGCCGCCTTCTTCGTCCTCCACCTGCTCTGCCTGCAATATCGCGGGCGTGACTATCGCCCATGCCTTGTACTTCGTGCCCGGTGTGCCCGGAAACTGGCCGCGGTTTGTCGTGAGCGCGAACGTATTCTGTGCCCCCACGGGGTCAACGCTTATAGGAATATTCGGCAGGTCAGGCGTCTGCACCTGATACCCGTCCACCGTCTGATTTTCAAAATCGACGTCCATACTGCCCGCAAGGTGGTTTACAAACTTGTCTAAAGGCTCTGTAAACACATACAGCTTTGAATTTTGCAACCCCTTGCCGCAGACAAACGGGTTATTCGAGGCGAGCGCAGAGCCAATTATAAAGCCCTTGCGGTTGGTTACAAAGTCTATCTGCGCATTCACCTTAAGTATTTCCCTGTTGTCTTTACGCAGAATAAATGGCTTTTTTGTAAGAGTGTCGTCGTCAGTAGTAGAAAAAATGGCATTAGTTCCGTTCGGCGCGCCGTTCCCGTCATACGCGGGCAGTGCAAGGCCTATCTCCGTCTGCTGCTCAAGCGTAGAGGGCTGTGTGCCGCTCGTCCTAAGGTCAAAGTGGTAATAATACATTCTGCCGTAGTAGTCCGTATATCGGTAGTTGTTCTGAAAGTAGCCTGTCACCGCATTGTTTCCCGAGCCGCTCGTTGCGTACTGCGATATCGCGCCCGCGGAGTAGTTATCCTCATATGCCCACTCGAAGGAAATGGAATTGCCGAACGCCGAGCAGATGACGGGTAGCTGTACCACGGGCAGTTCGTTGCCCTGCGCCGATTCGCCCCATGCCACAACATTTGTGACGGGCGAGAGATTGCCGCCCGTTAAAAACGTAAGCCGCACGGCGTTCATCATGTTGTATCCTATGCATGTATCGCTGTCCGCCGTTTCCTGGTCGCCGATGACGATATACTCTCGGTAGAGTACGTTCCTCTCCTGCGCCTGTGTCTGTGATACTTCCGAATACCTCTTCGCGCTCGATATGCCTATGTACTGCGACAGCCTGTTGAAGTCTTTCGAGAGGCCTATTGTGCACTTTATGAGGTTGGTATAAAGTTCCACGCTCACCGCGGATATGTAGTAGTCCTCGTCGTACTTCTGCCCCGCCTTCGGGATATATTCGAGGCGCGACAGCATATACGTCTTTGTCATCTCCACGTTTCCAAGACGCGCTATAACGCCCTTTAAATTCTCCCCGTAGTAACGCGATTCTATGACGTTGGAGCCCTGGTTGTACACGAGCGAGGACCCGCGCGGGAAGTCCTTATAGTTAATCTTGGTCTGCGCCACGCGCGCCGAATAGAACGGTGTGTAGACCACCCTGAACGCAAGCAGCGGATAGCCGCCCGAAACAGCGCCGTCCTCGGGCGTAATGGTTATGTCCTGCCCGCTCACCTCGCGCAGAATGTTGATAATCGAATAGTTCTCGAACACCGAAGATATAGGGTGCTCCTGCTTGAAGTTCAGCGCCGTAATGTTCTTCTGCCCCTGCGTGTACATTAGGCCGTACGCCTTGGAATACGGGTATGCGCTCTCATACGAGGACAGCCTTGTGTTGTACTGCGAGGCCTCGAATACGTACTCCGTTATATCGAACAAATTGCCCGCGCTCTCGTTGCCCGTTATAATGCCGCACTCGAGCTTTTGCACGGCGTAAATGGGCAGCTGTGTGGAAATCAGCATGTTGTCCTCGGTTATGCGGGCATACATTGTGTCGCAGCGCACCGTTTTAAAGCCGCCTTCGTACGGCTCTGTTATCGTGCCGTTGCGGTTATTTAAAAAGCTCCCGAGGCTTTCCCCGAGAGCGTTCACAAGGTTTTCTGCGTTTGTGTCTATGTTCGTGCAGTAGCGTTCTATGATTTGCTTTACCGTCTCCTTTATGTACGGCCGCGTTGCAATGTGGCTTATCTCCGTGCCGCCGTACATGTCGTAGCTTATTTTGTAATACCGCCCGCCGCCGTCGTTCTTCACGTTCAGTCTCGGTTCGCCGTGTACCACGCCGCCTATCTCCTGCAGGCACTCGCGCAGGGTCTGCTTGGTGAATGAGAACTGCGGCGCTATTATCTTATCGAACCGCGCGGGTTGCTCGGCGTTGAGCGTAAACCTTGGCGACTCCCCCTTCCTGATAGGCTCTGCCACGTCCAAAAGTCGGTTGATGACGTCTTTTATTGTCCACTTTTTGAAAGGGAGTTTATTTTCTATTACTGCAAAGGTGTATGTAACAGTATTAGTGAATTCGTTATCGGTACCTACAGTGTTCGCAACATCATAAGTATAGCGAACCAAATAGATTGTGCCTACTTTAAGTTCTGTCGAGAAACCTATATCTTCACCCGTTGTGCTGGTTGATTGTCCCGCTCTGATAGTATAAGTATTTTCGAAAACAAGCGAATTATCCTCATAAACCTGCTGAATGTAATGGTTAAAATAACCTTGCCCTATCGGAGAAGATACAAGATACGGGAAAATCGTATGTGCCGACACAAAGTCAAAAAGCTGTCCTGCCGGCAGTCGCGTTTTATAATTATCTGGAGTTACAGGGGGATAATCTTTATTGCTTTTACCTGATGCCATAAACTTTCACCTTATATATTGATTTTTGATTATGTCTGTGGTAACATTTTACCGAGGTGACTTTATGAGTAAGAGAAAAATATTAGTCAACTGTTTAATCGTTCTATGCGCTATTTGCTCTATTGTGTGCTTTTCCATAACAATCAACTGGTGTATAGCGAGCTGGGAAGATTACAATCAAATCATGGATATATACAATACGGCGCCCTCGTTAGTTAATGACGGAGAAATTGCTTCAATATACTCGCGCGCCATAATGTTTACCTTTGTGGAAGTTCTCAGTATAATTGCTTTAGTTGCAGAAGCAATTTTGCTTATTATATTTAATAGAAAACAGAATTCGCTTTAATTTATGTTTCCCAAACAGGTTCTGCCTGTGTTACACTGTTAAGATAATCCTTACCTAAATCGTTAGTATATGTTATACTATCCACGATGGTACGTTCTAATAACTTAGTCGTTTCGATAATGTAGAGGTCGTGGTCATAGCGTTTGCTGCCGACGGGGTTCTCGTTGCTGTCGGGTTGATCGGCGACAATCATATACTTTGTTTCAGAAGTCTTAAAATGCTCATTGCCGCCCTTCTTCATGATTATGCTGTTGGTAATGCGAATCTCCACAGGCGTGAGCGGCGGAATCACCTCAACTGGGCAGTTGCGGAGCGAGATGACGGCTTCGTCGAGTTGCTCGTCCAAAAGGTTTGCCCACTTAATGGGCAATACTACATATCGTGTCAGATTTATGCCGTTGATATACACGGCGATTACGTTTTTTACCATTACTGTTTATCACTCCTTGAGCCTGTGACTCCCGCCCTTACCGTTGCCATGCCGATAGAAACGTTCTCGAGATTTTGATTGAAGTTCATAGTCCTTGCGTTCTGCGCCCACTGTATGCCCTGCATGGCAAGGCCCATTACAAGGCCTATAGCCGCCCCGGGAAGGCCGCCCGTCACCGCACCTACGACGAGCGGCACGGCGGTAGACTTTAGTGTTGAGTAACCGAATTGCAGCTTTTGTTCGTACTCCGTCGCGCCCGTGCGGAGCGATACGGAATTTACTTCGTAAGATATGAGCTTATCGGCGATAGACGCGGCTGTACCCACAGAAACAATCTTCTGTGCGGCAGACTTTGCGCTATCGGCTGACTTTGCCCAATAGCTCTTTTCGCCGCTGCCGAGGTCGTTTGACGAGCCGACAGAAGGGTTCGACACGGGGCCGTTGCTTCCGTCGGGCAGGTTGCCGAGCTCTATGCGGATAACGTATTCGTTGTTGCCTGCCGCCATATCACGTCACCTCGCTGTAAGTAAAGCCCGCAGAAACGTTCGAAATAGTCACGTCGGCGCTTGAGATGAGATATATCGAATAATTATCGCTTGCCGAGCTGTAAGCATAATCGTCGGGCTCAAGCTCGGCTGTCACGGTTGCCGTAACGGCATACGAAGCTGCAACAGTCGCAGAAGATACAAGCGCCGCCTCGAGCTTATACGCTTTGCCCGCTATGTAGTAATAGAAGGGATATGTTTGCGGAATCTCCGCTCCCGCGCTAAACTCAATAATAAATTCGGCGTCGATAGTAAATGTGATTGAAGTGGCCGAAGAGCTTGCCGAGCTGAATGTGCCGACTTCAAACTCTGCGGGGAACACGAAGAACTCCGTCGTCTCATACGCTTCACCCATTGTTGCGTTTAGACCCGCGAACTCCGCGCCCGCGACCGTTGCGTTGGCCGAGGTGAACAGCATTAAGTATGTGTCGTCGCGTTGGTCGCCCCACACCACTTCTATGAAGTGTGCGGAATTAGGGGCTGTCTCGGCAATATAATCATACACAGCAAGCGTGGCCGCATTGCCCGTAGCCGAGGGGCACGTAAACTGTATGCCGTAGGCTGTGGAAGTCGCTATATGCTTCTGCGCCTGCGTGTTGCTCTGCACGTCCGTAGAGAGTTGGCTGCTGCGCGACGGGTTGAGCGACATATACGGCACGAGCTCGCCGTCAAGATAAACCTTCACCGCCTGTCCGTTTACGCCGTCCTGAGCGAAATTCATTGTTATTGATACGCTCATCGGCATGGCCTGACCAGCCTTGGGGTAGATATCTATGACGCCCGAAATGGCAACGCCAGAGTACATGGCAATGGAAAAATTGTTGCCCTGGTCATCTGCCATGGAGAGCGTTTTTGTCTTTGTGAAGTACCGAAGCAGGATATTGCCTACCTGCTGTATCATATACAGCTGGCCGTCCTGGATCTCGTCGAGTTCTTCGTCCGTCTGGTCTACGTTGGTTTTAGGCGGCAATGTCGGAACGAGTACCGAGAGGGTAAGCCCGTTTACGCCCATTACAAGTGCGTTGGGCGTTACAGCCGAAGCGGACGTGGCAAGCAGGGCGTTGATGAAATAATAGACGGTGTTGCCCTGCCTGTACGGCATTTTATAGTGCCCTGCCTCTGCCCATATTTTAAATTCGTAGTTCTCGCCCGAAGGTATAAGAGCGTTGAGCTCGTTCTCGAAGTATTCGGCGAGCGTTGCCATTGTTATCATTCTTTTAATTCTCCTTTAAGTTCAGCCGCAAGCCTGCGCACAAATTCAGCCACAAACCGCTGCCACCACCCCTCGTTCGGGTTCTTTCTCCCGCCCCAAAATGCCGCTATCCACGGCTCGTTGGTATATGGCATATATGGCGCGATTTTTTCGTCAATATAGACGAGCATTTCGTCGCCGATAACGACATTGTCGATAAATGCATGGAAGGCAAGATTGCCCGTACTTGTCTTGCCTCGCGTTGCCGGGTTTGGTATGTAATCGGTCGGGCGTAGCTGTTCACCCACGCGGATAACGGCGTTTATAACCTGCTGCCTTGTCATCTCTCTTCGCTCCACCCGTCGGCATACGGTTTCAGCCTTATGAGCCGCTGCGCGCCAACGGGCACGGCAAACATTCGCAGCGCCTGCTTGGGGGCCGTGTCGTAGTCAATCATTACCTCGCTCACGATGTAGAGCTTGCCGTCGGGCATACGCACGAAGCTCTTGCCCGTTTTAAAATCGAGGCGTTCGTCCGTACGGATAGCGAGGTTTTCGTCCTCGCCCACAACGTTTGCAAATATGCGCGCATAAGCCTTTGTTTTAGGCTCCACATACGAAAAGTCAAACGGTATGCCGCCCGCGTTGCCGTTCAGTGGTCTGCTTTTATAAAAGTGTCCGCTCGCTGTGTATTCCGCGTGCGGGCGCATTAAGTCCATCAAGTCGCGTATCACCATAGTCAGCACCCCGTATACAAAATCGAAGTGCCTATCTCGGGCACCGTCTGGTTGAGCATTTCAATGCAGGTGTCGTCTATGGCTCTGTCCCGCTCCTCGGGCTTTGTGGATAACAGCAGATTACCGTTCAGGTACATATAAGCTGCCTGATAAATCATGGCTTGCATGATTATCGGGCGCAGCGACGGCACGCCGCGGATAAGCGTGTCCTGCCGCATGTTGTTCGCGCTGAACTTATGTATGTAGCCGTACACGGTATCCGAAACGGTGCGGAAAAAGCCTTTGATTATCTGCTCGGGCGAGGCCATGCCGCCGTCTATTATCTGGCTGCGGATATCGTAGCCGAACTCTATGAAGGCCGCTTCGGTCAAAACGTATCGGCCCGTAATTTTGTCATATACCATGTAATCGTCGCTGTAAGGGTAAGTTTTGCAGACCATGAGAAAAGCTCCTTTATTTTGGTGGCGGGTTGATACGCTCAGCCCGCCAAAGCGTTTGGGGGAAAAATATGGAGAGAAATACTAATGGACTATGCCATTGTGTGAGTTAGGTTAGTCGGCTGCGGTGAGCGACTGAGTAACCGCATAGGTTGCATTAGCGGTATTGGTTTCCGTAATGCTTACCGTAGCATTATCGTAGCCCGCTGCGCTTACTATCACCGTAGCTTTGTCGCCTCTGCCGAGCGCAAAGGTGTAAGTGCCGTCTGCGTTATTTACATAGCCAACGGGATAGCCCTTGCCGTCAGTAATGGAGAGCGCCGCGTCAGCAATTGCGTTAGGAGAAGGCGAAGCACCGTCGTTTACCGTGAGCGTTACGGTCGTGGTATTATCGCCGTCACGCACTCCAACGCGGGAAGAATCGCCGTAGTCAACGTTGCTTACGCCGTAAGACTTGATGGTATCCTGGAAGCTCTGAGGAGCAACGACGGTGCCGTCAGCGGATACAGGGTTCGTCCAGTCGGAGAGATTACTGTTGCTCTCGATTATCACAGCGCAGGCCGAAGGACGGGTGCACGCAGCGCCCCAACGGAAGAGGTTCTGCAGCTTGGTGCCTATGGCGTTGCCGGGGTTGGGCAGGGGGTTGGTCCTTGCCTCGGCGCGGCCAAAAGCAAAGCCCATTGCGTTTGCTATGTAGCCCTGAACTTTGTCGAACATGGGATAAGTTGCCGCGGTTATGCCGACGAGCGCAGCCGCCTGCCTCCAGTAGGAGTCGGGCACAACTTTTATCCACACGCCGCTGTACTGCCCGCGAATATTGTTGCCCTTAGGCTTGCCGTCTGCAGTAAGCGCGCCGCCGAGCAGCATTTCCTGGCCGAGGTTGGAAGCGTTTACTATAGCGCCGTTATTTACTGTAAACAGCCTGTTGAAGAAGGACTGCTTTACAACGATAATGCTGTCTTGCAGATCGTACTGAACGATACCTTCAGACCATGAAGTCTGGGGGTTCGTCATAGCGGCAATGAGCTGGTTCATTACACCCTGCAGATAGCCCTGCGAGGTAGTCGTCGTATCAACAACTATGACGTTGCTGTTATCGGCATCTGCCGCACGTGCAAGGCCCGCCTTGAGGTGAGTTGCGAGAATGGTCGAGTCCTCCATGTTCGCCACGGTACGGGGAATCATGGCGGTGTACTCTGCCGCTATAGGCAGCGATACCATGCTCTGCGAGAGTTCATAGATTACGGTTGCGTCGTCATAAACCTGATTGAGAGGCAGGTCAATGCCGTTGGTCTGCACGACGTTGGGCAGATTCTTGTTCTCGAGGCCGTCATTGCCCGGCGTGCCCTGAAGCACACCGTTGAGCGAAGCCTGAATGGTTATGGTACGCATGTTATATCTGGGAGGGGCCATAATAGGCACGCGCACGAGCGAGGCCCTCTCGTCGCCGGTTCTCGAAGTTATGCCGAGGCTGTCGGCGAAGATACGCGCGTCGAGTATGTTCTTCATCCAGATATTCTGCAATATCCTGTCGGTGAGGATATCGCTTACGTTGGGGTAGTTGCCTTTGCCTACGCCGTAGTTGTTGTAGGCCCCCTTCAAGTTGGTCATTACCTGCGAATAGAGGGTCCTATCAGATAAGCCCTCAGTGTCGATTATTGTAGGCATTTATAAAATCTCCTCCTGTTGATTATCCGAGCAGTTTTTTAACGTCTTCGTCGGTATAAGACTTCTTCGGCGTTTCGCCTGCACCCGAAGGCGCAAGCCCGTATTTTTCAGCCGCACGGGCCATTTTGTCGTCCTTTGCCTCGGCGCGCGCCTCAAACGTCGCTATGAGCTTATCCATGCGCCCGATAAGCGCGTCGATTTTAGCGTCGAGCCCCGCGCCTTCCTTCTCCTCTTCCGCGCGCTTCTCGTCGGCCTTTTTCGCGCCTTCGCTTTCGTCCACGCGGTCCTTTGCGTTCTGGCTGTCCTCTTCGCCTTTGGCACGTTCCTGAGCTGCCACACTCTCGTCAACTCGGTCTTTCTCCGTCTGGCTGTCGGCGCCCTTTTCTGCAATGTCTTCCTTCGCTTTTGCGATTTCCTTTTCGTCCTGGGTCATTTTGTCCTCCTTTTTGAAAAATTTTGAAAAGAAACTCATAATTGTTCACCACCTAAAAAGGCAGCCCTTTCGAGCTGCCTTGATTTGTTATATTAACTTTGTTCGTGACGGGTAGTAAGCCCTGTTGTTTTGCATTGAGAAGTCTATGTAGGCCTTGTTCCATTCCTCGGCTTTTGTCTTTGCAAATTTATATCTCTTAGGGTTCTGTCCCTTTGCCTCAACCGCTATCGTGCGCCACTTGCGCACCTGCCGCTCCAGCCGCCGCTGCTCTTCAGTTATCGCGTATTCCCTGCGCTCGTATGCTACATTGGGCTTCAAAAAATGATATCCGCTTTTATACACCATGAGGAAATGACGGCAACCAAACCCGAAAAGCCCGTTTTTATAAGTCTTGCCCGCCTTCGTGGTGTAGTAAATATCTGTCGCGTTCTCAAGCGGTTGATAACTTCTGCCGTCGTCAGTGACGCCATACGTACCGTCAAGCGAATAAACCTTACCTTGCCAGTGCCGACAGCGTTCCGAGCAATCGGCATGTGTGGAGCAGATGACGAGCTTTACACCAGCGGCCCGAAAATTTTCAAGCTGCTCGCGTTGAGCGGCAAAGCGCACTTCCATTTCGGCCTTGTTGCGCAGGGAATTGCGCCCGCTCTCGTCTTCGGGGTCAAGAGCAAACTGTTTTGCCAGTCTGTCAAGCGCAGGTTGTACATTCTGTCTAACATAGTACTCTGTAAACTTCTGCAGGGGCACGCCCATTACACGAGGCGGGGTATAACCTGCGCCCTCGAGTATTTGAACAGCCGCGCCGCGCTGCGCCTCTGTGGCCCTAATTTTTGCGCCGTACGGCGTTTTGTTGTTGAGTAGCATGACCGCCGTAAATAGAGAGAACTGCCAGCCGAACGAGCGTAGCAATTCACGGTATTGCCTGTCATAGAAGTTAAGCAGAGATTTTTGCGCCGCTGACTTAAGCGACGGTATTGTGATTTCTTTGAGCGCGTCACGGACAATAGGAAAAATCGCTTTATCTATGGCGGCCTTACTCTTACCCTTGAAATACTCATCTTTCACCGCCATTCTGATTTTCGTTTCCGCTTCTTCCAGGGCTATTGCCTGCATATTGAGCGGACGATTCGCTATTATCATTGAGCCACCTCGTATATGCGCTCTCGCTGTCTATCTGCGCCTGTCTCTCCTGCTGTGCCTGTTGCTCTTCCTGTATCTTGAGCACATACTCGTCGGCCTCAGCGTCGGTGAGGCTGTGAACCTGCTTTATGGCTTCGCGCTGAGGCGTAAGCCCTGCCTGGTAGTTCATGCGCACATTTTCGTCATAGCGCAGCTTGTTGCCTATGTAATCGCCGAGCTGGAGCTGCACGTTTGTACTGAAGCCCTCATGCCGCAACACTTCGCGCAGGGCCCTGTCGAATATCGGCAGCATGATATCATGCGCGTGCTTTACGCTTGAACTTGTAAGGTTCTCCTGCGCCGTCACTTCCTGTGCCGTTTTGACCGAGGCGTCCTGCGTTAAATACGGGAATATGCTCGAGGGCGAATAACCTGCACGCACCGCGGCGAGGCGTTCGTACATTTCAAGCATTTTGCCGTACTGGTCTGCACGTATCTCAAACTGCACCGGCAACGGTGCCATTTTGTCCTTGTCTATGCCCGTAGGCATTACATATACAAAGCTCTCGTCGCCATAACTGTCGAGCTCGCCGGTAGTCACAGAAAAGTCTGACTGCGGGTACATTTGCTTGAGCCGCCCCAAAGTTTCCTGCAAAAACTGTTTGGGCACGATTATCTTGCCCTCGCCGTTGATGACGTCGATTATCGAACCGCTGAATACGAGGTCGATTGACCATAGGAGATCCAGGCAGCCGTACAAAAGCGGGTCGCCGAACGGTGCGTCCGGTACGCAGGAATTTGTTTCCGTCGCAGGTAGCAGCCACACACCAAGGCCGTCATAAGCGGGCAAAGGTATCTCCACATTAAGTTTGGATATGCCCAGGCGCTTGAGCTCGCGCTGTACTGCAGTCGGCAAATTGCGCAATGCTACTCCCATTTGGTACGGCGACGGAAGCGTTGGCGATTCCGCGTTGCCGCCGCGGACGAATACTTTGTAAATGATGACCTTCTGCCCCTTGTCGTTGTACTTGCGTTCCTCGGTCAGCCAATAGGTGTTCTGCGCGTCGTTCTTCGTCTTGGTAAACAGCGTTATAAAGAACACCGCGTCGGTCACTTCGTCTGCCTCATTTACCGATACAAGCGTGCGGTCGATACGGAACGCCGAGAGAGTATTCCTCCCGTATTCGTCCATGTTCCATTTGAGCACCGAAGTGCCGGCGCCCAACGCGAACGATACCGCACGTGACACAAGCCTCTTGAAGTTTGTATGCGGCGCCCAGATATCGCTCAAAAAGCGCGTAGCCTCGTCATCACCGTTAAAAAAGAGCTTATCCCCTGCAACAAGCCTGGTTGCGCCCTTTACTATCGCCATACCTGTGGCTGTGGATAATGAACTGCCGTAGCCGCAGTCAGAGGCCCCGGTCGCATAGGCGAGGCACGGACGAACGATTGTTTGCATGTATGAGATCCATTGCCAATCGACCTGCGAATAATATGTGCCGTTATTTACGAAGTTTTCAAACGGCTTTCTGTATTTTGCGTTGTTTAAATACCCTTTGAGGTATTCGGGCATTTTAAATGCCATTGTCTTGCCTCCGTTATGCGAAGTTATTCATGTAAGCGTAGTAATAGTGCGCCGTCGCGTATTTGCTGGCGTCTATCGTGTGGTCGTCCTGGCCGTCGGGAATTTCGTTCTTCTCGTCATAACAGAACGTGTTTATCTCTCTCAGGCTCGGCGCGTTCGCGGGAATATCGAGAATCTTAAACACTCCGCGGAAATATCCGTTCTGCAGGCGCTTGATATCGCGCTCTTTGCTCTTGTTGTCCACCGCCTTGCAGTAAAAGCCTGTGCGGTTCATGAACTCGAGCATTAAATCCTGCGTTACCACCGCGCTGTCGAATACCCATGCTTCGTGGTAAGCGCCGGGCATCACAACGCCGTAGTTTGCCATTTCCGTGTAGAACTTGCGATACCATTCCTGTATGCGCTGCACCTGATAGCTGTTAGGCAGCGGCTCGCCGAACTCTTTAGGGTCGAGATAGAACGTGTTCAGCATTATCAGGTTGCCGTCGGGGAACACGCCCCAGGCACACACCGCCGTGGGGTCCTTTACTATGCCGCTGTCTACGCCGTAAATAACATAGAGAGGCTGGTAGCCCCTATGGGCCGCCGCCTCTCTGAATGTCTGTAACGATATTAAATTGCGTTCCTTGTTGAAGGTATAGAGCACGAGGCCCTCAAGGCTTATCTTTTGGCCGAGATACCAGTACTTGTACTGCTGCGGGTTGTCGCGCTTCATTGTCAGTATCTCGTCGCGCGTCGCCGCACTTAGCAGCTTCCATATATCCTTGTATGTGGAATAAATGCGCGTCGCTCCGTTCTCCACCATTTTTCCGAAATACCCGTGCGCCCAATGTCCGAGGTTCGGCGGCGGGTTGTACGCATAGATTATCTTGCCGCCGTCGATAAGAAATTTATTCGCCGTAGTTTCGGCCGCCGTGACGTGCATGGGGCTCTTTGCCTCGTTGGCTTCGTCGAGTATAAACATCGCAAGCGTGCGCCCCTGCGGCACAAAGCCTTTTGTGGTGTTCAGGTCATCGCGCGTTTTGCCGTTTATGCCGCTGAAGTAGCACTTGGCGCCCGTGAGCGTGCAGGTTATCTCCATGGGCGAGAGCTTGCACTCGAAGTACTCTTCCACGCCCATTGAAAGTATAGTCGAATAGAATGAGTTGAATATAGAGGGCCGCACGTCGCCCTTCTCGGCGCGGCAGTACCAGATATTGTTCTTGCGCGATTCCAGCATTTTGCCGATTGCCACGGTCTCGTTGGTGGTGGACTTGCCCGAGGTTCGGCCGCTCTCCTCTACCACCTTGCGCACGGACGGCATTATAAGCGGGAGGAACGGCTTAGGTATTATCTGCCTGCTCTCCATCGTCCCCTCCGCTCACGTCCTCGACGACAAACTTTATGCTCACTCTCTTGTCGTTGGCCAGCTCGTTGTCTTTGTTCCCGCCGAACACCTCGGATAATATTTTAATGGCGCCCATCTTGTCGCGCAGGCTCGCCTTCTTTATGTCCTCTTCCGAGGCGTCGAGGAGCTTGCCTATCAGCCCCTGCGCTTTGCCCTTCTGCTCGTCCAGGTATTCGAGCATTGAACGGGTGTTCTCCTCTTTTTTCTCTGATACCTTTTGACGTACTTCTGTAGTACTCAATATCTTCGATATTGTCTTTTGCGTTACCTGATACCTTTCGGCCAGTTCTCGTTGGCTTATCCCGCCGCCTGCGTAATCAGCGATTATCTGCTTTCGCTGACGGTCTGTAAGCTTCGCCACTTGAGTAGCCTCCTTTTTTGAGCATAAAAAAACGCCTCGGCTTTCGCCTCAGCGCTAAAATTTCATGATACTATTATAACACACGATTTGTGCTAAAAAGTCGCAGATTTTGCGACTTTTAAATTTACAGCAAATAAAACTCTTTTGCCCATAGATAAGCCGTGTCGAGGATATCGTGAAGCCAGCGGTGGTAGGTGGATATGTCAAGCGAGAGCTCATTCACTATCTGCCATCGCGATTTGCCGTCTATGTACTTCTTGATGATAAGCTTGTCCTTTTGCTCCCAGCGGTATTTATCAAGGGTCTTTTGGAATACCACGCACCACCTGTACAGCCGCTCCTCTTTGCTTATGGCGTTGATAATGGAACGTTCGACAGAGTTGCCCGAAGAGGCCTGAACGCGCTCGTGTGAGTAGTCTATCGCAAAGCCGTTTAACGCCGAAGAGGCGACATACTCTGCCGCCTGCTCTCGGTTTGATTTGTAGTTAAAAAATTCGCGTTCTATCTGCCGCCGCTCCTGCCTGGTCATTTCCTATCCGCCCTCACATTTCTCATGTAATCGCCGATTTCCTTTTTAAGGCGCGCTAAATGGACAAGCATGTCGTGCCGCCGTTTAGGGGACGCAGGCTTCAGTAGCTCGGTCTCCAATGCAGATATTTCAGCGTTATACTCTTCTATAGTTTTCATCGCTCCCCTCCTTGCAGTTCTTTCAGCCGTGCTTCTGCGGCTTCACGAGTGGAAAGATATTTTTTACCCATTTCATACTTTAACTCTTCGACAGTAAGTAAACTAACAGGCTTTGATATAATATAACTTTCTTGCCCTTCTTCATCTTCTGTTATATACCAAACCCTATCTTCCGAAGGCAACTCTATCGCCTTTTCAAGCCTCTCGTGCAAGGCGGCGTTTTCGGCTTGCAAAGTTTCAATAAGGCATTTATCGCATTTCTCAAACCAATCATAAAATGTCAGGGATTGATTGTACTTTTTGCAATACCCGTCAATAAGGTTATCGTTGCTTTTATCCTGTAAAAATTCGCAGTTATCGCAATGAAAATCAGTCATCTTTTATTTCTCCATTTTTTTATTTTCTTTGATATTGCATTAAGCCCAAAATATATAGCTAAATACATATCAACCGACAAAATAGATAAAATAATTATCCACGCAACAATAGGCACTTCAATCATTTTGTTCCTCCTCTTTTTGATTGTAAATTCGTATTGCCTCATTTTTATCAAGTGTTACAAAGAAACAACCATTGTCACCTAATTCGTATGTAACATCGCACCCATTATCTAAAAGAATTTTCGACGATTCTATAAAAGAGAAATCGCAACACTCTTCCTCGTTTAATTCAGGCGGATAATAATTGACTACGTAAAACTTATCGCCAATCCTACATGGAAGTATTATTGCCTTTTCCTGCATTGCCCGTAGTTCGTCGTTTTCGGCTTTGAGGCGTTCGCATTGTGCGGAAATATCTGCTATTACGCATTTCAAATTTTCAATCACTTCTTCGTTAGTCATCTTCCCCCTCCTCCGCGAGTTCTTTTTCGGCTTGCTTTATGTAGTCGGGAACAACGATTTTTTTAGCTAAAATAGAAATGTCCCATTTTTCATAGCCTTGCATATCCACGAATTCTTTTGACAGATTATATAAAGCCCTTTCCGCAACTTCCGCGCGGTGCTTGTATTCATCGCGTTCTTTTACAATCTGCTCGACTTCTTCATTCCCGTAAAGTTGTTTTATCCCACCTGACTCAAAAGCACAACCATCATCAACTGCTTTCGGAATAAATATCCGATGTTTTTTGTACTCGCTTACATCGCCGATGTCTGCCGCGATAAGGGCATCGGCAATTTTGTCCAATTCTGATTTATATACTATTCCTATCGGAATACTGTAATCAGTTGCCCAGTTAATAGTTTCTTTCAAAACCTCGACAATCTTCTTTTTCATTTCTTCGTTAGTCATCGTATTATCACTCCATATCTCTTAGCAATATTTTTTATATCGGCTGTAGTCACCACTACAGTTTCGTCCGTCGCACCACTGACTACCTCGTACATATCTTTAAAAATAGTTCTCGCCATTTCCGCCTTCGCTCTTTCAATTTCCGCTTTTTTGACATATTCAAAATTTGTTAATTTCTTCAGTAAAGCGTCACGGTCAGCTCTTACCTCGAAATATCTACGAATGGCCTCCTCGGCGGTTTTATTTGCCAAGTCAACTTTTTGACTCTCCTTTTCTGTCATTTTTCCATCTCCTCAATATTTGATAAAATCTTTGCCGTATAGGCGGTTAAGTTCGTCTATGCAATGTGCCAGGCAACGCGCTCCGCTTGCTCGCGGCCACACTTAACCTTTTGCTTTGTCAGCACTCTCTGCACGGCCTCGACGTTTGCAGGGAGTCGTACAGCTTGCACACCGACAGGCGTATCAATCATGAACGAGACTGCCTCGACGTGACCGTCGCCATCGTATTCCTGAAGTATCTTTCGGGCTCCGTGCTTTACAAGCTGCCCCTGAATCTGTCCCAGAGTAGTGAATATGTCCACCTTCGTCGTGTAATTAAGTAAAGGCATATCAGTTCTCCTTATATCCATTTTACTATCGTGTCATCGTTGTAACCTTTCTGCCACACAAACCACGCATACGCGACGGCGGAGCCGCCGCCCTCCCGCATACGGTCAAACTCTGCGTTTTTGGCGCATAGAACGCGCTCGGAAAAGACGTAAACGCTGCGGGGGGGGGTGTCCCTAAACAGCTCTATGTAACGTCGTTTCCCCTCCAAAAATGTGAGTTTGAGAAACATATAGCACTTGCAGCCCTCGTGCAGAAGTTCCAACGCTTTGAGCACAAATTCCGTCGCGTACTTGTACGGCGGGTTTGTCAGAATATCATGCTCGAACGAGAACAGCTTGCCCTCCTGTTTGAGAAAGTCCAAGACTAAATGCTGCTTTGCATAGCCCCTGCTCTTGATGTCGCTGTTGAAAACGTCGTAGCCGCGCTCCGTGAGCCTCTCGGAAAGATGTCCGCCGCCGCAGGCGCACTCCCAAATAAAACGGTGCGGCTTTTCAACCTCCAAGAGCTTGTCAATCGCTATCGGATCGGTGGCGTAGTAGTCGTTCGCCTCCCTCTCGTTCTCCGTGTGATTGCTTGCGCCAAGTGTTTTCCAGATTGAGTTGCCATTCCCTGACCAGTCTTTATGTAGATTCTGATTCATACCTCATCCCCCCAACAGTCCCAGCCTTCGACCTGTTCTCTTGCAAAGAGTTCGAGAGAGCGCGTACCCCCCCCCCATAAGAATTTTAATTCTATCCCTTACTTCGGGCGGCTTACTCGAGTGCCTCGTGAGCGGAGCAAATACAAGTTGACTTACAGAATTATTCTGCCTGTGAGGTGTACCCTTTGTAGCAAGTAGACAGCACTCTGTATTGCCCCTTGTCCAGCGTCCGAGACCAAAGAAACAAGTTTTATGTAAAATATCCTGAACCGTTGCTATCGTAAAATTGTTAAGCTTTACATTGCGATTCAACTTTACCCACTGAAAGGCTATCGTTTTATATTTGAAACCCCACGCTGCTATTACTTTCAAAGCCTCTTGCATTTGCGGATATGTAGCCCACATAAACAAAGCGCAATCTTTTGCCGCAAGGTTTGCAATCGGCAATGCGCATAGCTCGTCTACCCCCATTGTATGGTAATGTTTTGCGCAGGCACCATTACAACCCTTATCTTGGTAACTCCAAGGTGGATCTGCATAAATAATGTCATATTTCTTGTCTGTATGGTAAATGTCAATCTTCATCTGTTACACCATCCACGGCAACTTGTCCTGTCTGAAATCTTCGCCCATAAGTTCGCGTAGGCTTTCTTTCATAAAAACTGCAATATGCTTGTCATCACATTGCTGTACTATATCGTCCACCCATTCCTTTTTTGGAATAACCTTATCTTTGCGTTTGCCCGTTTCAGCCCCGACAATCACGGCTCTTATACCACCAAAACTGTTAAAATGTAATTCCCCATGCAACGGCTCTGCGCTTAAAAATTCCCTGTATTTTTCATTAAAACCATTATAAACAAAGCCACTTGTTTGTGTTTGACCCAAGAAAAATCTTCCACGCAGTTCTTGCCTTACCCAATAGGGTATATAAACTTCCTCGCATTTAGTGAGTGCAATATAAAAATGTTGCGGATTATGTATCATAGCATGGAATAATTCTTGTCTCCATTCTTCTTTCCAAAAGCCTATGTCGCTCATTGAGTTTATAAATATCGACTTAGGCTTCTTGCACTCAAATTGCTTTAACCTTTCAGGGAAGAACTGCGGCTTGCTCCAATCCTCGACCAACTTAAACCGTGTGTTAAGTTTACGAGCATAGCAGTATTCGCAACCGCGTGGACAACCCATAACCGGATTTACCGTGGCATCGCACCAATCTATCTTGGTTTTATTCATAACACATTTCTCCTTCTTCTTTCTCTTTCCTGTGCGCCGCTCAACTCTCTTTTGAGGCGGTTCAGGTACTTACCAAAGTCCCTCCGCTGTTTCGGTGAGGAAGTTTTGTCCATCGCTGTCTGCACGCGGTTGATTTCGTTGTTGTAATCGGTTACTGTGATAAGCATTTCAGTTCTCCTCCATTAGTAACCGACAACCGAGCATATCTTTGCTAATGCTGCAAAAATTTTTTGTTCGATTAGTTTAATATCGTCGTCTGAAAGAAAATATTCTCTTTTTAAATCCGCTATTACGTCGTGTCTTATTTCCGTAGCCGTTCTGTAAATCTTGTCATAGTAATGATTTTTTACAGCACTACAATTTGGCGACCAAAACTCAAATCGATTATAGTAGGTGTTATACCAGCACTTAAATGTAATTTTCTTAAATTTCATTGATGTCCTCCACATAGCAAAAACTTTGGAGCGGACGGGTGAGCGGTAAATGCTGATAAAAATATTTTTCTTTTTTACCCTGTTTTTGCCAAGCATAATAGCTTCTTACTTTATGCTTAAATTCCCGTAGCTCCTTCGGCTTATCAAACAGCTTCGGTTCGGTTATATGCCAGCCATAGAAATCTTTTAAGCCTTGCCCTACATAGTTTCGCAATTCGTTCCACGAAAGACACGACTGCTTGCTTAATTCAAGACCTGCGCCGCAGAACTCACCGTTTATACCGATTGTGTCATATTCATATTCGCCGTATTCTGCAAAGTCTAACGGTTCCCACGGCTCCTGTATGCGTTCATATGTATCGTCGTCCCAAAACTCACTTTCATATCGTGTAATCTTATCGCAGATAAACGAGCCTATGACTTTACGGTTAAGAAAATTATATTCATCATATTGCCCCGACCAATCCGCCATAAGTTCGAGAGCGTCGCCAAATTTTAACTCGCCTGTTGGCAAAGTGTACAACGTATCATTGAAAAAAATTTGATGCCCTACACTCCACCGTTCTTTTGGCATTGTACAATACACCAGCACCTCAAAAGGCGGATTTACCTGCAAAGGGTAGTTTTTACACACTTCGATTGTTTTTTTACAGTTAAAAATCATCTCGCACCACTTAGGGTGGACTGAAAGCAAAACCTTTTTCATTCTTCCACCTCAAAAGTCATAAGCGAAAAAGTGCCGTACCCCTTCGCCCTCGACCAATCATTTTTGTCGTCAAGAGCTTTTTTAGCTTTTTCTTTGTCGCTGTATGCCGTTCCTTTGCCTGTAAGCATATTGTAGCCAACAGCACCGTCGGGCGAAATGATTATGTAAATTTCTTTCATTCCTTTACCTCCTCAAAAACCTTGTGCCATAGCCAATCGCACCACGTTAATATCAAATCTTTTGATACGCTATTGTGAGATAGCATATCCAACATATACCGTAGTGCCTCGCCTTTTTCTTCATCTGTAAAAAATGGACTGTTGATGTCATTTATAATCAGACCAACTCGTCCTTGTATGCGCTTTGACGGTTTCATTCTTCCTCTCCTTGCAGTTCTTTCAGCCGTGCTTCGGCGGCTTCTGTAAAAGGAATTGGCTCGACCATACAATCTACAAAACATCCGCAATTCGGACATTGCACAACAAAGGTTTCATCTCCAATTCCACCCATTAAGTCTGTTAAACAATCAGGGCATAATAAAGTTTCTTTGTCTTTGTCACCCCATAAAAGTCTTTTACACTTATACGGTAACTCCACCGCCTTTTGAAGCCTTTCGCGCAGGGCGGCGTTTTCGGCTTGCAAATCAAGATAATCTGTTATGAGTTCGCGCAATATTTGAAATTCATAGTTGCCACACAAATTATAAACAGGGGTTCTTGTTACGTTATGTACAGTCATAACTCCCAGCGGACTTTCTTTATTAAGTCCTTTTTCACATATTGCCCTAAAAAAATTTTCGCATCTCCCCATCTTCTCTTTCCTCCTGCGATTCTTTGGTTGTTGTGCGTACCCCTACCCCTATGATATAGTACGGGGGAGTAGTAGAGCTGGGCGAACTTATTGGCAGCACAATAGGCCGAACTCTAACGCGAGGGATATATGGCGGTCGATATGATAAGGTAAAGTAGCTATCAATCATCTTTCAACTCCTTTGTAAAGGCTCTGCATTTCGTACAAACGCTTTGCATTGCTGGCATTCTTCGCAGGGTTCATCATACATTAAATCTATCATTCCGTAGCAAAATATACGGTTATCGTGAGCGTATTGATTTGGAGCTGTGCGTGCCCTCCTACACATTTTATCAAGCGGCTTACCCCGCATTTGTGCTCGGTTAATTATTTTCATCTTCCCCTCCCTTCTTCATATTCTCTCATTCTATGCAAATATATATCGATAAGAGCACTTATATCGGCACTTACGGCACTCATACCAGCAAGAGCTTGATACTTTTTTATCTGACCTTGAAACACCATTTTAAACTCCTCCATTAGATAAGACAAAGGAGTCCCTAAATTATTCACTTCACCATTTCTCCCAAAGTTTGCATCTGCATTTACTTCTTTTTCGAAATTTCCATAGCTCCCGCATAAGCGTATTAAATAAGCGTCTCCTTCGAGACACGGCTCTATAGTAGCTTGAGTTATCTCTCCGATATCTGCACAATGCTCCTCTATCAGCCGAGATAAGGCACAAACAAGTTGCTTATTGGTCTTTTCATAGTCTGGTACAGGTATTACAACTTCCTCATACTCTACCAACTCTCTGCCAAATAGGCCCCCTCTAAGCTTTTTACCTGTTGGCATTTCTTTTATCTCGGTTTTCATCACATATGGACTTTTATATACTAATGTTTTAATCATTTTTTCCCTCCTCCGCAAGCTCCTTTTCGGCTTGCTCCATAAAAAATTTATGTACGCCTAAATCACTTGCTATTGCCTGCCCTGAAATACCTTCGGTCGCCCTATGGTGTAAGGAAAGTATGTAAGCAGTTTCGCACAAGTCAAGAGCCCTTTCCGCAACTTCTGCGCGGTGTTTAAGTTCGTGAAGTTTATACTTCATATAAGAACTCATATTTGTTAATATTCCGTTCATACTTTGTTGTTCGTCTTTCAATGTGTCAATGTCAACAAAAATATTTGCGTCAATAAGCGCGTCGGCGGCTCTTGCAAATCGATATAATTTGTAATCTTCCAGCCTATCTGGCATTTCTTTTGGAAGATAATTATCTGCTATAATTTTACAAATTTTCTTTTTCAGCTCTTCATTATTCATTGTCTGCCTCCTCAATAAATGCTTCATAAAACGCTTTTACAAGCCCGCGCTCCTCACTGGAATAAGCGTGCCAGCATAACCACTCATAGACTTCTTTGTAAACTTGAACACGAACAGCAGCACTAAAATCATTTACTGTTTTTTGAGGTGTTTGCCTTAAAATAAACGCAACCTGCTCGGGGAGCTCCTTAAACTCAACACTAAGCCCGCACAACATTGCAGGCACACGGATATAGTCGTGTCCGCGCCCTGTCAAAACATACATTTCATTTACCTTTGCGTACTTATCATTGATTATTACGGTATTTGCTTCAATGAGGTTATCGAAAGCGACCTTTTGCGCTTGAAGAATCTTATCAGCTACTTGCTGTATTGTATTATTTAAATCGTCGTTACCCATGCAATTACCTCCTCCTTACGTAGCCGAGAGAATCTTGTTCAGCTGCGCCATTGTCTTAATCGGGCGTTTGCAGACCGCCATGTCGGCACAGTTGGCGCGGAAGTGCTCCGTGTACGGGTGATTGACCGTGTGCATGGCTATGGCGCTCTCGTCGTGGTTGACCGCTATATCCACGGGCGCACCGAGGGCAAGCTCGATTCCCACGCTCGCTCCACCGCCGCCCGCAAAGTTGTCTATGATAAGCTCGCGGAATAAGTTGTCTCTATACATAATCTGCTCCCCCTTTCAGTCATAATCTTCTATCTCGTCTATACTTACCCTTAATTCCGTTTCGCTGCCGAGCAGGCGAATTATGTATTCAAATCGAAATAGATCCTCGCGCAGAATTTCAGCTTCGTACTCGTTGCCTTCTTCATCTGTATACCATACAAGTTTTCCCATAACTCACCTCAAAACGGTATATCCCCGTCGTCGTTAAACGGCTGCAATTTAGGCTTAGTGCCGCTTCGCGCCGTTGCCGTCTCATTGCCCTGCCCGTCATTGTCGCGCGCCCTCTGCACCAGAAATTCAACTTCCTGGGCCACAATATCTACGGCAACACGTTTGATCCCCTCTCTGTCCTCATAGGGGCGCATTTGTATGGTGCCCACTACGCATATCTTTTGCCCTTTTCTGCAATATCGTGCAATATTTTCGCCTGTTCCGCGCCATGCGGTTATATTAAAAAAGTCCGTCTCGCGCTCGCCGTCAGATGATGAATATTGTCTGCCCACGGCCAAACCGAAGCGGCATACTGCAACACCCGACTGGGTCTCTGTAAGTTCCGGGTCGCGTGTGATATTTCCGATAAGAATAACCTTATTCATCGTCCGCGACCTCCGATATTTTGCTTACCGATACTTCATACGCCATCTTTTCGATTAGGCCACTTTCAGTCTGTTTGAGATACACACACGATTGCAGTCTGCCTTTGATATCGACATGCGCTCCGACGTCGAGCACTGACGCAAAAAGCGCTTTCTTATCCCAGACAATGAGCGGAATATAATCAGATTTGTGCCACTCCCTGTTTACCGCGATTTGCGCGTCGCAGATATCACGTCCGAGCGGGGTGCTGCGAAGAACGGGCGGTCTGCAGAAAAAACCTTTCAGATGCACGTCGTTTTCATACCCTTCGTATTTAGCTGTTTCAATTGCAAAGAACGCGACGATGAGCCTGCATTTACCGTCAAGCACTTTGTTGTATGTACGTATCTGACCTATAAGGCAGATTTCATCGCCGAAGTTTAATTCTTCACGAAGGACAACCGGCATATTTACCGGAATCAGATCCTCTGTCCCGCTCATGCGCTTGACGCAAAGGTCAAAGGCATAGAACACTTTCCCGTAACAGGTATACTTTATCGGCTTTGTTACTACCACACCCGCAACCTTTGCGCTGTTATTTTTGTTTGCAGCCGAAAGCACTTTATTCATGCTTCTTCCTCCCAATATTCAATGTACGTCTGCTTTTTCCCCTCAGGGGAGCGGCCCTGCACTATTCTGACCGTATAGCCGTTTTCGCAGAGAATTTTTACGAGGGTGATACGATCCTCGACCTTAGTCACCTTCAGCCTGTTTCGCTCCATATGCTTCTCCTTTAAAATTCTGCCATTTGCATTTGCTTCGTTATTCTGAAGCTGTCGCCCTTAAGCTCATAGCTGCGCGTTGACATTTCGATTATCCGTTCAACGGTTTTGCGCTGTATTCCGCGGCGGCTTATGAGTTCTTCAAAGCTGTAGTTCGAGGTGAACACCGTCGATCTCTTTCGGGAATAGCGGCCGTCTATCAGCTGAAATAACTTTTCCTGCGCAAAACTGACCGCTGCACCACGCTTTGCCATGTAGTCCTCAGAGCCGATATCGTCGAAGATTGCAACGTCGGCCGAGATATACTCAGCAAGGACTGCAGCCTCATTTCCCCGCTGTGAATACGCCTCTTTTATCTCGCTGAGAATGTCGCTCACCTTTGCAAACTTGACCCTCACGCCCATATCGAGGAGCATATTGCCTATGCAGGCTGCGAGATATGTTTTGCCTACGCCGGGCTTGCCGTAGAGGTATATCCCCTGCCCCTTCGCCATGACCTTTTCGATATTGCCAGCAAACCTCAGCCCGCTGCTATACGCGTGCTGATTCTCTTCTGTAACGCAGAAGTCGTTGAACGAGGCCTCGGCAAGCCTGTTTTCAATGCCGCTCTGGGCGCGGTATCTCGAAATTTCTTCTTCGCTGCGCTCCCGCTTATCCTCTTCCAGTTCGCAAGGGCACGCTATAGGGAACCAGCTGTCGGTGTACCCGTAGTACCACATTTTTGCGCCGCCGCACTTCTTGCAGCGAGCTATGCCGTCAGCGCCGACAACTATTCCATTCCTCGTTTTGAGCTTGCCTGCAAGCTCTTCCTTTGTGTATCTGTAAAAACTGATATCCATACTGCTCCTTAATCGTATTTCAGCTTGTCAAGTCCGCTTATGTCGAAGTCGGGGTCTGTGGTGTCGACCGCCGGCGGGCTGTCCCAGTCGTCATAGGCGCCGTCCAGTATCTTCTCGTAGTTGTTTACGAAAAACGAGATGGCCTTCTGCTTTTGAAGAAAGGCAGATTTCTCCACTT
>ERZ1664524.6-NODE-6-length-28886-cov-14.609622_pt1 | contig 28886 bp, 38 predicted proteins | sample MGYA00575331_ERZ1664524 | MGnify/ENA primary metagenome ERZ1664524 (study PRJEB40874, sample SAMEA4040741) | Gallus gallus | biome: gut; material: content | place: India | collected 2016-01-01 | study: EMG produced TPA metagenomics assembly of PRJEB14491 data set...
TTGTATATCAGCTCTTGTTTTCTCAATTTTCTCTTTTATCCTCTCAGCATTTTCCATCATTTATGTAAATTTCTTTTATAAAAATTCACATAGAGAAGAAATCAAGATAATGAAAAAACAAAAACGGCTTGAAGAACTCCAAGCCGAGTTAGACGAGTTGAAGAAGGAATGAAAAAAGCACCCATTCGGGTGCTTTATAATTTAATCTTTTTGACCTCTCTTATCTGCCATCATTGCGTTGATGTTCATAGGCGGAAGATTTAATTCGGATCACTCGTTCTCAATTTCATTATATCTTTATTCCATAAACATAAAAAAGTTTCACGACAAAAAAATGAACGATAAGCTATCTTTCTACTGTAAAGAGACGGAGGAGCTAAGCAGTCTCTCCGTCTTTTTCTCTATATCAGTAATCATCCCATCCGTTCCAATTGTAATCATTCTCTGTATTTTGGATAAATGTTTGAGCGGGATAAGCGTAATCCGTATACACCCTGCCGAGGGTGTTGGTGACGGTCTGCGTGTCGCAGACGATGCACTCGGCGATCTTGGTCGGTTCAACGAGAGCGATCTCGTGGTTATACAGTCCGCTGCCGTTGGGGCTTTCCTCCGCGCTGTCGCCCGCTATGACGTAGTAGTACGTCTGATTCCACGTATTGAGGACCTTCCCCTTTCGGATAAGATTGTTCGTCACGCGGATTTCCACGGGCGTAAGCGGCGAGAAAGACTTCCTCTTTACGTGTTGCAGGCGCAGCACGCCCTCGTCGAGCACCTCGTCCAGAATGTTCGACGCGGTTGAAGCGGCGAGCAGTTTGCTCGTACGGTTGATGCCGTCGATATATACGGCGATAACGTTTTTAATCATCTTCGCTCCACCTCCTCGGAAGTCCCGCGCGGATCGTCTGCATCTGAATGGAAATATCCTCCACGTTTTTTTGCAGGCGCAGCGTATTTGCCCTCTGTCCCCAGCCGATAAATTTCATAACATAACTCACACCCACGCCGAGCGCCGCAACGCCCGCCCCGACAGGTCCGCCCATGAGCGCGCCCATGCCGATCGCACCAAGCGAAGAGACGGCTTGCGAGACCTCGCCGTAGACGAACTGCACCCGCTGTTGGTGCTCCGTCGCGCCCGTACGGAGCGAGATCGTGGAAATCCTGTAATTGACGTAGCTGTCCGCGATCTGCTTGATTCCCACGGCTGCAATGACGCGCCTTGCGTCCTTCACCGCCTGACGGGCAGAAGCGAGCGCACCGCTCTCATTCTTTGAAGAGGACGATGAAGAACTCTTTGCAAGCGGCGAATTGGATTCCTGTCCCTCAAATATAACGCGCACTATTTCAGCCATTTTCCACCTCGAATGCGTAATCCCCCGTGACCGTAACGGCGGTTGAAGTGATCATATAGACGCGGTATGCGTCCGAATCCTCATCGTAAACAATGTCATCGGGCGAGAGCGTTACGACGAGCGGCGTCCCCGCGGTCATTTCGTACGCCTTACCGGCGATCCACGCAAGGCAATCCGCGCTTACGGAAAGGGTAAGCGACGCGATCTGCGAAGAAGGCAGCTCAAAATATCCCGCCTGAAAACCTTCCGGAATTTCAAGAAGGTCAAAGTCCCCCACCGCCTCGGCGACTTGAAAGGTCGCAGACGCAAGTTTTTCCATTTCAAGCCCGCTCGTCGCGCGGGTTATCGTGACGAGATAGACCCCGCTTTCGCCGCCGATATCGACTTTCAAAAAATGTACGACGTTGAGCGCGCCGCCGAACAAATAGGATAGTGCAGACGGAGACGAGGAATACAGCGTATTGACGGGAATGGCGATCTCCGCCACGAAAGCGGACGACGTCGCAAGGCTCGTTGTGTTTTCGTTGTTGCTGTACTGTGCCGCGTCCGCCTGACTTGCGCGTTCCGGAACGAAGGAGACGTACGGAACTGCGATCCCGTCCATTTCCACAACGGCGGACAGCGACGGGACTGCGCCCTCGCCGAGGTTGACGTCAACGTATACGTCCACGGGAACGGTGTTCCCGCGCCATTCGGAAAGATCGATGTCCGCAGGAATGCCGACGCCTGCGGATATCGTGGAATCATAAGTCGTCTCCCCGTCCGTCCACTGCACGGTCTTGGGTTTCTGAAAATACGCGGCAATGACGCTCTCGACGTACAATAAAAACCAATACTGCCCGCCTCGGACACGGGAAAGGTCCTCCGCCGTCTGTGTAATCCTCGTCTTTGGCGGGTTGACAGGTACGTCAAAGGTGATCGTGAACGAATTGATTCCCATCACGAGAATATTCGGGGTGAGCGACGACGTCGCCACCCGCATATTGCCGTTGATGAACTGCTGCACGGCATTTCCCGTTCGCTCCGGCTTTTCGCGCTCGCCTGCCGTTGCCCAAATCTTGAAAGAAAGCCCCTCGTAATCCAGAAGCGCATTCAGCCCGTTTTCCAAATATTCTGAAATCTGCTTCGTTGTGATCATTGTATTTTTCCTCCGAGACGCTGCGCGAGCCTGTACGCAAACTCCTGCGCAAACGCTTTGTCCCAATCCTGATTGGGGTTCTTTTTGCCGTGCCACTTCGGCGAAAGCCACGGCTTGATGGTGTACCATACGTACGGCGCGATTCTCTCATCGACATAGACGATAAACGCGTTCCCCTCTATCCTGTATTGCAGGGCATTGAACGCCATATTGCCCGTGGACGTCCTGCCTCGCGTTCGCGGATTCGGCACGAAGTCCGCCCGCATACTCTCAACGATTTCAATGCAGATAGAGAAAAACTGTTTGCGCGTCATACCTGCCACGGATTATCGACGGGAATAAGCCGAAGGATGATCTGCGTGCCGATCGGAACGCCCAGAAGCCGAAGCGATTGCTTTGCCGCCGCAAGATAGTCAGTCTCTACCTGAACGACGTTAAAAAGCCTTCCGTCGGCAAGTTTTACATAGCTCTTGTTGATGACGGGGTGGATCACGTCGTTCGTGCGGATTGCCACCTCTCCGCCCTCGCCCTGTATATTTGCGAAGAGACGCTGATACGTTGAAGAGTACGGATTGACGTATTCGTAATGAAAATGCTCGCCGCCCCCGTCGATCTCGGGACGGTCGGCGTAGAGCACGCCCTCCGCCGTGAACTGCGTGCGCGGCGCAAGAATATCCAATGCGTCACGGAACATATCATACCCCCACATAAAGGATTGTCGTCCCAATCTCGGGGACGGTCCGTTCGAGCCATTGTTTTGCGTTCACGTTGATGGCGTTGTCTCTGTCCTCTTTTCTCGGCGACAGATACCCGTTCCCGTTGTAGATAACATGCTCCGCCTGATACAGCATCGCGTTGTAAATGATAGTGCGAAGCGAAGGCGCCAACGCAATGATGCGGTCTTGCGTCATGTTGTTTGCCCCGTACCTGTGGATAAACCCGTAGATCATATCGCTTGCGAGCCTTACAACGTTTTCAATGACCCCTTCCTGCGTGACGCTCGAAGTCTCCGAAAGTCTTGCGCGAAGGTCGATCCCGCGAGAAAGCAGCGCTTTTTCCGTGAGGACGTACTGCTGCACGGACGGGTCGAAAATCATGTAATCGTCGTCATAGGGATATGTAATGTGCTGTTCCTGCATAATTCCCCTCCTGTATGGAAAGGGGCTTGATATAGCCCAAACCCCTTGGAAAGCTTAGTCTCCCGCCGTAAGCTGCACGCTCGTGGTATACGTTGCCGTAGCGGTGTTGGAAGCGGTGATAGAGACGCTGGAAGGATCGTACCCTTCCGCCGAGACTGCGACCGTAGCCGTAGACGCGCGCGGAAGCGTGAACGTGAACGTGCCGTCCTCGTTGTTTGCGACCGTCGGATAAGTTCCGTCTTCTGCACGAACGACGACGTCTGCCGTGGTAAGCGGCGTAGACGGCGCGCTGTTGACCGTAAGCGTGACCTCGGTGACGAGCGTAGGCGCGGTAACGCCGATGCGCTGAACCGTCTGTTCGGAGCTGTCCGCATTCTGATATCCCTCGATGATGCTTTCGAGATCGGCGGGCGACGTAATGTCTTTGAACGAGGTGACGGGGTTCGTGAAGTCGGCGAGATCGTTCTCGGTCGAAACAAGGAGCGCAACGGAGCTGTCGCGGACAACCTTGATGCCCCAGCCCCAATCGTTTCTGATGATATAGCCGATGGACGTCGTAGGAGCTTTATCGACCTCGGTCACCGTCGCGCTCATGCCGAACAGCGTTCCTTCCGCGTTGGCGATATAGCCGACGACCTTGTTCCACTGCGCGTACTGCGCTGCCGTGAGGTTGAGTTCGCCCGCCGCCGTATCCCACATTTCGTCGGGAATGACCTTGATGTAGATGCCCATGTACTGTCCGCGGATATAGCTGCCGAGAAGGCGCTTGCCCGTTTCGTCAAGGTAACCGTTAAGCAGGATGCGCTGCGCGATGTCCGAATTGACGAGCGCGCCGTTTTTGATGGTCATCAGCTTGTTGAACACAGACCAGCGCAAGACGATCACGGACTTGTCCTCGGGATACGAAACGATGCCTTCGTTGTACGATCCGCGGACGTTGGAGAGCGCAGCCGCAAGCGCGTTCATGACGCTTTGCAGATAGCCGTCCTCCGTATTCGTCGGGTCGTAAGGGATAATATTTGCATTGCCGTGTTTGCTCGCATATGCAAGCCCCGTCCCGACTTGGGTCGCCATGATGTCGGCATCCATAAGAAAACCCGTGGTCTTGGGAATGTTGTTCGTGTACTGCCCGAGAAGGTCGAGATCGGTGCCGATCAACCTCATGTTGATGCGGCTGACCTGCGCGGCTTCGTCGTATTCCTGCATGAATTTGAGGTCGAAGCCGTCCGTCTGCACTCCGTGAGGGAGATTGCGATTGAACGGAAGATTGTTCCCAGGCGTGCCGTTGTCTCCTGCATCGCTCGGGCAAAGTTTCGAGCCGAGCGTGCGCTTGATACGGGGTGGCATGTACATCATGGGGAATCTGATCATGCCGACATTTTCCGATTCTGCACCCACGGATGTTACGCCGAGCCCGTCCACGAACGCGCGCGAGCCGAGGTTCGTGAGCAGCCAGCGGGACGCAAGACGCCGATTGACGAGCACGTTCCCGACGAGCGGATAGTTCCCGCTCGAAGGCGTTACGTTGAAAGGGGCGGCTACATTTGCCGCCGCCTGCAAGAAAAGCTGGGAATCGGAAATTCCCGTCGAAATTACCATTTCTGCCATTTTTTATCTCCTTTATCTCATGATTTTGTGAACGAGGCTTGCGATCTCCTCTTTCGACATTTTCTTCGCCTCATGCTCACCTTCCCCCTGAAAAACTCCATCGCCCGCACCAAATGCGGCATCGAGTTTTTCAGCGGCTTTGGCATCGGGATCGCCCTTTGCCTTGTCCTCGAAATACGAGACGATGCGATCGAGAGATTCAATCATGCGCTCTGCCCATTTCGGGATATCCTCTCTGCGCTCTCCGCGCGCCTCGTCCGCCTTTTTTGCACCCTCGGACTCGTCCACGCGGTCTTTCGCGCTCTGACTGTCCTCATTTCCGTCCAGATGCTCCTGCTCTCCGACGCTCTCGTCGATACGGTCTTTTTCCGTCTGAGAATCAGGTCCCTTTTCGGCGATATTCTCCTTTGCCTTCGCTTCCTGCTTTTCGTCCTCGGTCATTGCCGATTCCTCCTTTCTTTTCTTTTTGAACCACCCGATCATGGGGAGCCTCCTTTTTTGCATGAAAAAAGCGGGCGTATAGCCCGCTTATAAAAGCGCCGTCCGCGACGGATAGAAAGCGCGGTCATGCGCTTTCGAGTATTCGATATACTTTTTATTCCACTCGATCGCCTTTTCCCGCGCAAATTTGTACCGATTGTGGTTGACGCCCTTTGCCTCCACCGCCTCCGTCCGCCACTTCCGCACATTTTCTTCCAGCCGACGCTGCGTCTGCGTAATGAGATACTCCTTGCGCTCTTCCAACGCATTCGGCTCGGGGAAGTAGTAATTTTTCTTATATTCCACAAGAAAATGACGGCAGTTAAAGCCCAAAAGCCCGTTTTTCCACCGTTTCCCCGCCTTGGTCGTGTAGTAGACCTCGGTTGCCGTTTCCAGCGGAACATACTCCCTCCCGTCGTCCGTTGTGCCGCTTGTCCCGTCAAGGCTGTACACGCGCCCCTGCCAACGGCTGCACCGTTCCGAACAATCCGCGTGCGTCGAACAGATAACGAGCTTCACGCCGCGCGCCCGAAAGCCGTCTATGGCGTCCTGCTGCGCCTGTCCGCGCACCTCAAATTCCGCACGGTTGCGGAGAGAGTTTCTGCGCCTTTGCCCCGTAGGGTCTGCCTCGGGGTCGGGGTCGTACGGGAACTGCTCGGCGAGGCGGTCGAGCGCGGGCTGCACGTTCTCGCGCATATAGTCGTCGGAGAACTTCTGCATGGGAACGCCCATCGTTCTCGCGCCTGTATAGCCCGCATTTTCGACGATACGCCACGACGCGGACCGTTCCGTGTTTGTGGGCTTGATCTCCGTTCCGTCCGTTCTGCGTCCGTTCAGGAGCGCGAGGGCGGCGACGACGGAAAGCTGCCACGAAAACGAGCGGCGCAGTTCGTCGTACTGCCGCGTGTAAAATTCCAAAAGGCTTGCCTCCGCCGCACGGCGGAGCGACGGGATATGTATTTTCTGCGCTGCGTCACGGACGATCGCGAACACCTTCTTGTCTATGGCGGTCTTGCGCGTCTGCTTGAAAAATTCATCCTTCGCCACCTGCCTGATCTTCGTTTCCGCTTCCTCTATCGCCAATGCCTGCGTATTCAGCGGTCGGTTTGCTATTATCATTCAGCGACCTCATATATTCGTCCAACGTGTATTCGCTTTGCGCCTGCCGTTCTTCGTCGATTTTCTGCGTGTATTCCTCCACCTCGCTGACGGAAATCCCGTTGACGCGTTGAATCGCAATAGCTCTTGGAATCAATCCTGCCGCGTAGTTTTCGCGGATATTTTGATCGCGTGTGATCTTATTTCCGATATAGTCGGAAAGTTTCACCGTGACCGTTCCTTTGAATCCATAGAACCGTGTAACGGCTTCGAGCAGTTCGTTTATATCCGGAACGAGCGTCTTATGAAGGTCTTTCACCGTAGAAAACGTAAGGTTGTCCTCGGCGTTTACCTCAAACGCCGTTTTCGCGCTCCCGTCTTGCAAGAACGGAAAAACGGACGTAGGCGCAAACCCACACAAGACAGCCGCTTGCCGCATATAGATTTCCAGCATTCCGCGATACTGCTCCGAACGGATTTCGAATTGCACTGCTTGCGGCGGGAAATCCTTGTCTCTTTCCGTCATGACGTACACGAGCGTTTCGTCGGCGTCCGAATACATATCCGAAAAGCAAGCACCCTCCTTCGTTGTTATCCCAAGCGCTTGAAAATCCTCGCGGATTGTAGCCAGAAACCGCTTGGGCACAAGTATCTTGCCCTTTCCGAGAATGACGTCCGTTACCGTCCCACTGAACGCCACGTCTGCCGCCCAAAGAACGTCGAGCACGCCGTCGAGAAGCGGGTCTCCCATGGCAAGCCCCGGAACATGACTGTTTGCCGCTGTCCGTCTCCACAGCCATACGCCCAGATCGCGGAACGGAAGCCGAACTTCTTTATTCAGCCGTATTCCCCGAGAACGCAGTATCTTTTTCGCTTCTTCCGGAAGGGTTTTTTCGTCAGAGCCTGCGCCATTTAACGGCGGCATTGTCTCCTGCCCCGCAACCCCGCTTTTGAAATGAACTTTGAATACCGATACGGGATACTCTGCGCGATTGTAGTATCGCTCTTCCACAAGCCAGAATTGATTGCTTACGCCGTCTGAAATGCGTTCGGAGTATAAGAAGCTGTTTAAAAAAGTCACCCGAAGAACGTGCCCTAGATCGTCCGTGGCGGCATAAAACCTGTCCGCCCTTGCGGCGGTAGGGTATATTCTTCCGTTTCTGTCAACGTTCAGCTTGACTGCCGCCGTGCCGCCTTCGAGCATGTACCGAACAGCAAGCGATAGAAACTGATCAAAGCGAACCTTCGGAGCCCAAATCTCGGAAATTGCCTTACATACGACGTCGTCTCCTTCAAAAAGCACTTCGTCGCCCTTTATAAGACGCGCCGCAGCGTCCGTCAACGTTTTCCCGATATTGAATTTGATCCCGCTGTTGTATACGCTGTCCGAAGTCCCGTTCGCAAATGCAATGCACGGGCGCACGACCGTGTTCATGTAATCTATGAAAAATGGCGCAAGGTTCGCATAGTACATTGAACTGTTTACGAAACTTTGCGGCGGTCGCCGCCACTCTTTGCTAAGCCAATCCGTCAGAATAGCAGGATATTGAAACCCCATTATCTTTCTCCTTACAAGAAATTGTAATAATACTCATAGGTCGCGTATTTATCCGCGTCGATCGTGTGATCGCTTTGCCCCTCGGGTATCTCGTTATTTTCATCGCGGGCAAACGTCTCGTATTCCTTGACGCTGACTTCATTATCGGGCAGGTCAAGGAAGTACAGCATGTTGCTTCGATAACTGTTGATGAGCCGCGCATTGTCGCGTTCGACGTCTTTGTCCGTGACGGCTGTCGTCAGAAAATGCGTCGCTTTCTCAAATTCGAGCATTAAATCTTGCGTCATGGCTGCGCCGTCGAAGCACCAACGTTCCCGTTCAGGCGCGGGAATGGATATGCCGTACTCCCCCATCCGCTTCCGAAAATTCTTGTACCAATCGACCATCAGAACGACTTGATCGGTATGCGAGACGCCTTTCTCTCCCGTCTTTCGCCTACGCTCCGCAATGTTCAAATAGAACGTGGAGAGCTTTATCAACCTGCTGTCCGGAAACAATGCCCACGCAGATACCGCGGTCGCGTCCTGTTTCAGACCGCTGTCAACGCCGTAGAACATTTGAACCGGTTGAAAATATATATTCCGCACGATCCGCCGTTGAATGTCGGCAAGCGGTATGACGTGTTTCTTCCGATCAAACGACCATATCACAAGCCCTTCAAGACTTACGACCTCTCCGCCATACCAATACGCATAATGCACGGGATCGTCTTTCCGCATTTTAATGATTTCGGAAATAATGACAGGATCGAGGAAATCTACAATGTCCTCCCATGTAGAATGAATAAGCTCTGCGCCGCCTTGCACGCGTTCCGTCGGGAAATAGATATTCGCCCAATGCGCAAGACCGGGCGGCGGGTTATACCGGTATACGATCTTTCCCATCTCGTCCATGAATCGCAGTGCCGTAGACTTTAACGCTTCCACATATTCCCGCCCGTCCGGCTCGTTCGCTTCTTCCAGCATGACGCGCTTCAATCGCCCGCTCGGCGGGAAATGCCCCTTTGTGCGGTTTATGTCCTTGTTGATAGAAAAAAACTGACAGATATTCCCTGTCAGATTGCACCTGATTTCAAACGGCGAGTAAGACACCTTGAAATCTGTATTCGATTTATTGGAAATGGTGAACCCGTGCCGCGCAATCGTCGCCTGCATAGATTGAAATATTGATCGGCGAATTGTGTTCTCCTCTGACCGACAGTACCATATGTCCCCGATTTCAGGGTCAATAAGGTCCAAGAGTGCAGCCTCTTCGTCGTTCATCGTCTTTCCCGAAATGCGCCCGCCTTTTAGGACGATCTCTTTGACACCAAACTCTTTCGGGTCTACCGTCTCACCCGAGAGCAATCTACTCCGCAAACCTGCTTTGTACTCTGGCGTGAACTTCCTGCGTTGCTCTTGCGTTCGGTTTGGCATAAACAGGTCGCGGAATAGTTTGGGAATGCGTACGACTTCGTTCATACAAATTCCACCGTAATGTGACGCGCGTCGTTCTCCTTGTCCTTATCTTCCGCCGCATCGTCCCGCTGTCCGAGATACTGCTTGCCAAGCCAGATCGCCATGGTCGCATTTTTCTTGGCAAGCTCGAACTGCGTACGGCGAAGACTTGCCTTTCCCTCCTCTTTCCCGCTTTTATAGTACTCCGAAAAAGTCCCGTCGTTCAATTTATTGTGAAGAACTTCAACAGACACCTCAAGGACGCTTGCGATCTCCTCTTCGGTGCACATGACCGCCGCGAGCTTTCTGACAATTTCCGCGCCAACGTCGTTCAACTTTTTCATGGGTCTACCGCGCGTCGGGACACTGTCAAAGCACATATCGGTCGTAATGCCCTTTTTGCCGTCAATCACCTTCATGCGGTCTCACCGCCTTCGTTTTTGTCGAGCTCCTTGATGATATCCTTCTCTCTGTCCGATAACTCAAAAACGAAACATTCCTTTGTTCTTGCGGCTTGTGCGGCTTGTGCGGCTTGTGCGGCTTGTGCAGCCCGTGCGGCTTGTGCGGCTTGTGCGGTCGAGATAAGGTATGCGTTTCCAAAAATTCCCTTTCCCATTTCTTTTTGTGCGTCAAGCTCGGCGATTCGGACGCAATTATCACACTCGAAGTCCTGCCCGTTTTTAGCAAGAAAAGCGAGCTTTGTTGCCGTCATAACTTCGTCAGGGTATTTGTACTTCGGAAGCGTCTTTGTCAAACTCTTTGCATACTCATCCGCAGCGACCTGTACTTTATCATATAAAGATGAACTTGCGCGGACAGTCGCTCCGCTCGAAGCTACGAACGAAGTCGAAACTTTCGCCCCGTTCTCGTAGGTGACGGTTACGGAACAGATAACGCGTGAATGCGCGCGGCGAATGCCTAAACATGTCAGGTGCGGGGCAAAGAGAAAATAATCAATGCCGTTGTCTTCATAAAATTCGACGATTTCTGAAATAATGGAAAATGGCGGGTTATCGATCACGACGCAGTTCTTCGGGTATTTCTCATTTCGATAGTCGCCGCCCGGATAAAACGGTCGAACGACAGGACGACCATGCCATCCGTACTCCTCCAACGCCCACGCCTTTGCCGCCTCATACACGATTGGCGGCGTAAAGCAGTCGTCCGTCGTCAGCTTTGGCTTGAATTTATCTACGAACGCGTCATATTCCTCGTCTGCTTCGCCGTTCACTCGTGCCGCATTTAATCCTTTCTCGAACTCATCCATAAATCCCCATCCAAAATCAAGATCGAGGTCGCCGAAGTCGAGGTCTGAAAGTTCGATTTTTAGGAGTTCGTCGTTCCACTCGGCAAGCTCTCCCGTTTTGTTGTCGAGAATTCTGTATTTCCGCTTCTGCGCGTCCGTGAGCCCTTCTTTGATAACGACGGGAACAGTTTTGTACCCAAGCTTTTTCAGCGCCTTGAGACGCGTATGCCCTGCTAATATTACATGGTCTTCATCGACCACGATTGGCGCGACATACTCGCATTGTTTAATGCTCTCCATGACGGCTTGAACTGCTTCATCATTCTTTCTGGGGTTGTTCGGATATGGATGAATGTCATTGATTGCAAGTTCTAAAAGTTCCATAAATGTACCTGTTCGATAACAAAAAGACGACCGCCGAAGCGATCGCCTATGTATGGGGAGAGAAAATGAATTTCGTGTGAGCTTTCCCTCGGTGCTCCCTCGCACCTTTTCATGCTACCATTATACCACAGATTTTCGGTCAAAAAGTCTCATGTTTTGCGACTTTTACAGTATTTTCAGCTCCGTAGCCCATTGAAACGCCGTTAAACGTATTTCTTCAAGCCAGCGGAAATATGTAGCGCGATCGATATGAAGTTCATAGGAGATGTTAAGGGGAGATTTCCTCTCAATATACTTTTTCCGCATAAGCTCGTCCTTTTTCTCCCATCGGAACTTTGTGAGCGTGTTCTCAAAAACCTTGCACCACTTCCACGCACGTTCCGCCTCGCCGATCTCCACGACAAGACGGCGCTCTGGCGCATTCTGAGGCGACGATTTTACTCGCGGAGCGGCATAGTCTACGGAAAAATTGTCAAAAGCATGAGAGGCGACATATTCTGCCGCCTTTTTCTGGTTCTCCTTGTAGCTGTAAAACTCACGCTCAATCATGCGCCGCTGCTGTTTAGTCATGTCATTTCTCCTTTTAGAATTATGGGGAGTGCCGCACCTCTTCGATAAACCAACGGACGAAACCCAAGTTCTTTACACTCATCAGTATCAACAGAACCATCTTCTACAAGAATAATCCCATTGTCCTCTTGACGAGTATTCCATTGTTTTGCAGCCTGTTCTTGTGTATTGCATTCTTGTGTGTGAATTCCACATCTTTCGCATTTTGCAAAATAATAGAAAACTGTTCCACACCCTACAAGCCCCTCAATTGTAGCGTCCCCTCCGCAAAATGGACAACGTCTTAATTTCATACACTACCTCCTTTCAACTCCGCGAGGAGAGCTTTGGCATCTTCCTCGTAAAGAAATCCGTTCCCCTTCACCATCGCATCGCATATTCTATACAGGTTTTTTTCTGTAACTTTTTGAGGGTACATTTTCCACCCTTGCGATGTTACTGGCTCAAAATTATCGTTGTATCCATCGCTAAAACACATACCGACGAGATATACCGTATCTCCCACCTTAACTGGCAACTCCACCGCCTTTTCCAGCCTCTCTCGCAGGGCAGCGTTTTCTACTTCAAGGCGGTCCGCACGCATTTTATTTTCCATAGAGAGCGCGGCGTTTTCGTCCGCCTCATTGCACAAGGCGACATTTTCGGATTTCAACCGCTCAACTTCCTTTTTTGAAATTAGTTCACCGCTCTCAATTTTATCTTCAAGGTCAAACAATCGGTCGACATATCATTCTCTTTCTCCTATCATGTCAAACATATCCAACTGCACATAGGGCAGTCGTTTTTTGCGTCGGGTCGGTATGTAGCCATTCTCAAAGCGTTTTGCGTAGTCAGACGGATTCATCCCAGGATTAAACTTATTTGTAGTACTATACGGCTCTAACTCCACAAGTTTTTGATAATAATCGGGATAATTCTTCCACAAACTATACAAATCGGCAAGACATTGTTTCGGACAGAACCAACAACCGCCGCGATAAATTCCGTCAACGCTGTACATCGGCGACAACAAGTCGTACCGCTTGCATATCTCAAATGCGTCTTGCTCGGTCAACTTCTGTTCGACCAGCAAAGAACGATATTTGTGCTTTTCGTTTGCTTTTGCTTTCATTCGTTCCCAACGATTAGGTTCATCAACGGCAATACCGACAAATTGCGTATATTCATTTTTTCTAAATGGTCGCAAATAATCATTAATTGCTTTTCTTTTCAGCAATCCATTGCACCAAGCACCATAAACAATAGGGAAGCCCATGTTGTGACCTGCGTATTTTCCTTTCTTTTTTTTCGTAAAGAAATATTGTAAATATGTTCCGCTAAACGTGTGTTCAACCGTTATCCCGAAAAGTTCTTTGAGCCGATTTTCCGCCGTCGGAATCCACTCTGCCATTATCGGGTGTTCGCCGCTTATTTCGTCATTAAACTTAATTTCGCAGTACATCACGCGGTCAATCGGTATTCCCTGTTCGGCGGCAAGGATAAGCGTTGCCATGCTGTCTTTGCCGAATGATAAATTGAAAATGTTCATGCCGCAAACGGATCATAGTCCCCCTCTCTGATCTCTTCCACCGTAGGAAGCGTGCTCATGCGGTAGTTCTCCGCGCTCTCGCCGATCGTGACGGCAAAGTTCTTGCTCCCGCCGGCAGCATAGTTGATGCGCCCTCCGATCTCCTCCGTCAGCTCGCACAGCCCCCGCACGGTGTAATTCGCCGTGACGATCGTACGAAGCCCCCGCGCCGTCCGCACGTCCACGATCTCCTTCGCGAGCCGTAGGTCCTCGTCCGTCGGAACGCCGCCCTTCGGCGTCCAGAGAAGATCGTCGATCATGAGCACCGCTGACCGCTTGAATCGTTCGAGCTTGGAGCGGTATACGGGGAACTCCGTCATGCCCATTTTGAGATCGCGGCTGTCCGCCCGCCAGCTCATGAATCCGATGTCTCCGCCCTTGCGCATCATGAGCGACAGAGCGGCAACCGCCAGATGCGTCTTGCCCGTCCCAGTCTTTCCGCCGAGATACAGGAACGGATATTCCTTCTGCCGCGTCCATGCCTTGACGCGAGCAATCAGTTCCCGCTGCCATGTGTGCGCCAAGGTGAAGTTTTCAAAGGTGCAGCGCGCCATCAGGTCATACCCCTCGCTGCGCTTCATCGCGCCTTCCACGTTGCGCCACTTCATGCACTCACAGTCCCGGGAAACGGTGTATTTTCCGTCGCGGACGAGCATGAAGCCCTTGTTCCGGCACACGGGACACGTCCGCCCTTCGAGCTTGCCCCAACCGCTGTTGAACGTGAGGCACTTGTAGGATTCCGCCTCGTCCTCCGTCATCTCGAAGAGCGGCTTGCCGAGGATTTTTTCTTCCTGATCCGCATAGCGCTCCATGTACTCGCGGCGCTCGTTCTCCGTAAGCCCGCCGTTCATGCCACGCATGAACAGCCCGCCGCAGAGCTTGTCCGCGTTCTGAAAGATACTCGAAAATGCGCTCATTGCAATACGTCCTCCTCGGGAAAATACTTGTCAAACAGCGGATTCGGCGGCGGGTCCTCCCGCTCCCGTCGTTTCGGAAAGTCCGCATATGCTCCCGCTTTAATTGCAGGAAAATTCCGTATCAGCCACCGCAGCGAATAGCGGGTCTGCAAAAACTTGCTCTCCTTCACCCGATCGGAAAGCACGGCAAAATCCACCGTGGAAAGTTCCCACGCGCTTTTTGTGTCATCCTGCACTTTCGGATAATCGGCAAGGAATTTCTTGTAACCCCTGACCGTCTCTGCAAGGTCATCTTCATCGGATAAATCGACCGACCCGTCCTCCCCCGCGGGGGGATTATAGGGGGGAACAGAATCATCTTCATGTTCATCATCATCTTCATGTTCATCATCAGGGTTTTTTTGCTTTTCGTTGCTTTCATTTGCTTTCTCGGAAAAGCAAATGCTTTTTTTGCTTTCATTTGCTTTTTCTTCTTCATCAAAAGAAGCATTTGCTTTCGGACGTCCTCCGCGCTTCCCTGCTTCGGAGCGTTTTTGACAAGTGTTTTCATATCGGTCATGGTCGCGGGAAAGCTGTTCCCTGATGAATGAAAACGCCATCTTCGTCATGCCGTCCATTTGAGGCAATTCCTGTTCCGTTTCAAACGCCATAATCGCCGTAAATAAAATGCCCCGTTGTTCCATCGACAAAAGCTCGATATGTTTGGCGTATTCAGTATACAGGACAAAACTGTTTTTCATCTCCCACCTCAGAAGGGAATATCCCCGTCATCGTCGAACGCTTCAAGTCCGTGTTTCTCCGCATATCCCTGCGCGGGTGCTGGATTCTCATCGTCCTGCGGCTTTGGCGTGAGGAACTCCACGTCCTGCGCGGTGACGTCCACCGAGGTGCGCTTGATGCCGCTTCGATCCTCGTACTGACGAATCTGCAAATCTCCGTACACCGCGATTTTGTTCCCCTTTTTCGTGTAGTGGGCGATCGCCTCCGCCGTCTTGCGCCATGCCGTCACGTTATAGAAATCCGCCACCTGCTCCCCGTCTGCGCGGCGGTTGACCGCCACCGAGAAACGGCATACCGGCACGCCTGCCGCCGTCTCCGTAAGTTCCGGATCGCGCGTAAGATTGCCGATCAAAAACACTTTCGTCATTTTCATTTCCTCCATCCGTAAATTTTCATGATCGTTCTGTCTGCGGGAACGCCGCCGTCCAGATGATACTTCTTCATGAACGCGCCGTACCCGATCCTATGTATTTCCGTGTGGTGCTCGCGGCACAGGCTCATCACCTCGCGCCCCTCGTGCTGCACCTCGTTTCTGTCGTTCCCAATGCCGACGGCGTCAATGTGATGCCCTTCCGCATGCCTGCCGCAGACGGCGCATTTGCGCCGTACAAGGCAAAAATAGGTGTATGCCTCAATGTCGTCCACATACTCTCTGAGCGGGAATTTGGTGGGCACGTCGTGCGTCAGAATGAATGCCACGAGAAACCGCTGAAACTCCGCCACAAGGCTCATGGGCGCGTCCGAGAGGGAGAATATCTTGTCTGCCAACGTATCCACCCTCTCAGCCCAGAAATCCAGCTTGAACGCCTCTTTCACCTCTTCCGTACAGCTTCCCGCCCAGTCCGCAATCGCGCCGATCATCGCGTAGCACATTCGCCGCTGATTGCCAGAAAGCGGGCGGCTGTCGATCATCTCGACATATACTTCCTTGACCTCACGATGCAGGAACTGCCCGAGCGGGACTTGCACTTTTACCGTCGCAACCCCGTCCGGAGAAATGTCTGTGACCTTTCCTTTCAGCATAATATTCCTTCCTCGCCTGCTTCAAAATCCCGCACCCGCGCCCCTTTTCGCCCCTGTCCGACGTATCGAACACGCAGTACGGCAACTGGCAGGAGCAGCAGATTTTACTCTCGTCAAACGCCTTGCTGTGCTTGCCCTTCATTGCCTTTCCTCTTCTTCGTTTCCAGAAGCGCCCACACCGCTTTGCGCTCTTCATCGTCCAAAAGCGGGATAGGTTTGCCCGCCTTTTTTTCAATCCACGCCATCGTCGCTTCGACGTCGCGGCAGCCGAAATCATAGAGCGTTTGTCCGTTGATGGGCGGGACGACCTCTTTCCGCGCGCCTGCGGGCTTGGAATCCGCCTTCTGCTCGCCTTCGTCGCTGTCCGCGTCCTTCTCGTCGTCCAACGCGAAAAGCCCGCACAGGGCGTATTTCCGCGCGTAGGAGCTCGTTGCGCCCGTGAGCTGCGCGTCGTCGATACCCTTCTTGTTGATCATCTCACGCGCCGATGCGGTCACCCGAACGACGTCGTCGCTCTCAAAGTCGAACAGGCTCGCCGTCGCCTTCACATAGTACCGCTCGCCGATCAAAACGATTTCGTCCGATACGGTGAACGCCGTCTTGTGCTTCTGACATACGGGCTTCGCCGCGACTTCAATGTCCTCGCAGTTGCGGTACGTATAGCCCATGCTCTTATTCTTCCGATTTTTCGGAACTCTCATTTCGTTTTGAATTGCCGATAACTTCTCGTAAATGTTCATTTTCTCCTCCTATTCGCAAGCCGCTTCCCCCATCAGGAGGAAGAGCTTGCAGTCCGTTCCGTTGTTCATGTGCCGATACTTACACCCCGTACACTTGTACGGATAATCCGGTTTCAACCCCGCAGCGGGCGTCGGTTCAGGGGCTTGCTTCTTCGGAGGCTCGGGCGGCTCATACTCCGCCCATCCGTCCATAAGCTCCCGCACGTCGTCGTCCACCGTCATGCCGTACGCTCGTTCCAGATGCGCCATGAACGTCTTTACGCGCCACAGAACGTATGTATTGTCGCACAGCGTGACCGAGATATACGGCTCTTGCAGATTCTCCCCGTACGGGCGCAGGTCATGGTAGTCCGTAGGATAGGAGTGCGATTCCGCCGAGCACTCCTCCGCCGCACGGACGAACGTTGACCAAGCGTCACCCTCGAAGGTAATTCTCAGATCGCCGTATTCCGCCTTTCGCAGTCTCATCGACCTGTACCTCCAACAGAAGATTTCCGAGCTTCCAAGCGATCTCTTCGCACTCGATCTTCGTGTCCAGAATGCGGTTCTTGTCGTCGGGAGAAAGCTCGCCGCTGCGCTCAATGTCCGACTTAATGTCGATGATCCGAGCCATGATATTTTCGTTGTTGTCCCATATCTCGCGGAGCTTGTCCGCTACGGTCATTGCGTTCATTGTTATTCCTCCCCGTAAAGTTTCCGGCGCAGGATGGCGTTTTCTGCTTCAAGACGGTCGGCGCGCATTTTGCTCTCTATAGAGAGCGCGGCATTTTCGTCCGCCTCGTTACGAAGGGCGGCGTTTTCGGCGCGAAGTTCTTCGATATACTGCGCCGCATACTGTTCAGCCCGTCCACCTAAACGCAAAATTCCGACAATTTTCTCATTCATTTCAGGATATGTATTAATCATTTCGTCCCCACCTTCTTTTTGTCGAGCGAGAAAGTCTCGTCCTCTTTGGTGTGTTTGGCATTCAGCCAGACTTCCCGCGCGCGTTGATTGAGTTTCCTGCTGTTCCCGCTCGTGAACATTGCCGCGAGCTGTTCCGACGTAAGGCTTTTCAGCCATTCATGATTTGTCATCTTCCCTCTCCTTTCAATGCTTCTTCATACTTGCGCATACCGTCCTTGTACGGCTCTACGCCAACGCCTTCATGCGCTTGTTATACGCACGCCACTCTTTCCGCGTCATTCCTCTTTCCTCTCGAAAAAGTCTGCAAATACCGCGCTTCCATACTGCCCTTTCGTCAGCTCGATGATCTCCGCAACCGTATAACTGTCTTTCTTTTCTTTCATACCGTCGAGAAAGTTCTGCGTTCCCTGCCGGCATGCGCCCGTGATGATGCGGTACGCCGCAATCGCATCTTCATATGTCAGAACGCTATCCTTCGTCAGGTCGTTATACTGTTCCGTACCACGCTCTTTTTGCTTCTTGAACTCAATATCAAGCACGCCCTCTTTGAACGTGGCGCAGTGTGCAAAGTATTGACCGTCCGAAACCACGTTCCTTCCTTTAATCTTACCTTTGTAAAACGTATAAGCGCCAATTTTTTTGCAAGATTTGATATGAGTTAAAATTCCGTCACAAAATATGTACTTATCGGGAACATAGTCGCCGTCTTGCAAATATCTAACTTTATCTTTCTTACTTCTTTTAATTGCCGTTCCGCGAAGGTAGAGATCGCCGCCAACCGTCAATCCTTCGGGCAAACTCGTAATTGCCGTTCCGCGAAGGTAGAGATCGCCGCCAACCGTCAATCCTTCGGGCAAACTCGTGATTGCCGTTCCGCTAAGGTCGAGCCAACCGCCGACTGTCAGCCCTTCGGGCAAACTCGTGATTGCCGTTCCGCTAAGGTCGAGCGAGCCGCCATTTTGTTTCATCATCTCTTCAAGCTTTTGTTTTGAAAAATTCATTTTCTTCCTCCGAAAAAATTATTGAGTACGCGCGTCAGTTCCTCGCGCGGTATCTCCTTGACCGTCATCCCGCCGAACCACGCGGCGAGAAAGTTCATGATGAACATAAAATCGTAGTTTTTGCAGGTAATTCTCATACCGCCTCCGTATCGCTCTGCATTTCGGCGAAAAGCGTTTGCGGGGTATATTCGATTCCGAGCTCTTTGAACCCTGCACACGCGCGCCGAAGCGTTTTCAGCGTAGGATTTCGTACTCTTCCGATCTCATCTACCCACTGCCGCGTGCACCCCATTGCCTGAGCGAGATGCGCGGGCAGGATTTTATTTTTTCGTGCCACATCCGACAGTGTCATCTCCTACCTCCTTTTGGTTTTCGGTGACGCCCGCAGGCGTTTCGGGAAGTAACCGTCTCCCCATCGTCAGACCGAAGTATAGTCAATACTCCTCATCATCGTAATAGTGAAATGAGATATCCCTATCTATCTCCTCACCTCTTGCAAGAGCGTTCATCATTCCCTCAACTTTGGAAATGCGCCGTTTGAGGTCTGCCCGCAGATTTTCGAGGCGCTCCCATTCTTTTGCCGTAGAAATCATATCGATCATGAGGCGATGACCTCCAATCTTGTACAGCTTCACAATATCATCCTTTCCATTTGCATTGGAGATAGAAGGATGCCATGTATATACATAGTTGATTTTTTTCCATTCTCCATCCGATACAGTTGTTCCAAGTCTTTCTTCAAATTCTTGCTTGTTCATCTTCTCCTCCTCGCTCCCGTCTGGGAGATTCTTATTTACTCTTTTTTATGGTTTTCCGTAGTTTATGGTTATATTTTACTACGGCTTTCCAAAGTTGTCAAGCATTTTCGTGATATTTTATTGCTTTTCCGTAGTTTTTTTTATAAACTGCTTATAGGAGGTATCGTTTATGGTTGATATTGAAAGGTTAAAAACAGCAAAGGCACCCGCTTCCCACAAATAGCCAAAAAGATCAGGAATCCGACTTACGCGAGCAACCCGTTTTGCCCCCAAATTTGCCCCCAAATTTGCAAGTATAATATGAATTATAGACGCAAAGAATGCAAAAAAAGGGCTAAAAACAAGCATTTTTGCCCATTTTTAGCCCTTTTTACAAGCATTTTGCGGGTTCGATTCCCGTTTCCTGCTCCAAGAAAACGGGCAAAAATGCCCGTTTTTTGCTTATTTTTCTTCAAAAACAGCCGTTTTTTGAGGGGGTACAGAGATTTGCCCCCAATTTGCCCCCAAGTTTTTCCCCCTCTTTTTTCTTCTTCCACTCCTCGTAATCCGCGAGAATTTTGAGCCGAAAAAGCATATTCGGAACGTAGACGTTCCGGTAACACCCGTTTGCCGCCAAAACGGCGGAGGAGACGGAGATCAAGGTCGAGAGCACGGAAAGGATCGTCATGACGACAGAAGCAACAGAGATCCCCGCGCCGAAGTTCTGAACGACGACACACGCAAACGCTGCGGTCATAATAAGAGACATGACCACTTTTGCCGTGCCTTTCCCGAGGTAAAACCCGCTGGCGGAGCGGAAGTTCGTTTCGCCGTTGTCTCCGTTCTTTGCTTCGGACAATACCTGCACGGACGAGATCGTCTTTGACCGCGTTTTTAATGCGTTTTTGTTTGCGGCGATGAACTCGTCTGAAATGATCGCCTTGTACTTTTCTATTTTTTGCGCGATCGCCGACGTGGGTTTTCCTCGGAGATCGGCTTCGAGGAGTTTTTTGTTGAGCTCCGCGATCTTCTCGTTCACGGCGCGCTTATACCACTCGACGCGGCGGCGCAGGTTGAGCTCGTGCAAAAACTCGTCGAAGCTCTCGCCGATCTGGGACGCCTTCCGCGCGATCTCCTCCATGCAATTCTGATACCACGGGAGCATGCGGTTTTTTTCGTCCTTGTGCAAGATCACGAGAAAGTACCCCACGAGCGAAGTGACCGCCATGGACGCCCACCGCGACCAAAACACAATATCTTTGAGTTGCGTGAAGTCAAAGCCGATGGATACCAAGCAGAACATGAAGGACGCGGAAATAGAAATTCCGATCCCGAGCAGTGCGAGAAGAAACGTCCCGCGCCCGTTCCCGAAGCCTGCCTTGATCTTGTCCGTTACGTCGCCCATGATGAAAACGTCTTTTTGCGGTTCGGTTATCATAGTTCACCTCACAACACGCCGAGCTGGCGCATGGTCTTTGCCTGTCCGTCTTTGGCTTTGTACTTCCGATGCAGTCCCCAGAATACGCAGGCGAAGAAGCTCCCGCCAAGCGCGCACGCCTCGATCGTCATGAAAGTATAGACGTATTCGCGAAACACGTCGAGAAGGAAAAACCCTGCCAGCAGCATAAAGACAAACGCAAGCATATTGATGAACGGGACGTGCGAAAATAAGTGGCGCAGCACGCCGCCGACAAACGGCAGCGCGTTGAGGAGCACGACCGCCAAACCGATGCTCCACTTCATGCCCGTACTTTCCACCATAAACGGCAGGAGCGCGGCAGTCGCCGCAATATACGGCACGAAGTACGCGGCAACCGCGCACCAGAAATACGCGTAGCGGCGCGTTTTCATGCCCTTAGGCGTCATCCTCTTCATCTTTCATCATCTCCTCGTTGGTGGCGTTCAGCGCGTCGCGCTGGGCGGAAAAACGCGGATTATTGCCCATCAGCGCGAGCAAGGCGTCGTTCTGCGCCTTTGCGTTTTTATAGAGCAGATTGACCCCGGAAAACAGCTTTCCGACGAGCGAAAACATTTTCTTGAAGAATCCAACGATCAGCCCGACGCACTTTTTGCCGAATAGCACGACAATGACCGTCAGCACGACCGCGCCGACGGCTGCGATGATGACCCAATTTTCGCGCGTCCAATCCACGAACTTGTTCCAACCGTCTTTCGCGACGTCGGGAGCGCCGTCCGGCATTGCCGAAAGCAAGAACGCCTCCACCGTCCCCCATTCGTCGAGAATCGCGTTGTAGTACGTTTCCCACTGCTCGCCGTAACGGTCTTTGAGCGTCTGTATAAATTCCTCCGCAAGCCCGCTTTCCGAGACTTGCGCGGGTTCTTCCGCGACCTCCGCCGCAGACGCGTTGCCCATGAACAGCACGCCGCAAAGCCCCAAAAGCACAATGATCAAAACTGCGATCTTTTTCATCAGAACACCTCTTTCTTTGTTTTGATTTTCTTCATTTCTTCCGCCGTGAACTCATCCAACGAAAATCCCAAGGCGACAATGAACTCTTCCGCAGTAAGATTTTTTTCGTTGAGCTGCACGTCGTTCTGATACTCGGCATATGCGTACGACAAGAACGCAATATCGCCCCTGTGCGCCTCCGCTTTTGCCCTTTCCTGCCATTTTCTGTGTGCCGTCTCCTCTTCGCACAGGGATTTCGCCTGCGCTTCATATGCTTTTGTAAGCTCCACCACCTGCTTTTGCAGGACGGAGATTTCGGGGAACGCCGTCACGTTTCCGTCCACACTTTTAATTTCCAACGGCTCGACGGCATAACTCTCTACGAGCCGCCCGCCGATATACCGTTTGACGGCAAGACACAGCTCTCCCGGCTCTACGGGAATGGAGACGCGCCCGTCTTTTCCGATCGCGTATTTCTTTTTCCCCGTCACGGCGAAATAATCGCCGTTCGGGTCGGGGAGCGTGAAACAAAGCGACAGCTCCCCAAACTCCGCCAAAAAGGGAGCGCCGTCGTCATATACGGCAACGCTCCCCCGTTTCAATACAATATTTCTCATAGGATTCTCCTTACAGATTTTGCAAGACGGTTTCCGCCGCGTTCACCGTCTCGCGCGCCTGTTTGCGCTTGGAGAGCTGTTCGGCGTACTCTGCACGCAATGCCGCGACCTCCTCCGCATCGTTTTCGGACTGCGCTTCTGCAATTTTGAGAACGATATAGTCCGTCTCGAGCAGATACGCCTTTGCCTCCGAGATCGCTTTGTTTGCGGAAATTGCGGCAAGCTCGTCCTCTGTATGAGGGATATAGACGTAAATTTTTTCCGTCTCGTCCCACGCGGCTTTGGGTTCGGTCGGAAACACTTGCAAAAGGTCCTCTCCGCCGTTCTCGTACGCCGCCGTGACGATATACCACACGCCGTCGATTTGTTTTACAGTCTTGCCGTCCGCCTGCGCGGCGGCAACGTTCTCCTCGACCGTCTTTCCCTCGATCGCATCATGATGCGTGATGATAAGCTCGTCCTCTTGCAGTCTGCCGAGGGAGAGATCATAGTCCGTCAGCTCCTGCGTTTTGTCCTGATTGAATACTCTTTTTTCCATAAAAACTCCTTTTTCAGGCGACCCTGCGCCAAATATTTACGGCAATGTAGGGCGGCATATTGTTGTGCGCTTGTCCGCCGCCTTCGTTTGTGGTCCACATCTGTCTTCCAACATTATCCGTAGTAGCCCAAGACGATGGCAGTATCTCAATTCCATCAACACGGTCACCTATATATAACCCAACTAAAGCTCCCGTCGTTGCCTCAATTATAGCGTGCTGATGCCGCGGGGCTTGCTCCATCGTCAGCGTGACGTTCGCTTCCCCGCCCGTGCTTCCGAGAGGATAGCTTCCGCCTGCGCCGATGGGGAAACGGTCCGTGACCTTCTCCCAGCTTCCGCCGTATGCCTCCGCCGGAGAGGTCTCATTCGCTGAAATGACGATATCCCCGACGCGGTATCTTCCGCCCGCGCCGAAGATATTGCCGAGAAGCGTTTCCGACAAGGTCAGAGAAGTGCTCACCGCCGTAATGACGCGAAGATCGCCGAGTTGGTTCGTTCCCCAATTCGCGCTGCTTGCGAGCATAAGGACGAGCGCGACGTCGCCGACATTGACCTGCGCCGTATATCCCGAAATCGCCGTCCACGAAGTCCCGTCATAGTATACGGGAACGAGCTTCCCGCCCTTTGCCGCATACAGCGGGAGGTTAATGTCTCCGCTGATAAGATCGCGGACCATCTGCACTGTTGCATTGTTTTGTACTGCCATAATTTCACCTCAATTAAAAATCAGAATTGCGCCGCTCACGCTTTCTGCGGGTACGGTATCGCACGAGAACGTCACGCTGCCGACCGCCTGCGCCGTAAGCCGCACGTTGTTTTCCGCGATCTGAGCCGCGCTGTCGTCTCCCGCATAAAACTGCACGAGGCTGTTTGCCGCAACCGATGAAAGCGCGGGATAGTCCGCCGAAGTCAGCGTCACCATTCCGCCGCTCCATGCAGCCGACGCAATCGTTACCGCGACCTGCGCAAAGCCGCCCTCCGTATTGACGGCGACCGTCTTACCCGAAGAGCCGTCGTATACCACGGGAACGCCGTTCACGGTGATCGTGAGCGGGTTCGAGACCTTCTCCGCCTCACCCGCAACAATGCTCCCGTTCTCGATCTGCGTTTGCTGATCCTCAAACTTCTGATCCACTTCCGCCTCGGTATAGTACCCGTTCGCGTTCGGGATCTCCTGTTTCTTCGTGATCCCGACGACGACGGTGATCGCGTCCTCGGGAACGGTCGCGCAGGTAAAGACCACGCCGCCCGAGGCTGTTGCCGTCGCCTCTATCCCGTTCGTAACGTAACTTGCCGCGTCCTCGTTGATCGGAGAGACCTCCGCGTCGTCGTCCGCAGTCACGCCGTCGAGCGAAAGCGTCTGCGCGTTGTCCTGCCAGCCCGCAGGGGGCAGAACGCCGCTGTAATAGGTCGTCACGTTCATGACGAGATTCGCGCTGCCGATCTTTTCGGGCGCGCCGTTTTTCACAACGTAGAGGTCAAAGAGATTCGCCCCCGCGTCTGTTACAACACCGTAGAGCACACCTTCTTGCGTCATGTCCGCCTCGGAAGTCACGAACTGCACCTGTTTCCCGACGAGCGCGCCCACGCTTTCCGCAGCGTTCTGCGCGTCCTCTGCCGCCTGCTGCGCCTCTTCCAGCGCGTTCTTCACCTGCGTGAAAAAGTCCTCCGTGACCGTGTTGAAATTGACGACTTCCGCCCACCACAGTTTATGGAGATTTCCCTCCGCATCGTACGGCGCATGACCGAGATTTGCGTCCGCAACGGACCTGACGAACGCCCCGTATTCCCCCACGGACGGATAAAACACGATCTCGTTTTCCCCGTACGCCGTCGTGGACTGCCACGGGAACACCGCGCGCGCCACATATACGCCGTTTTCAAGGTCGGTCTGAATCTGCGCAAGCGCGGCGAGGATTTCCGCATACACGTCCTCGTCCGGAACTTCGGGGAGTTCTGGCGCAACGCCGCGTTTGACCTCGAACGACGTGAGCGACGTCGCCGTGAGCGCGCCGTTTGCCGCCGCGTAGAAATAGAACTGCATCCCGACCGTGCCGAAAAATTGCGTGACCGCGTTGGGCATGGAGAACGACCACCCCGCATACGTGCGCCCCTGCGCGTCCTGCACGCCGTCCAGCGCGTTCTGCGCCGTCATCGTGTAAGGTCCTTTTCTTTCCCCGTTCGGGAGCGAGAACGCCACCGTGACCGCCGCATTGACCGCAAACGGCGCGACGAGATACACGTTGTTCGTGTTCGCGCTGCCCTGATAGACGGGTGACGGCACGCTCTTGATGATCGTCCCGCTGTTATCCGTAAAAAAGATCATTTAATCCTCCTTCGGCTCAATGCCCGTGAGTTGCACGTACTCCCTGTTCAAAGACACGGAGTGATTGAGTTCGTCCGCGATCTTCTCCTCCGTAGCCGCTTCCAGCGCGTCCAGCGCGGCGACCGCTTCGGGATCCCCTGCAAGCGCTTCCTTCGCCCGCACGATCGCGCCGAGCTGCGCCGTATAACCCTGCACGGCTTCCGCCTCTCTGCGGTTGTTCTCCGCAATGACTTCGGCAAGCTCCGTGAGCGCCCGCTTCTGTTCTACCGAATATCCTTCCATACCGCCTTATTGAATACCTCCCGTTTTTTGGTAAAATAAACGACGGGGAACGCATCCCCCGCCGCAAATTCCATATTCTGTCCGATGAGCAGGTCGCCGCCTCGGATAACGCTCTGCGTAACGACGTTCCCCTGCTCGTCCTCGACCTGTTCCGTCTCCGTCGTCTGCGCCGTCACGATCGCCCACGCCTTGCCCGCAGCGGGCATTCCGCCGACGACGGATATCTGATTTCCGCCCGCCGCAATATCTGCCGACGGCAATGTGCCCAGATCGATTCCCGCGGCGGCAAAACTGTCCGTAAATTTATTAAGCGGCTCGGGCAGAACGTACAGCTTTGCGCCGTAGCTTTCCGTCGCCGCGCGCACCGCACCGCAGTTCCGCGCCAATGCCGAACCGATTATGAAATTCTGCCTGTTCGTCACGAAGTCGATCTGCAAATTGACTTGCAGTTTCTCGCGGCTGTCCTTCCGCAGGATATACGGCTGCCCTTCGAGCGTGGAATACGGCACAAAAGCGCGGCTGTCGTCAATGTTCCCGTCCCGCCCGGGCAGTTCGTTCGCGACCCCGTTGGACGGCGTTACCGTCGGTCCGTAGTCTTTCAGAACGAAATGGTAATAGTACATTCTGCCGTAATAGTCGGTGTACGGATATTCATTCTGGAAATAGCCCGTCACATCGCCATTCTCCGCATATTGCGATACAGGACCCGCAGAGTAGTTGTCCTGATACTCCCACGAGAACAGGATAGAATTACCGAATGCGGAAGCGATGACGGGCAGCTCGACCGCGGGAAGGTCGTTCCCTTGATAAGATACCCCCTTTGCGCCCACCGTCGTAACGGGGTTTGCAAGCACGTTCCCGCTGTCGAACGGAAGAAGAATATCGTTCATCAACGTCTGCTGAATATAGCTGTCTCCGTCCGCGGCTTCCGCGTCTCCGATGACGACGTATTCCTTATACAGCACGTTCCGTTCCAACGCCATTGTCTGCGATACCTGCGCATACCGTTTCACGCTCGAAACCCCCGTGTAGCGCGCAAGGCGGTTGAAGTCCTTTGTGAGCGTCACGGTACACATGATGACGTTGGGCAGAAACTGCGTGTAAACGCCCGAAATATAATACTCGTCGTCATACTTCATGCCCGCTTTGGGGATCTGATTGAGCCGAGAAAGGCGGTATGTGTACGACTTGTCCTCGTTTCCGAGACGCGCGATAACGCCTTTCAGATTCTCTCCGTACGCGGTGCTGTCCATGACGTTGGACTGCTGATTGTAGATCATCGCCGCAGGCACGGCGGCTTTATCGTAAAGCGGCTTTGTCTGCGATACGCGCGCCTGATAGAACGGCACGTATTTGATGCGGAATACCATTTCGGGATAGCTCGATACGGTAAGGTTCTCATCCCCTGTAACGCGGCGGAGAATGTTGATGATGGCATAATCCGCAAACTCGGGCGCGATCGGCTGTTCCTGCTTGAAATTGAACTGCGTGATATTCCGTTCGCCCTGCGTGTACATGAGCGCGAACGCCTTGGAATTGGGATAGCCGCCGTCATACGAGGAGAGCTGAGAACCGTACTGCGACGATTCAAACAGGTACGGCTCGATCTGCCATGCCTTGAACCCGTTTTCCGTAGGCTGCAACCACTCGAACGACGAAATCGTGTAAATGGGGCGGCTCGTCATGAAGATCATGTTCTGGTCGGTGATGCGCACGTACTCTTCCATCGCGCGCATGGACTTCCCGCCGTCTGCGTACGGCTCCGTCATCGTCCCTTTCACGTTCACGATATTTTCCGCCGCGCTGTCTATGCTCGTCGCATAAGAATTTGCGTTCTGCGATACCTGCGCGATCACGTGCGGGCGGTTGGCGTGCATCCACTTCTTGGGTTGCCCGAAAAGGTCATAACTCACCTCGTAGTACCACGTTCCCGCGCTGTCTTTCTTAGGCGTGAGCCGCGGCTCGCCGTGCAGGACTTCCCCTACCTGTTGCAGACACTCCCGCAGCGTCTGTTTGGTGAACGCAAACTCGGGCGCGAGTATCTTGTCGAACAGCTCCGCCTGACTGCCTTCCGCGTAACTCCCGTCGTCGTTCACGCCCTGCAACTTAAACCGCGGCTTCTCCCCCTTGCGGATAGGCTCTGCAATATCCAACAGGCGGTTGATAACGTCCGTACACGTCCACTTTTTAAGTGGAAGATGGTTTTCTACGACTTGGAAGGTGTAGGTTACCGTGCTCACATCATAGGATACAGGGGTTCCCGGCTGCGTAATGGAAAGCCCATAAAAAGCGGTATAGATACCGGGCGTCAATTTCGCCGTATAGCTCTCATCTTCTGTTCCTGTGAATACCAGATTTCCGTTAAGTCTCACTTTTAATATTCTGCTATAATTTATCACGCCTTCTCCAAGAGGATATATCTGTGAGACAGGTACAAACGTAAACCCCGATGCAGGCAACGGAGAGACATAGGAAACGGGTGTGTTTGGGTCACGAGGCATAATAATATCCTTTATTGACAAAATTTTCCTTCTGTGGTATACTTTTTGGGAGGTATAAAGCATGAAAAAGAATAAGATATTTATCAATATTCTTCTTGTTACTCTTTTCGTTTGGGCAATCTACAACATTGTTCTAAATAGTATACAACTTCATTATAATGTCCAATCATACAATTTCTATATAGAAACGGATAGCGGACTAAATTTGTCCAATTTGATTTCCAACATAGTTATCGAAACAATTGATATTGCTTTTGCTGTTTTTTTCATGGCAGGCAGTCTCCTTTCGGTCTATTTCCTAAACTTTCACAGGGTAAAACTGATGACCGCCATACAGCAGTCATGGGACACACAAGAGGCGAACGACAAGGCGCCACGCCTTCACAATAGAATCAGGAATGTTTTTCTCCTCGTAGTTGCTCTGCTCTCTTTGCTTTCTATGTGTTTATTAAGCGCGTTGTTATCGCAGCTTGAATCTTCTCCTGATTTATACATTAAAACACAAGAGAATGCTTTTTATTCCGATGGCTTTGTG
>ERZ1664524.7-NODE-7-length-19423-cov-7.980741_pt1 | contig 19423 bp, 18 predicted proteins | sample MGYA00575331_ERZ1664524 | MGnify/ENA primary metagenome ERZ1664524 (study PRJEB40874, sample SAMEA4040741) | Gallus gallus | biome: gut; material: content | place: India | collected 2016-01-01 | study: EMG produced TPA metagenomics assembly of PRJEB14491 data set...
GCTCTCCCGGTGTTGTAGGTCATGGAATCCGTCCTGCCGTTGGCAAGCGCAGCGCTTGTGTCTACGTTGCCCTGCCCGATTTTTGCCTGGCTGTTGAAATCGGCAAATTCCACCAGGTACAGCAGGTTTCTGGCACACCAGGCGGCGTAATCGTCCTGCTGCCAGCCGGTTCCTTTTCCTCTGGCGGATGTTCTTGCTGTAGCCCTGGTGAGATTCACACGGGGCGCTCCGCCGCTGGCAGACGCGTTGCTGGCGTTTGCGGTATAGCGAGACATATGCCTGCCGCTGCCAGGGTGTTTCTCAAAGCCCTCTTGCTCATCACTGGCCACGTAATACCGGATGATATTACCGGACTGTTCGATTTTGTACCAAAATTCAGGTACCCATACCATCGTGTCGTACTGGGTGCGGGAAAAGCCCTCGTCCCCCTGTTTGTACAGTGCTTCCCCGCTTACGATGTTGTATTCCTCCATCTCCATCCAGGGGGAGAAAGCGTCAAACGGGGAAGAACCTGCCCCAGTGCCAACGGCGGGTACCGGTTCCGAGGTAATATCATGGTCAACATAGTGGTTGGGGTCGTTGGCAATCGTCAATCGAGTAAGGGCGGTGGAGCTGTTGGAAGTGTCCCACTGTACACCGAACACCCCGTAAGAAGCCGGGCGGGCAATAGGGGTAGCAGTCACAAACGCCCCTTCGCTGGCCACGCCGTCCTTGTTGTAAGCGAAAACCCCGTAAAAGTATTCCGTGTCGTTGGTCAAACCGCTGTCCGTGTAAGGCGTGGTCTGGTACTGGTTCCTCACACTGGATGACACCACCACAGTCCCGTCATTTGGGCCTGCGGGCTGGGAGCCGGTCTTCCGCACCAGCACTGTGTGGTCCCATTCCGATACCAGCTGGTCGCCGGTGTCGCTTACTTCTCCCTCGGGTGTGGCGTACTTGTCCAAGGGATCAGTCCAAGTAAGTTCCACCTGGGCGTTGCCGCCAGCCGCAGCAAAATTAGTCGGTGCGTCCAAAGGGATTTCCAGACTAGACCCGCCAGAAATAGCGTTCGTTCTTCCAATCATCCTCTCAACTCCTTGTAAAGATTGCCGACTCAATAGTTACAGTCTCAGTCGGCTTGGTTTTTGCGTAGATGTATACGCCGCCAATGTATGTGTCTGCAAAAGAGGCTAGGTTGCCGGAATACTGGTCAGCAGGGGAGAAGTTTATGTCGGGGATATAAGATGTAGTAACGTCTGAGACAGACACAGAAGCACGGTAGTTGAACCCTAGGTCAGCGTAAGTGGAATCAGAAGACCAGGCAGAGGCGGGGACGGTTTTGTCTGTGGTGGTGATGTAGGGTGGGTTTACTGCTACTGCTTCTCCATTAGAGTTGAAGCCTACGTATTGACCTTGGGTGCCGGTGAGCTTGTTTTGCTTCTCATTCGCCAAATCCTGGGCCAGTGCAGGGAGATTGTCGGAGTTAGCGCCCTCCGGCACAGTTACACCAGTCTGCTTGATGGTATCGATAGTGTTTTGCACGTTGGCAGAGATGCGCTCCACCTCGCTTGCGATGCTCATTCTTCCGCCTCCTTAGATGGCCGCCAGAGCAGTCTCAATAGAATCAGTCAAGGTCACGGTGCCACCGGTGGTGTAACCCGCAGGAACGGCCACAGAGGCGGCCTGCATGCCGTCAATGGTAAGGCTGGTGGCGCCGTTGTTGGGCATAGAGCCTGTCACAGCGGCCCCGTTGACAAAGGCGGTCTTGCCGGTCAGGATATCGCCCGCCGCGGCCGTGCCTGTGGATGTGTCCACAAACTGCGCGGGAATAGCCTCCACGGTCACCGAGGATAGCACCTTTCCCTCGCTGGGTTCTATGGTTTGCTGGGCCTTGGTGGGCGTGGCGGACTTTGTCTCCAGAGACAGGGACACAGAGCCCGTGCCGTCGTGATAGCCTGCCGGGATGGTGTAAGAGGCGGTTTCCGTGTCCAGCACCGTGGCGGCGGGGGAGTTGTTGGGCATGGTGCCCGTCACCTTTTCCCCGGCCACATAGGCGGTCCGGCCCGTCAAGATCTGGGCGGCAGTGGCGGTGCCGTCGGTGGTGTCCACATACTCCGCGGGGATGGCCCCCACGGTGACGCTGGAGAGCAGGCTGCCCTCGGTGGGGGCAACGGTCTGCTCCTCCTTGGTGGGAGTGGCGCTCTTGGTCTCCACGGTGACGCTCACCGTCCCCTTGCCGTCGTGGTAACCCGCGGCCACGGTGTAGCTGGTGGTCTCCCCATCCAGCTTTTGGGACACAGCCCCGTTATTGGGCATGGTGCCTGTGGTCACCGTGCCATCCGCGGTGACGATGACCTTGTTAGCCAGCACATCTTTGGCGGTGGCGGTCACGGTGGAAACATCCTGGTACGCCTGGGGGATGGCCGCCACGGTCACGTCGGATAGGCCGTAATAGCCCGCGTCCGGGGTGACATTCTGCTGGGCCTTAGTGGGGGTAACCTGCTTGCTTTGCAGGTTGTAATTCCCGCCGCCCGCCACGCCGGAGACGGTGCCGCTGCCGTTGTGGTAGCCCTTGGGGATGGTATAGGTGTCGCCCTCCTGTACCGTGGCGGACACAGCCCCGCAGTTGGCGATCCCATCCACGGCGGTGGCCAGGGCGTCCAGGTTGGCGGTGGACTCCGCCAGGCCGAAGTCGATCATCTTGTTGCGGATGGTGTTCCGGTCGTTGGTGAGGCGGGTAATTTGGGTGGCAATGTTGGTTCCTTCTGGCATAGCGATTCCTCCTTTAAATTGTCTGCAACAGGGCGTCAATGTTTCCAATTTCCGCGTACACCGCCGCGGAAGTGATGGGCAGGGTGTTGTCCTGCTGGGCGTCCTTGGCGGTGTTCACCGAGAGCCTGCCTTGGGGAGAGAGACTCAGGGTCTCGTCCAGGCTGTTGATCTGCAGCCTGCCTCCCCCGCCTCCCACGTCCGGCAGAGGCAGGTCGCTCTCCACATACTGGTGGGAATCCAAGTCCCACAGCATCCAGAAGCCGTTCACCCCCGGCACAGGCGGATGGGCGTTGAGCTCCTTGATGGCCGCCTCCGCCTGGGAAAATTCCGTGGGCAGCACCGGCCAGGTGCCAGGCCCCACGATGGTGTCCGGGATGAAAACCTGTGTGCTGTTGGTGTGGTGGATTACGTCGTTTTGCGTGCCCCGCAGCTGGAAGTCGTAGTATCCAGACAAAGCCAGCTGGTCCGCCGTCAAGGTTGCACTTGCCCCGGTAGCGTTGACGGTCAAGGGGATGACATTGTAGTTGCCCCGGCACTCCACCAGCATATCCCAGGAGTAGCCCTCGGGCAGACTGCCCACCACCACGATTTGGTGGGCCAGGTTATCATACTGGCGGCCTAGGATTCCCTCGCTGGCCTCAATGTGCCAGGAGGAAAAAGAAAAGGTTAGTTGCATGATACCGCCTCCTTATGCTGTGCGACGCCAAAAATAGCAGGTGATGTAGGGCTGGACGGTGGAAACATTGACAAACGCTGTGTCTGTGTCGCCGTGGCTATGTCCGTCTCCGCCGCCATAAGTGCCAGTGCCCCCGGAGTACTTGCTAACACTTCCGGTAAACTGGTGGTCGTGAAGGCCCCCGTTGCCAGTGGTGCCGCTGAACGAGTGGGTATGGTCACCGCTCAGCGTAAACGTGCTGGCGCCCCATGCACTGCCAGACGGGGGCGTATCTCTGTCCATCGGGTCGCCTGAAATCGAAAAATCCCCGGTCACAAAATTTTTAGCGTTATTCCATACAAGAGTTCTAAAAGCGCCACTAGGCCCATCAGACCCAGTGCGCCCAGAGTAAGAGTGGGAATGTATACCACCATCCGCAAGAGAAAACGTGTCTCCGTGGGTGTGGGTCATGCTGTGCGAGTGCTGGGGGATTTCATTTTCGGTTAGGGTATGCTGGCCTACATAGTGAGTGTGCCCTCCATCTCCCGCAGTTTTTGCGCCTCCGGTCTTCGACACGGTGTTAAAATCGTTGTCCGCCGTGTCCACGCCTACCAGAGTCTTACCAGCTCCAAAGCTCTCCCAGGTCGTGCCTGTGAGATAGGTGCCTGGGTTGACGTTTGAGGTCGTTGGCATAATAGCCCCAACCGGATAGATAAGAGCGATTACATCCGCAGCAGTTAAGCCACCCTGCCCCGCCTCGCCGGTGTCTCCTTTTGGGATGCCCAGATTCAGCACGGGGTTTTCTGCCGTGCCGCTCATGGATGCGGTAGCTTGCTGGCCCGGTTCCAAGGTAGTGACCTCGCCCACGGAGATGTTCGGCGTTGCGCCGATGTCACCTTTTGCGCCGGTAGCCCCTCGGGGGATAGAAAAATCCAGCACCGCAGCGTTTTCGGTGCCGGAGTTGGTTACAGTCGCATTACTCCCAGGCTCCCCGGTCGTGACCTGTCCCACCTGTACGGTGGCAGCCTGTCCGGGAGCACCCTGCGGCCCAGTATCGCCGGTATCACCTTTAGCGCCTTGCAGCTGGCCCTGGGAAACCCATTCGCCCCCGTTGGTAGTGTCCCACATATACACGGTATAGGGGTCGCTGGTGCCCACGTTGTACATCTGGCCTTGCTTGGGATTGGTGACAGCTGCTTTCAGCGCCCCCAGGGTATCGTAAGTCCCCAGGATGTCCAGGCCGGTTCCAGGGTTGCCTTGTGGCCCGGGCGGCCCTTGGATACCCTGCGCACCCGTTTCGCCCCGGGGGATGGTAAAAGTGAGCACAGCCGCATTTTCCGTGCCGGTGTTGGTCACCGCTGCCGGTGTACCGGGTTCTCCGGTCGTTACCTCTCCGATCTGGATGGTGGCAGCCTGTCCAGGAGTGCCAGGTTCGCCCTGCTCTCCCGGCGGGCCCTGGGTGCCCTGGTCGCCTTTTGAGCCGATAAGCGTCCAGTAAGTAGCGTTCGGGGGCTCTACGCCGGTGCTGTTCTGGTTGGCCGCGTAAGAGTAGCCCTCATGGGATACAATGTTTAACGTCTTATAGGCCGTGTTTGCGTTCCAGTCGCCCACGGGCTTAAAGTCGCCCATCAAATCCTCGATTTCACCCGTAGCGTTTTCGTAGGCGTCCGCCAGGCTTTGGATATAGTCGGGGTCAGTGATGAGATTAGCTATAGGGCCTAAGTCACTGGTAGACGCCACAGCGTTTTCCAGGTCGCAAGGCTCCACGTACAGCAAGAGGTTGTCCCAGCGTAAGTCCGTGGTGCCGGTAACAGCCTGGATGGCCATTTTGTTGACCCCCGGGCAAGTGCAAGCCTGCAAGGGCAACGTAAAGGTTACCTCGTTGGAGCTGGCCTGGCAGTCGATTACCACCACAGTGCCGTCGTTTTTTAGCACATAGGCGTACACAGTAGTGCCTGTCAAGCTAGGGGACGGCCCCTGGTCGGTCAAAAGCGTAATTTCAAAAGTCCGTGCTCCTGCCTCCCCCTGCATGGCGTACAGTTGCAGAGGGGGGCGGCGCTTGCCGTCATATAGGTCGTATTGGTACGATAACATATTTCCCTCCTATCTCTGCACCAGTGCAGCTATTGTGTCGGTAATGTCTTTTTTGCGGCGATACAGCCCAATCGATGTTACCTGGTCTCGTATCACGTCATACGTCAAGGAGATGATGTGGGCGTTGATTTCCGCACGTGTTGGCGTGTAGTAGATACGCCCGATATACCCCAGCTCGTACTGGTTGCCCTCTGTAAGGCCCGGCACGCTGTCCACCGACAGCTCATCAGGGATATCCTGCCAGGGGTGCTCGTCCAGCCAGCGGTTTATGATGTCCTGCACCGTGGTCTGGTCTAGCCACTGGTTCATGCCCTGGTATTCCTGGGCCAAATCCAGAGGTTTTACCACTCTATAGCTGGAGTATTCGCTCGGGAGATTTTGCAGCGGGTAGATGTCGTTGTTGTGGGTGATGCACTGCCCGTCCGCCACGTAGTACGGGTAAATATGCGTATAAAAATCTGTAGCATCCTCCGCTACACCGTATCCAGTCATTTCCCGCCCATACCGGATGGTAAATCTCGGCGTGAGTCCCACATTGTCATAGTTCCACAGCGCCACGCCGAAATCCCGGTACTGTAAAAGCCACTCGGTATCCTTCATGGCGTCCTGGATGGCTTGCTTTAGCGTTACCGGCTCCTCATAATCCGCAGCATTGAGCGCCATTTCATCCGTATAGTTGAGCAGCTGGTAGCCGCCCATCTGGGTGCTGTCCACGGTATTGATGGCCGAAGTGATAGCTTCCCACCACGGCAGGAAGCCCACAGAGGCATAGTTGCCAGTATTGTGTGCCGCAAAAGGTGCAGCCACGATTCCTGCCGCATTATAGGACACATGGACGGCGTGGACAGTCATGGCCCCGTAGATGTCACTAGTAGTCTGGACGATGCGGAAATACTGGGGGTTGGTAAACATCCCCCCAGCCGGGCACCGTAGCCAGTTGTTAACCTTCAAGGCCTCGTGATTGACTCCAAACGCCTTATACTCCATGTCCAGCTCGAAAAGCCCGTCCACGTCCCTTTGTACTGTACAGGATATAACGTCCGGAAGGTTTCCCAGCGCCTCGCTGGTCACTGGGGCGGTGGATTTCGCAAGGTGTTCGCCAGACCAGGCGGAAATCATAATTCGCGCCATCTAGGTCTCACCCCCCATTGTGACGCACCGGAAATATTGATAGATACGGTGTTTTTCCCAGGTTTTAACACCGGGAAAATATCAAGCTGTGCGCCCGGATAAATCGGGCTGTCATCTGTATCCCCGTTGCGGAAAATCTGCTCCTCTGAGTCAATCAAAAATGCATAGCCAGAGTTAGCCATGCCCACAAAGCTGCCGTTGTAGCTGGTACCGTCCTCGTAGTCGATATTGATAATCCCTGTTCCGTTAAAGCTGCCGTAAAATACCACGATCTCCGGTAGCGCTTCAAAAGATGTGGGGTTGTATAGCTCGATGGAAGAGGAAGAAGATGCTGTTACTCTCTGGTCGCCGTTGCGGAGGTAGCGGTAAGGGTCGCAGGTGAAGTTGATAGGCAGCCGGGCGAACCGCTTCCACCTAGTCTCAAAATCCACTCTGCCTTGATAGGCGGCCTTGCGGTAGTGGTCGAGATCGTAGTCATCCTCTAGCCGGTAAAATTTGGTCGGGTCTTTTTGCAGCCATCCCTTGACAGCCCCAGCGTTCAGCGGGAAGTCGGACGGGTCACCTACTTTGAGAAATGTGTTATACGACACCACCACCGGGGAGTAACCGTCCTGCATATAGTAAGGGAGAGTCCGCCCAGGTATCGAGTACTCTTCTAGAATTGGCTCCGGCCCATTTAGGATGGTCTTGTTCTCGATTTTCAGCCCCATCTGCAAACTGGACACGCCGTCAAAATAGAAAGCGTTAAATACTGCCATAGGCTACCTCCTTCCGCTTGACCTCTCTCTGCATCTCCTGAGTGATTTCCCGATAAATCTTTTTCCCGTCTACCGCCTGGGTGTGGATGGTGATAGCTCCTTCCTCCACGGTGATAGTCCGGCTGTTGTCGGTGCTTTGCTGGATAATTCTGTCTCTCACAGTCTCGCCAGTTGAACGCCCCTGGTCGGCAGCAAAAGCGTTGAGCCGTTCCCCAGCCTCGTGCCATAGGTCAAGCGCCCTGGCCCGGTTGGTTTCCAGCGGGATGATTGCTTCAGCGCCGTTTTCCGCCACGGTGGCAAGTTGCGGAGTCTCCACAATGCCTCCGGTCTCGTATCCTCTGATTGCTGCAATCCCGGCGGCTAATCCGGCAAAAGCTCCTTGCACAGTGACAGTTAGGGGATTATTCCACAGCCAATTTTGCGCGCTCCATCTAGCGTTGGACACAGGAGTAACCATATCTGGTTGTGCCACTGAGGGAGCGCCCAAAATTGCGCCGGATGTTATCAAATCCGCAGCCGATACCCCCGCTTTTGTCATGTCCTCGGACGCACCCACAAATTCGGGAGTTTGGTCTTTCACGCCCTGGGCAGCCTTTGACACCACCCATTTGCCGTTCTCGTACACAACGCCATATTGGTCTGCTAAGCCTTGCGCCAGCTCCTCGTCCATGTTCTTCCCGTGGGCGTTGAGTTCGTCCGCTATCTGTTGGGCTGCTACAGCGCTGTCACTGGATAACTGCTCCCATATTCCGGTGTTAGCATCGTAGACGTACCCGCTATACATAGCGATGGCGCTTGCCAACTCCTGCGGGATGGTAGCGCCAAACATTTCACTATTCTGGAGGGCCCGTAAGGCTTCCGGGCTAGACGTAATAGCCGACCCCAGCAAGGTCATCATTCCGCCCACGCCGTCCTGCCCCACCATAGCCTCCAACATAGCCACATTTGTCAAGCCCTCGGTGATGCTTTCGGGCACGGTTTCCCCGGCAGCGATACACTGGTCTCGGATGTCCTCCATTTGCTCTACAGACGGCTGAATGGCTTCCAGATACTGCTCAACTGCCTGTCTGGCTCCCCCTGTCAACTGGGGGACATTCTGCATAAACTGCCCATATACCGCGCTTATGTCGGTGTTTCCAGATTCGAAAGCACCCACCAGCGTGTTGATAAACTCAGTGGCCAGCGGCTGCATTTCTGCCAGGGCTCCATTGATTTGTGTATCAAAATTTTGGGTAAGGGTGTCGAAGCCGAATTTCAATGGCACGTTGATGGTCTCGCCCATGTTCTCCTGGAGGCTTCGCTCAATCTGAGATTTAGAGTCCTCATAAATCTGTTTTGCCGTCTGCTCGGACACTCCAGCATCAACCAGCATATCGTATTCAATGACCGCCGCCTTGGTGGCCTCAATACGCATTTCTTCCCCGGCTTCGATTTCCTCTTGCAGCGCCTCTTGAGCAGCCTCATTGATTTTTTGAAAGCTCTCCTGGTCAATTCCAAGCCCAGAGGTTTCCAGCTCGATTTCCAGATTGCCCATTCTGGCCCGGTACTCGTAGTTCTGGATTTCCTGGACGATGCCGTTCATCTGGTCAAGAATCTTTTGGATATTCACCCGGTCACGAGACAAGGTGTTGTTTTCAAATGCATCGTTGACTTTTTGTGCCAGATATTCACCTAGGCGCTCCAGTTCTCCTTGTGCTTCCACCATGTAGGCATTGGAAAAAGAGGACAGGTTACTGCCTGCCTCTGAGTCTCCCAAAGCCAAGTCTACGGCCAGGGAAATGCTGTAGCCCTGCTGCGTGATATATTCGCTCGCGCTCTGGGTGAAGCTCTCCACCTGGCTGATATAGGAGTCTTTTTCCGCATCCGTCAATTCCAGCCCGATGCCAACTTTCCAGTTGAGCTTGTTCAGCTCCTCAAGGGAGGACTTTACTTCGCTCTCAAAGGCTTCCAGCTCATCCTTGGCGTCTATTGCGGCGTCCATCTTGATTGTCCAGTCGGTAGTAGTAAGCCGGTTGGCCACATCTTCGATTTCTTCCGCCGTGAGCTTGATGTCTCCAAAGGCTTCATCGATTTCCGCCTGGATTGCGTCCTGGTGGAGCTTCCACAGCGCAGTGCCCACAGCTGCCAGCCCAGCCACTACGCCGCCGATAATCATGCCCTTCGGCCCCAGGGTTCCCAGGACTTTTCCCAGTGCCCCCATAGAGTCGGTGGCTTTACCGCCAGACTGCACCAGTTTGCCGATGTCGCTCACAGCCCCGCCGATGCCTTTAGTGAGTTTTCCAATCCCGGTGGTGGCAGTGCCCACAATCTTTAGAGCTGGGCCAGCCGCCGCCGCAATCCCGGCAATATTGATAGCTGTTTGTTTGGTCTCATCGTCCAGGTCGCCAAAAGACTTGATCATCTTGGTGGCCCCCTGGATAACAGGGGTGATAGTCGGCAGCAACTCCTGCCCAAAAGCAACGCCTAATTCCTTGGCGCTCTCCTGCATGGTGCGCAGGCTGTTTGCCGTACCATCCGCCGTTCTGGCGTAGTCGCCCTGGGCGTTCCTGGTGGCGTTGAGTACATACTGGTACCGCAGCTGGACTTTTTCAGCCTCGGTCATCTCGTCGGTAGTTTTTCCAAAGCCCTCCGCCAAGGCAAAAGCGTCCAAGTTGGCCTCGGTCATTACCACGCCCAGCTCTTTCAGGCTCTCCGTCTCACCGGTGAAGATGCTTTTTAACGCCGTTCCCACCTGGTCAAGGGAAATGTTTTTGAAAGACGCCAAATCACCAGCCAGGCCCACCAACATTTCAGACATTTCAGCAGCTTCGTCTCTCGGCACAGACATGGAGGTTGCCATATCCCCAAAGAGCGCCGCCATGTCCAGGGCCGTGCCCTCTGCGATGCCGTAAGTGTCTACCGTGGTCTTGGCAAAGTCCCGGATGCGCTGAGAGGATTTCCCAAAGGCCACGTCCACCTTGTTCAGCGATTCCTCATAATCCGACGCCATGCTGATGGCCGCCGCCCCTGCCGCCAGCAGAGGAGCGGTTACCGTCCCAGTTAAGACGTTGCCAGCAGAGGAGATTTTGCTGCCGATCCCGGCAATTTTGTCCCCGGCGTTTTGCAGCTTGTCCCCGGCGATGGTGGCACGGTTCCCCAGGTTCTCCAACTGGTTCCCAAAATCTGCCAGCTGTCCCCGGGCGGTCTGCAACTGATTCTCCAGCCGGTTCACCGTGGTGGCCTGTTTTGCCAGCGCGGCTTCTGCTTTCAAGGCTTCGTCGGAGCCCTCCCCGTTTTCCCTCCTGGCCTTTTCCAGCGCGTCCTCCAGCTTCCGCAGTTCGGCGGACTGTTTTTCATACTGGCTTGTTAAGAGTTTAATCTTGTTCTCGGTGGCGTCGCTGGCGCTGTTGAGCGTTTTCTGCTTCTTCACCACGCCGTCGATTGACCGGTCGTTTTCGTCGTACTCTTTGGAGAGGGTCTTTAGCTCACTGCCTAAAGCCCGGATTTGTGAGTCGATGGCCTTAATGGAATTCCTAAATTCCTTTTCGCCCTCAATCCCAATCTTTGGGCCGATGTCGTATGCCGCCATGAAACCACCTCCAAAAATTTGGAAGGAGGCTTATACGATGCCTCCTAGAACGTCAACGAAGATTCCAAACAGAATCGTCGTTATAGTTAATCTCGCGTTTTTGTGTGGTCACTTCTTCGGCCCCGTCCATGATTTGCCGCACGGCTATCATGTCCTCGAAAAGGCCGATAGGATAGACCCAGAATTCCTCGTAGGGAATATTGAGTATCCCGCGCCACACTAAAAGCCAGGCTATGCCTTGGGGCTTTTTACCCCCGTGGCCTGCGCCTCGTTTTTTTTTGGCCTTGCCTGAATCATCCGGACGCCGCTCTTTTTGATGGTGTCCTGGATGGCTGCCACGATCATGGCATTATCTCCAGGCGTGAAAATCAGCTCCAGCTGCTCCTCGGTGGGCGGGTCAATGTCCTCGCCCATAACGACTCTTTTGAAAGCAGCGCCGTCTTTCAGCATCAACGCCAAAAGCCGGATGTTCTGCTTCTCGATGCCGAACACGCCATCGGGCTTCGCTTCCAGAGCTTCGCTAAATTCCTGGCCCAGGCGGACGGAAAAGTTCAGCGGGTACTCTTTTCCTAAAATTTCAATTTTCCCCAGCCGGTTTTCCATGCTCTTACGCCCCCGCTTTCGCCGTTACCGTGGCGCTGCCCGCGGCCATGCACAGGCCGATGGAATCCACCTCTGCCACCACGATCATGTCCCCGGTGTTGGCGGGGATATCCGCAGAGCCGTCCCAGGCCGTCCAGTCGGAGAGGTCCTGGTACAGCACGGGCATCTGCACATTGGGGCCGGTCTTGTACCGGTAGGTGCGGCCCTCGGTCAGCTCGGGGGTGACCTCCAGGGAGGTGGTGCCCTCCGCGGTGCCCGCCTGGCTGGTGACGGTCAAGTCCTCCAGAGAGGCGTCGGTGATGTTCAGCACATGGCAGATGTAGGCGTCCGCCTTGCTCTCACTGTCAAACACAGCAGTACGAAGCCACTTGTGAGTGGTGCTGTCATCCCGCATGACGTTGGCGGTGATGGCGTCGGTCTGCCACTCGATGGTTTCACCCTGAGTGGTAGCAGCCATCTCAGGCACAGAAAACTGGGTCTTTGTAAAGACCACGGCACGCCACTTGGTCTGACCTCGCACGATCATCTTCTCGATGATGCCAGCGCCCATGTACGGGGATGCCATGCTCTCGTCGTACACCAGCTCGGTCACGGTGTCGCTGCCCACTTCCACCTGCTCGGTGTGGAGGCCCAGAATCATCTCAGAGATGCCCTGCTCCAGCTCAGCCACAGTCCAGGACAGGGAGCCGCCGGAGAACACGCCGGAGGCGGATTCGCCCACCTCGTTGTCGCAGTAGAAGTTATTGTCTGCGCCGGTATCGTTCAGCGAAAAACTATACTCCACAGCACGCCCAGCACGGACGCCGCCGGAGTAAGTCACGGTGCCGGCGCCGTTCTCGGAGTACCGGGCCACATAAGGCCGAGAAAGACCTACTTTAGGCATTTTGTTTCCTCCTTATTTCATAATTTTTTTAATCTCGGCATCGACGATCTTTTCCATCGTGTCTACCGCTTCGTTGCGTTTGGCATTTACTGCCGTCCGCACAAATGGGTGTTTCTGCCGCACAGAGCTTCCGCTTTCAATGGCTCTCGCCAAAAGTGGCACAGGCAAGCCGTTTGGGTATTTTTTGGATTCCGTTCCCTCGATATACCCCGCAAAGCCCGCCTTGGTGTTCCACCCGGTGGCGTCCTGCTCCATGTGGGATAGACCAAATCCCTTTACAAGCCCATCTTTCTGGGTCGGGGAAATCCCGGAAAATCTCTCACCAGCTCTAAGCCGTCTGTATGGCTCAGTGGGAAGAGCTTCCACCCCATCCTTGATGGCGTCTGCGATAACCGCCGCGCCCTCGTACAGGGCCTTCTTGATGATTTGGTCGGAATTGGTCGAAAGTTTGGAAAGCCGGAGAAGATATTCTTCCCCCAGCTTCACTGCCTGGATTTTAGCCACAGGGAACCTCCCACACCCATTCGTAGTGGGTGAAGCCTGTTTCTTCCTCGTACTGGATAGAGTTCAAATACCAGGAGATTTCCAGGTTATTCAGGGAGCACTCGAAAGCCTCTTTCCAAGGGTCAAACTCCATTTTTGTGTACAGGTCGGTCGTGCCAGCCACCGCGCGTTCCAGGTGTTTGTTCCCGGCCAAAAAGTCGTTCGCGCTGTCCTCCTGCCACACAAAGTAGCGGTCGGACTTTAGCCGGAGACTGTGGCTCACCTGGTATGTCACTGCGGTGTGCGCTTTGATGATGGTGTCAACCCAGCTCATGATCTCACCTCGTATTCCTGCTCTACCGTGGCAAGCGTTAAGTCAAGCGACGGGGGGTAGGCCCCGATTACGTCCTGCACGCTATCAATGCGATATTGCTGCCCGTCCTCAGTGATTGCCACATTTTGGTTAGACACGCCAGGCACTTTCTGCACCCGCACAATCCGCTGAATGTCCACCTGATTCTGCCTGCCAGAGTACAACCGGTTGATTCCCAGGTATCTTTCCTGGTATCTCATCCGCTTCACCAGCACCAGCACAGGCATGGGTCTATAGCCAGGGGCCGCGCCGTCCTGCACGGTGTAGATGTTCACAATCCCGTCGTTATAGGATTCCGTGATTTCATGGTTAGGGCGGTTTGGTGCTCTCCACATAGCTGTTCACCAGGCTTTCGTTTCTCATCGCCACGATCAGCGACAAGTAGTTGTTTTCGTACACGTCCAGCGCCTCATCCCTGGCGTAGCGCACAAAATCAAAAAGAAGCGTTCGGGGCAAACCCGCCTCCGCGTAGTTGGCAGCTGCCCCGCGCTTCAAGTCGAGATAGGCGATCCCGTTTTTGATTAGGTCGCTGATTTTGCGGTCGGTGGCCTGGTCATCCCAGGTGATATTTAGATAGTTCTTGACGTCTGCCAAAAGCTCCTCATACATGGTTGCCAGGCCTCCTTAAAATTTAGGATTTGGTGACGGTCACGGTGTAGGCCTTGGTGGTGGTGCCGTCCTCAGCGGTGACAGTCACAGTCAAAGTGTTGGCACCGGTCTGCCAGGTGACAGCGCTGCCGTTGGGTACCTCCACCGCGCCGCCAGTGGCGCCCTTGTTGGTGATGACGATGGAGGCCCCAGCGTCCGCGGGGGTGGCGGTCACCGTGTTGGTGGCGTTGGTGGTTGTGGTGGTGTAGCTGGTGGTCTCCGCGTCAAAGGCGGGGGACAAGGTCAGGCTCCCCAGGGACAGGGCGGACAGGGTGGCGTCCGTGGAAGGCGCGGGCTCGTCCACCACCGTCACCTTATAGGTCAGAGGCTTCAGGCCGGAGATATCCAAGTACAGGAAGGAATTGTTGTCCATCGGGAAGCCGTTGGCATAGCCCTTGATCAGGTAGACACGCTCGTCCTCCAGGAAGTGATAGTGGTCGCTGTACTCGATGTTCCCCTGCACAGAGGAACCGGCTGCCGCGAAATACTTGTAAGCCATGCCCAAAATGGCGGTGCCGTTCTGGATGGCGGGGGACTGGATCACCGTGATGGGGTAGGGCAGCACGTCGTTGCGATAGGTGCCCTCGGGGGTCATAATGGTGGTGGCGGGCATCACCCGCTGGAAGTAGTCCTGGGGAGAGACCACCAGGATCAGGTCCCGCACCCGGCGGGGCTTTCCGTTGGGGTCCACAGCAATCAGGGACAGCAGGTTGCCGATGGTGTCCACGCTTAGGTCGTTCACCTTGATCTTAGCTTTCTCGGGGTACACGCCGCCAGACACGGATACGTCGTCCCCCACCTGGCGGTTCATGCCGATGGGTTCGTCGTTGCCGGTGCCGGTGAGGACTGCCTCCTCCAAGCCGTTGGCAAAGGCCTCGTACATTACCTGGCGGACGTAGCTGTCCAGCCACTCGGGGCCCAGGTCCAGCATGGCCTTGCACACGGGCAGGAATGCAGAGAGCTTGAACAGGCCGCTGTCAACCTCTTTGAAGCCAGAGGTCAGCTCCTGGATAATCTCGTCGCACAGTTTGCCCCAGGCGGCGGTCTGGAAGCCGTTGGTGTTCATCAGCAGCTTGATGGCCGCGCCGGTGTAGGTGAAGGAGATGCGGGAGAGCAGGGGGTGGGAAGTCTGCAGCTCATCAAAAACCGCATTGAGCACGGTCTCGGGCATCACCACATCCAGGTTGGAAAGGGCCTGGCGGGGGTCCTTGGACTTGATGGCCTCGCCAAACTTCTGGTAATACTCCTTCTCCTGGGTGGTCAGCTGGCGCACGCCCCGGTTAGAGAGCACCTGGGTGTCCACCTGCACCTTCAGGCCCTCCACCTGCTCCTCATACTGCTGCTTTACGTCATCAGCGATGACCTCCAACCTCTGGTTGAAGGAGTCCACAAAGGCCTGCTGGTCGTTGTCTTTCAGCGCCTGCATCATCTTTTCCCGGATGTCGGTGCGCTGCATAACGTCGTTGTTAATCATGGGGGTTATTCCTCCTTTTTGGTAAAATAAGCCCCCAGCATCTGCATGATGCTAGGGGTAGGTTTTTCTTCCTCCTGGGGAGGCTCTTTCTGTTCTGGCTCGGGTTCGGGAATCCTCTCAGTGGCAGGGGCCTTGTCCAGCACCCGCTGGAGGATCTGCCTCTTTGCTGCCTGGGCGTGTTTGGGCGCTGTGTCCGCCAGAATGGCGGTTGCAATCCCTCTTTCCAGCGCTTCAGAGGGTGTCAGCCAGGTCTCGCTCTTTTGCAGTTCCCGGACTTCATCGGCGGTCATACCGGTGTTGTCGGTAAAGGCGTTCAGGCCCACCTCGGTCATCAGCTCCGCCTCGTTGGCAGCGGCTCTCAGTTCGTCCGCATATCCCGACGCCGAAATCCATACCTGGTGGAAGTAGTACGCCGAAAGGTTAGAGGCAAAACGCTCGTCACCCGCCATAAACGGGTACAAAGCAGCGCTTGCCACAAAACCGTCGCCGTAGGTCACCACCTTGGCGGGATGATTCTTGAGGGCGTTGTAAATCGCCCAGCCCTCAGACACCGCTCCGCCGTAGCTGTCAATATGCACGTTGATCTGGTCAACGTCCAGGTCTTTGATCTGCTGCGTGATGCCGTGGGCGGAGACGTCACCCTCGAAAAATTCAAAAGGCACGATGTCGCCGAAGATGTAGATGTCCGCTTCGCGCTGGGCCTGCTGGATTGCATAGTACTGTTTACCCACTTCTTGCACCTCCTTCCGTGCTGGATTCGACGGTTCGGGCCGCCTGGTCAATGGGCGATATATTGAGAGTTAGCCAGTGCGCATTTGCCCAGGGCTCGCTGATTCTGGGCTGGTTCGCTGCGGCCAACACGTCGTTGATAGAAAACGCGCCGGAGCCGATGAGCTTTTCCACATTCCCGGCGTTTTGGAACATATCAAAGTGAATAATAGTGGAGGTGTCAATCTGGAGGTAGTCCCCCCGCAGATAGGCCTCCTTCCCGTAGCGCTTGCGGTTGATCTCCTCCTGGAGCTGGTCGCACAGGGGGTCGATGCAGGTGGTCAGCCACCGGGTCATGGCGTCCTGGGTGCCGGCCACATCCCCAAACAGCAGCACCGGGGGGATCTGAAAGGCCCGGGCCGTGAAATCGAAAATATCGTCCGCCAGGGAGCGGATGTCCCGGGTGGTACGGCTGGCAGCCACACTATTGGCGGCCGCCGGGAACTCGGAGTAGTCGTAGCCGTCGAACTCCGGCAGCAGGGCGCTGTCCGCTTCGAAGAAAGGCTTGATCTGCTGGTTGAGCATATCGGTAAACCTTTTGTTGAACTCCGGGTCGTGCTGCTCCGTCTGGGTGACGTGCACCTTCAAGTGCTTGCCGCTGCCCCAGCCGTAATTTTTCACCGCCAGGGAGAGCATCCTGTTGAAAGAGCCGGTCATGGCCTCCAGCACGGGCTTCACATCCACGGCGTTGAGTTGGAAGTGGAGCACCTCGTTCTCCCGAAAGGTCTTTTGATAGGAGACCTCCCCCACCACCACGTCCTGATACTCGTTCATCTTGGCGGGGTAGTGGCTGGGCTGGGAGAAGGAGTCCGCCACCACCAGCATCTCCTCTCCGGAGCGGCGCTTGGTGGCAATCACCAAGGCCTCGTTCTTCGAGTAGAGCTGGTACACCAGCTTGTGCAGAAAGGCCGAGCTGTTCTGGTTTATGTTGGGCTCCACGTTCCACAGGTAGTACTCGTTCTCCCGGATGGGCCGCCCGGCCCGAAAGGTCTTGAACTCGCACTTGCCCACGGCGTTGGCGATGGTGTTCACGCACACGTGGAAAGCCAGCTCCCGCAGCCGGTACTCCTGGACGGCTTCCCAAAGTTCCGTGCACGTGATATCGCCGCAACCTTTTATCGGTGCAGGGGATAGCTTAGATACAATCCAGTCTCGGATAGAGATTCCCACGTCACCACCTCCTTACATGCGGATAGCCCCCACCGGAGGCGGCTTTATCACTTGGCCGCTCCCCAGCAGGGGCTCAATTACCATAGAGGCCACCAGCGCCATGAATGGGTCGGTCTTCCGGCTCTTGGCCTCGATTTTTGCGTAGTAGAAATTCCCGGTGTCGGAGCCTAGCTTTCGGCTAGACCGCACCCGCTTTGTGTTTTGTACTGCCCATCTCAAATGGGGAACGTCTCCCCAGGTGAAAAGCTGGCGGTTGAAGCACTCTTGGATGACCGGCTCAACCTTCATGATGTCGGACGGCTGCACCAGCTTCACGTTCTTGCGCTCCTTGTTGTCAAAGCCGATTTGCTTTAGGCTGTTCTCCAGGAGCGTGTATCGGAAGTTATCCAGCGCCAGGCCTTTGATGGTGTAGACTCTCCCGGCGTCCAGGATAAATTGGGCGATCAGGTCGGGGTGTATACTCACGTCATCCACATAAGAGACAGTTCCTTTCTCCACCCAGGTTTGCCAGGGGGCTTTGATTCTTGGCAGGTCTTTGGACTGGCCGCAAATCCAGGCGTGATTGATGTCGTATCTTTCCTCGCCTCGCCTAAAATGCAGATTCACCGCCGCCCAGTCGTTTAGTTCTGCGTAGTCGATGCCCACCGTGCACAACCAGCCTTTCATGTCCGGAAGGGGCCGGTTGGTAGCCCGCACGTTGTCGTACTCGGTCACGGCGATGTCTTTTACCGTAGAGCGCAGCCCGAATCGCTTGGTGAGAAAGTCCCCGTTCTGCTCGGGGTGGTCTTTCCACTCTCGATATTCCTCTTGGATTTCCGCGTATAAGTCGGGCAGATAGGGCAGGGAAGGGTTCGCCATTGGCCAGTTTGCCGGGTCGTGCACCTGCTCCTTGTTTTCTAGACAGCAGATAAACGGGAGGAACCCATCATCTTCTTCTCCCTCAAAAAGGATTCTTCGCCCCCGGGCTAAATAGTCGTCCAGGGGGCCGTCGCTCACATCCCCGTTGGAAGTAAAAAAACCAACCCGGGGCTGGGCCACCTTGCCCTGGCCGGTGACGAACACCTTGATATTGTCGTAGTTCTCGTACTGGTGCACCTCGTTGAAAACCACCTTGCCGGAGCGCAGGCCGTCCCGTCCTTTGGGGTTGTTGGTGTGGCCTTTCATCACGCCCTTGTTTTTACGTCCCTTGACAATCTCTTTGGTGTGGTAAAAGTGCTTGTTCAACTTCTGCTCCCACTTGGGAGTTTCCAGGACTTCCACCAAATCCAGCTGCGGCCGCTTGGCCTGGTCTTCATTGTTGGCGCACACGTCCACGTTGTAGTGGGGCACCGGGTTATAAGGGGAGATGGAGCACGCCCCGTCAAAGGCGATGAAGCCGTCCTTCCCCGCGCCCCGGCCCACCAGGGCGAACACGGTCTTCCACCTGGGCCTTTTAGTTTTCACCCAGTAGGTGCAGTCCCACAGGGCTATGAGAAATTCCTCCCAGGGGAACAGCCTCTCATAAGGGAAGTACTTCACCAGCCCCATGTACTTTTCCAACTGCTCCACATCCACAAAAATTTCTTCGCGTTCAAAACACTTGCGCACATGGGCAACCAGTGCCTTTTGCTCTTTGCAGGCTTTTAGCTCTCCGCTTTCCACCTGCTCAATGTAGTCCAAAATTTCCCGTGGAAGTTCACAGCTCATCGTCCTCACCGCCCGGTGAGATCACGGCCCCCTTGGCCTGCTCCTTAAATCCCAAGGCGTCATAAATCGCCAGCATCTGCCGGGATACCTGCACCGCCAGGGACACGCTCCGGTTTTCCACCATCATGCCCCGTCGCTCGTCCATCACCGACACTCCCCGGGCCTCCACGTCGGCGTCCAGCTCGTGGAATCGCTTCCAAAGCCGCATATATTCATCCAGCTTGTCCGTGAACACATCCTCCACCAGCCCACGGGCGGATAGATTGTCCTCAAGGCTTGTTTTCAACTTCTCGTACTCATCAACTGCCGTATTTGCTTTCAACGCTTCTCACCTCCTGGCGGTTTCTCACGTCGCGCGCGCACGCGCGTGTCTGAATA
>ERZ1664524.11-NODE-11-length-15283-cov-5.755844_pt1 | contig 15283 bp, 18 predicted proteins | sample MGYA00575331_ERZ1664524 | MGnify/ENA primary metagenome ERZ1664524 (study PRJEB40874, sample SAMEA4040741) | Gallus gallus | biome: gut; material: content | place: India | collected 2016-01-01 | study: EMG produced TPA metagenomics assembly of PRJEB14491 data set...
TGGCGGTGAAGATCCGCTCAGTGAAGATGCCGGGGCGCTGCTCCTCTTCGGCCTTGGTATTGTAGCTACGCAGCGTATCCATCATGGCAGAGATACCGTCAGCATAGTTAACTACGTAGGCTTCCATGAACTTAGGCGTCACAGGGCTGCCGAACTCTTTGCTACCATGGTGACTGAGAATGATGTGGCCCAGCAGTCTGGTGATGTCGGGATGCTGCTGAGCAACGACACTCTGTTGGAGACGTGCAAAGCCCAGGGCAATGTGATCGAGCAGCGTGCCATCGGTAGACATATTGACAGCAGGCCCATCGATCTCGTAGGTATCAATCTTACCAACGTCATGAAGCAGCGCACCAGCGATACACAGATCCTCGTTGACGTCATAGTTGAGCATCTTCAGACACGCCGCAATCTTGCTGGACAGCAAAGCTACTTCACAGGTATGCACGAGGTTACCGCCGGCGCCTACATGGTGCACACCAACAGCAGAGCTCGCAGTAGCAAAGCTAGTAGTTACCTGGCTGTAGACATCAGCAACAATATTGCGCAGCGTCTCATTCTCGATGAGCGCCAGGACGTTGTTGAACACACCCACATATTCCTGTATATTATCTACGTACTTGACGCCAAAGGCAGTCTTATCCTGGTTGTCAGACCACCGCATAACAATGTTGTTGAGCTGCTTTTTGCCCATATACTCGCCAGCCACAGCAGATACATCGTAGACACCGAGCTCAGGCAATGCGGCGGCCCAGTCCCAGATGTTACCGGTTACAGTATCGGTGCCGTCACTGAAGGTGGCCTGAAGGTAGGGCTTATTAGCTTTGGTCTTTCTGATTTCTGCCTTGGTAAGCACAAGGCGCATGTTGAGGCAGTCGCCAGTTTTCATAGTTTTCAGGTCCATAGCTATTACTTCCTTTCTTCTTGGAGCTTCTCGCTCTCTTTCATACTGCGCCTTACCAGCCAGCCAGGCGCCTTCGTCACAGCAAAACTCAGCTTCGCTCATATCGGCCTCACATTCATATCAGATCTATTAGCGCCGCAATACCGACACTCTTGAATGTCTGGGTTCTCGCTTTCAAACCACTGGTAGCATCTGTGGCACTCATAGATATAATGCTCTGATGCTTTGTAGCCAAGCAATCCAGCACCCACACATTTGGCAAGATTTTCTACTGGCTTTGCACGCTGCATTCGCATGTAGATTGCGATGATCTGATCATCAGGCATCTTGCGAAGTTTCTTCTCCCAGCCAGGGTATCTTGCTGCAAGGTGCTCTCGCATATGCCATACTTCCATAGCTACTCTCCATAAAACTCATGGTCTGCAATGGTACCTATGTACGGCTTAGTTCGCATCCATGCTAGCCCAGATGCACTGCTTCTGCTCGGGTTACAGAAGAACAAGGTAGTTTCAATAAAGGCCCGCTCGCCCTCGTAAAGCACAGCATGCACAGCCTCACTTGCCAGCGGGTATTCGCTAATGTCTTTGCTATATGGCTCAGCAAACTGGTTCTCAGCATAGATGACATCGGTTATGCTATCGCCATATCCGGCTATGTACCTGTCACACACAACCTGCGCTACCGCAACCTGTCCCTCATATGGCTGGTTACCACTCTCTGCGATAACGAGCCGTACTAGCAACTCTTCTTCTCCTTCGGCTACAGGAATGATGGGCTGCGGCGCTTCTTGCTCCTCTTGTTCTTCAAAACCGTCCACGTCTACAGGTAGCTCTTCTACTACACCAGCCAGTGCGTCCTGCCTGATCTCGTTGACTACCTGCTCGGTCATATATTCAACCTGTGCCTCAAGCGCATTTATCTGCCGCTGCATTGACGCCATACCAGCTATGTAGACAATAGGCACCACTGTGACACCAAGCAGAGCCACCGCACTGAGTAGTCGGTCAACTACTCTCTTTACGTTTTTCGACACGCTTCTGTACCTCCTGCATATAGAGTAACTCCACCTCGGAGTCGGAAAGTCTGTCCACGTTGTAGCCTGCTGCAATGAGTGCTGGCTTACATTGCGCTGGACTAAACGAGATTACCGGATAGATGCCGCAGCCCTGGTTTCCTGCACACAATCCAGAAGCACCAATGCCCTTGCCTACATGTTCACAGTTGAGGCACGCAGGGTTTGTAACTACATCAGGCAGTGCTTCCATCAAGCGGGCTGCGTGGATGCTGCACCACTGAAGAACAGCAGGCTCAATGACCTCATAGTCCAGTAGGTAGAACGGGTATCCCTCAGATACATCGAGATCTGGCAGGCCCTTACTTGCTGTCACCAGCTTATGAAAAGCTGCTTTGACCTGCAATAGAGCTACCGCCATGTCATACTCTTTAGTAGTACCAATCATTTCTCTACCTCCAGCCCGAGCTCAGCAGCTTCTTTCTTGGTCATGGGTAGAATCATGGTAGCCTTCTCTACAGGCTGCTTAGCAAACTCTAGATGCTTGGTGTGTGTGCAAGGACCGCCGTTAATGTGACAGTTGGTCTTCTTACACTGTGTGTTCTTCTCAGGGTCACACACATAGTGGACCACGGGCTGCGGCACCTCTTGTGCCTTGTTCTTACGAGCTCTGCGTCTCTGCTCTCTGTTCATCTTGTACCTCCTTGAAAGTTACTAGGCAGGGGCAAGCGCCCCGCTCTGCTTGGTCTTTGTGCCACGGATTAAGATGGTGACAAATGTCGCCGTGTTGCAGCGTACAACCACCGTCGTAGTGGAACGGACAGTCATCAGACCAGTATGGCATCTCATCTACAATGAACCTCATAAAATGCCCTCCGACCAGATGTCATAGTCTCGCATCTTCTGGAGCATCTCCTCGGGTGGCTTGGTAGCTTCTACCTCGATATCCGCCTTTTCACGCCATGTAGGAGTACACTTAGCCACATCAACAGTGACCTCGACTCTGAACAGCTCTCGCTCAGTCTGTAGCCATCTCAAATATCCGATAAGCTCTTGCTCATCATCATGAATGGCATTGAGCAGCGAATCGTGCACCTGGAGAATCATGTAGGTCTTAAAGTTGTTCGCCTTAAGGAACTTATGAATCTCAACCATGCGAGACTTAGTGGAGTCTGCAGCAGAGTTGTGCTCATAGTAACCTTCGCTTACATAGCTGTGGTCATCGCTGTGAATCTCAATGTCGTACATAGGCACATAGCTGTCTGTAAGTTTAAGTGTAGTTACCTTATTAAAGTTACCATTCTTCAGCAGTCTATACTGCATAGAATCAATAAGCCCAAAAGCCTCAAGATATTGCATGACGCGCGCTTTTGAACCACGGCCTGCTTTGAAGGCAGCTACTACGCTTTTATCACTACGTGGCAACGCTGCATATAGCGGGTGCTCGTGAATAAGCTTATAGCAGTCATGCAACAGCTCTTTCGGCAAACCTTTCTTACTGTTGACAGTAGCTGCTGTCATGTACCACTCTTCGAAACTGCGCCGCCGCACGCCTACGTACTTTATAAAGCGAGGCAGTGCCTCAGGCATTATGTGCACGCGGTATGCAGTACACGTAGCCTGCTTATAAGAGCTGAATCTACATGCGATACCTAAATCGTTCATCAGGTACCAAACACCTTTTGCCAGCCACTCACTGATACTTGTGAATACGGCATATGCCCCAGTGTAGCCACCGTCACTATCCCAGAGACCTTGCAGCAGGCCTATCTTCTCCTCAGTGCTCGCTGTGAAATAATGGTCACTAAAGCACTTATACTGTGCAGACACTGGTGATACGCCTCGCTCCTGTAACTCGCGTATTACTGCGGCATTCCCCACGTTTAGCCTATAAGCCTCACCAGCGCTACCTAAGGAAGGATGTATTTCGCCTGCAGTATATCTACTACACACTTCAGAGAGAATGCTCAGTTTTTCGGCGCCGCCGCACAGCGTTACGTAGTGTCTTCGCAGTGTGCCGTCACCCAGTGCGTACCCGGCTAGCCAGTCAAGTCCATAAGGCTCTACAGTTGGCAGCATATCATCACGCGTATAGGTATATAGATAATCATCTTCAGTAAGGTCTGCAGCTTTGACGTATCTAATCTCTTTGTTATTGTATACGCCAAAGCGGTGTTCTGGACTACAGAGCTTAGACGTCATATCAGTAGCTACAGTCATGACGCGCTTGTCACCAACCGAATGTACTGTAAAGTCAGATGTCGTTCCAGTTTGCGTTACCAGTGTATGTGCTGCGGTTAGTGCGTCGAGTCGTACGTACCCCTGTGTAGTGAGTACCTTGTTACCGCCCGGTTGACACCCCTGAATAGCATAATTAACGCAGGCATACTCTCTGCCGTGCTCAATGCACACAGGTCTATTAAGAATCGTACGAACACGCTTACGTTCACGCGCTACCTTGTTTGCTGTGTTGATGAAGATGTCTACCTCAGGAGCGTTCTTCAGGAACTTCTTCATGACCATGGATGCCTCTTCAATAGGCAGACCGGTCATGGTAGCTACCTTTGCAGGACCAGCACCGTACACGATAGCAAACTCCACTGACTTAGAAATGTTGCGGAGTTCCTTAGACACCTCATCATACGGGATGCTGTAGATAATAGAAGCAACAGCCTTGTGAATATCACCACCCTGTATGATGATATCAGTCAGATACTGTGCCTTACTATAGTGCACCAGAATGATGGACTCTTGCGACTTAAAGTCAAAGTCATACAAGGTGTAGCCCGGTGGCGCAATAAAGGCGCCTCTTACACGAGAATCGCGGCGGCGCGGCATGTTTTGCATAGAGGGTGCACTGATAGAAAATCTACCTGTCTTAGCTTCCATTGTGTTGATGTTACAGTGGACTACTGCCTGAGCATCGCGCATGTCGTACAGCTTAATAGCAAAGGTATTCAGAAGCTTCTCAGCATTCTTATAGGCCTGAATCTCTTGGATGAGCGGCACGCCTTCATTGTCCAAGCGCTCCATCTCTACCTTGTCGAGCTTCGGATTACCTACTACAATACCCTTAGCAAGCATCGCTTCGGTGGGCGGGCGGCGCTTGATCTTAGAACCGTAGCCAAGCTGTGTAAGCACATCCGCAACCTGCTGGGTAGAGTTGATGTTGAAGCGCTTGCCAGCTGTCTCGTAGATTTTACGCTCTGCTTCATCAGCCTCTTCGGTGAGTTCAGGAATAAGCTTGTCCTCATAGTCGAGGTCCAGCATAATACCTTGCCGCTCCATCCAATAGGCTACCAGTAGCATCTGCTGCTCAATCGCATACACCCTGTCCTGTCCGCCCTCGAGCATCTTAGGATACAAATACTTAAAAGCGAACAGTGCATTCCAGGTATCTGCACAGGTGTATTGGGTCATAAGCTCACGAGGGAACTGCCGGTAGTCTGTTATTCTATGTAGTGCCTTGTAGCTGTCGAGCATATGCTCAAAGATTGTGATGGTAGGATACAAAGCATCGTCATGAATCTCATCAGCTACATCACACAGATTGTGCGTAAACGCATCGGGTCGTTCAAGCTTGCTAAGATGTAATGTATCGAACAATTCTCCCAGAATGTTTACACCTACATTCGCTGTCATATGTAAGTCGAAGTCAATGTTGTGGCCTATCTTGCAGACTCCTCTGTCTTCGAGTAGCGGCCGCAGCTTCTTGAATTCCTTAAACTGGTTCTGCAGGGTATCATAGACAGCGAATGAATGCACGCCATCACTGAACGACATACAGAAGGGAAAGTCGTTCGGAATGTACTTTGCACCGTTGCCTTTAATCCATCGACGAACTACATTCTCTGGCATCATATTATTGGGAACGCCAGTGTAGAACGTCTCAGTATCATACGCAATGAACTGCTTACCTGGTAGAAAGTCAAAGGTTGCCGGCTTAATAGTGTCCAGGACCTCTTCGGCCGAAGCCTCGATGAAGAACGGTTTGATGTGCTGAGTAAAGCTACTTGGATCATACTGTAGCGTGCTGCGGGGTACAATGGTAGCATCTTGCTTTCGCTTGATTGCCATACCTGCTCCTTTCCGAAGCCATAATCATTTTGTACGACTCCTTGTCTATAATTAGGGAGCCGCTATCTGCTCCCTAATTATATTATACTATGTTTTTCGCGATATGTAAACCTTACGGCAACGCTGCACCTTCTGTAGAGAGCGCCTTACCTGCATCAGTGAGAACGTAGTAGTAGCGCTGCCGCTTCAGATTTGTAGTGACAGCATACTGCTCTACATAGCCCTTATCGATCATTTCCTGCAGTGCTGCACGCACCTTAGAATCCTTGATGCCAGAGGCAGCAGATAGCATGCTGCGAGACATATAGCGCAAATGCGGCACTTCATTGAGCTGCGTGATGGCATGCGCCATAGCTACAATCTCTTCATCAGAGATTCTGATAGTGATTTCAGCCATCGTAGTTCACCCACCTTACTGCGACATACTTGGGACCCGCATTATCGATTTGCTGGTAGGTATAGGAGGCCTCAATACGGTGTGTCTCAGCATGTGCCTGCAGCTTATTAAATAGTGCCACTTCTGCAGTATCTCTAATGCTGAGGCACACACTGTGTCCCATGCGCAATTTATCCAGAGAGTCTTCAAATGCAAGAAAATCTTTATCTATGCACTTTACGACTATGCCGGCACTTTGTAAAATCTGCAGGCCTGTGTCATCCTTATACTGCTCTACATAGTAGACTGCTGAAGCGCCGGAATTTACGATCAGGGCTGCACATGTAACGCAGGGACTAAACGAGCAAAAGAATACCTTTTGCGGATCTGCCACCGTGCACTTGGCCAGGGCATTAGCCTCAGCATGGACACAGGTATACTTGCCACCCAGCTTGCACAAGCAGTTTACGCCGTGTCGCGGGCCACCATTGATACCGATGGAGTAGACCTGGGTACCATCTTTATCTGTGATGATGGCTGCCACGCCTTTGTCCTTACACTTGGACAGAGCTGCCAGGTTCATTACGAAGTCTCTGAAGACTTCAATACGTCGCCTGTCCACTCACTCACTTCCTTTCAGAACTTTTTCTTCTTTGAAACGCTTCATATACGGAAGAAGTGGATCCATGTAGATCCCATGATTCCGCATTTGTTGAAGCAGGTACATACGTGTAGTCTTCTGCTTGTTAAACTGGCTGTTGCTAGAAAATACCTTGTAGCGCTTGACTGTCTTAGACGCGTCCTGCCTACCCGCATTATGTGCCTTGTAACAGGCATCACACACAGGTATTACATTCCACGGTGTATGCTTGCCGTTAAGCATTGTTGGGAAGTACTTTGCACGTATTTCAATGTGTCCGCCACAGAAGGCACAGCCATTAAAGAACTTACAGGCCTTTTGCCATTCAGCTTCAGTAAGCAGTTTAACAGGGGCTGCAGCGATTACCATTCGCCATGCTCGCTCATACTCTTCTGCATACTTGTAGAATAGCTGCTTAGCTTCCTTCTCAGTTAGCGGGTCTCCATCTAAATACTGATCTACATATACACTCGCGTTTATGCAGGTCTTGCATATGCCTGTCTCAACATACACCGTGCCCAGCTCTGGAACATCGACTGCACGAATTTTTCTCCAACGAGGAGGTATCCAAACCTTACCACACCTGTCACACATCTCTCTAACTACAAACGGGTTACCATCGCGTAGCTCGAGTTTGTATAAGCTCCAGTCTGGCTTTTCTTGCTTTGCCTTTACAAAAGAGGTATCAAGTAGTGTGACAACCATCGGGACGGCCATGGCAAGCGCCGCAAGGTTTGGAGGGTCTTCTCGTGGTGCAATGGACTGAAGGTCTATGTATCCCTTCTCTACCTTACGGCGCTTTGGCATGTTACCACCTCGCAGCTGTATCGTACCGAACTACAGGCAGATACCGCACGCAGTGCTTCATAACATCAGCATAACGCTCAGCAATCGCTTTGAGCTGCTCATACTCTGTTACATATTCCTCTCCACGTGCTCTGCAGCGCGCCCACAGGTTTTTGACGGGCGCAGTACAGTAGATGACCATACCGCCACTATTAGCTACCACCATAGCAGCCAGCATATCTGCATGCTCCTGTGTCATCTCATGACGGCCACGCATGACAGGCCCATAGACCATATCGGAATACCAGCTACGATCAAAGATGTTGAGCGCGTCAGGCCTGCAGTTATTGATTGCCTCAGCGTACTTCTTGTAGTAGTTGAAGGCCTCTTCATCATTTGCCGGTGCACCGAAGTGGTGATAGATAGTGTCGCGGGAGCCCTGCTTCAGCTGGTCAATAAGAGTAGTCTTGCCAGCACCATCCGGTCCTTCTACGATCACAATCACTTCTCGTCACCTCCAATACTAGGAATGTCGCAGACGCCGTCGCAGCACTTCGGCTCAGCGCCGCCGGATGCACATTGCTGACGGATGAGCGGGTAGTTGACATCCAGGAAAGCAGTGGGCAGAAAACAATCGTGCACCTCCATGTAGGTGCTGACTGCCCTATCCAAGTAGAAATGCTTGCAGGACATCTTGCCTTCCTTACAAGCACCCTCGGTGCAGAAAGGACCAGCATTGTCAAACATAGCACTACATCCAGCCAAGGCCTCCCATACCAGGTTCATGACATAAGCAGTCTCAGGAGTGTTGCGGCGGCACACGCGCTGAGCAATCATGTGCTTCCACTGGAAAGGCGTAGCACCGATAACGATCACATTGCGCAGGCCATGAGGCATCATGTAGCCAGCAGAGTCGTTATCTACACCCTGCTCAATAGCCTTAGCATACTCTGCCATAGCCTGCCGCTGAGTCCGTAGATACCGGTTGACATAGTAGTGCTCCTCATACTGCGCTTGGCCTTCGTGCACAAAGTCTTTGACCATCAGCTCATAGGGCACGCAGAAAGCCGCATCATCACTGTAGTCGCTGTACTGAAGACTCGCAGAGATAAAGTGCACATCATCCTGGTGTCTGGTGATCTGCGCCAGGAAGCGCCGGGACGCGCCTACAATGGCTACATTGATCAATGCAAACCGCTGGATGTTGGGATGCGGCAGCGAGCACATACTCTTCACGGTGTCATCGCTATAGTGCCGGCGATACAGCGCCATAAAGTCATCCATGCTCTTGATATTGTGGCCACGCTGGGTAAGCCGCGCCCCAGCTACCATCATGCGTTCACCATCAGCGATGGCGTCTTCGTTAAGAATCTTAACTTCGATCTTGTTCATTACGCACAGCCTCCTCTGTAGTTTTTCTGATGCGCTCAGCAAGGCCGGGCTCCAGCCCTGCTAAGCACTCATCAAATTCACGCTTGAGTACACTAAGAGTTACTCCAAGCGTTACAATATCTACATTGCAGCATACTGTATGTACACCAGTAGACGGATTAAAAGATGCAGTCAGCTTCTGAGGCCCACTGACTACACCAGTCAGCGGCTTACCGAGTACTCTCAGAAACATTGTAGCCTCCTGTGGAGCCATAGCAGCCAGCACCACGCTCGCTGCTGGGAGCTTCATCAGGCTTAATGATGGGCATATCACAGCAGACACAGGGCACAATCTCGAGCTGGCAGAAGCGCTCACCTTTCTTGATAGTGATGGGGTCCTTGCCGATATTCCACACGACCGCATGTATCTCACCCCGATAACCGCTGTCGATGGGGTTATCAATGGGAAGCAGCCCCATCTTTCCAGAAGAACCGCGAGGCTTGATGGCAGCCTTGTAACCGAAAGGCAGCACCGTACCAAAGCCAAGCTTTATGTCTACCATGCACTGTGGTTCTACGTTGAAGGTATACGGTGCATAGATGTCCATACCCGCATCATCGTGATGCTTACGCACAGGCATCTGTTCTGCACCAAAGTCAATGAGCGTAAACTCAGACTTAACAGTAACAGGCATCTTATCACTCCTTATCTAATATCGAGAGACAGCGAAACGTTCTCAGAAACCACCCGAGCATACACCTCGGGCGCAATGGACTGAAGAAGGTCAAAGTCGCAGCTACGCCGCGCAGTTTTCTTCACAGTCACAGAGTTAGTAGCTGTCATAGCGCTGGGGCTCTTGCCGAGTTTGATCTTGATTTGCGCATACACGGCATCCTTGATGTCCTTAAGTACCTTAGCCTTTTCGCGCAGCTGAATGTATGAGGTAATCAAGCGCTGCGACTCCTCATCGTCCAGAATGAGCGTAGGCGCCTCATCTACATCAGGAACGTCCTCGGCGGTCTCTGCTTTCTTGAGCAGCTCCTTATCTACTGCAGTAGCCTCGGGCTCAACGCCGGCTACAACGTGATTGAGCCAGAAGTCATCTGCGGCTGCTACCTCTCTTGCAAAGAGCTCAGAGTCTGCAGGCAGGTCGTAGCTGTAGAGATGCTGCCCACCTACCAGGCATACAATAGTATAGGCGCCGAGACGTGTAATGCCGCAGTACCAGTTTGTCTGACACATGTAGTGGAAGGGCAGCGGGCCATTTTCCCACACACTCTGGTTATATGCGCTGGTAGTCTTAATCTCGAGAATGCCAGTAATTACCTGGCCGTCAGCAGATAGGGTGAAACCATCGATGTTTGCCAGCAAGTACGGACGCTCATCATCCTGCAGAATAACAGGAATATGCACATACTTGCGGTCTTCTCTGAGTGCCCACTCGTCTGCAACAACTGTTTCAAGTAGGTTACCCCAACGGGCTGCCTCAGACTGCTGCGGCGGCTTGTCATCAAACATGCCCATCTTAGACATCCAGATTTGCCGCGGGCTATTCCAGTGGTTCTCGCCCATAATCGCGGCTACCTCACTGCCACCGATACCAGCTCGCCGCTCACGCAGCCACTCTGCTTTGTCTTTTTCAGGAGCAGCGACAGAGAACAAATGACAGCCGTCCAGCTGGGTAAGGTACGTTGCCCACTTGATAACAGTCTCAAGAGGAATCTCAGGACGCCCCTTCTGAATGATAGTGATCAACTCAGCTCTTGATTGCATTCGGATCACCCACGCCTTTCACAGGCTGCAGTAGGCACTGCATGTAGACGCCAACCTCGCGTGGAGCAGAGAGATCCACAATCTTACCAGGCTGGCTAGGAAGCACATTAGTAATAAAGGTGCGCTGGACGATAACGAACACACGCCCATCAGGCGCAGAGAAAACATCACCTTTGGCAGGAAACACACAGTCGGTATCCATGCCCATGATTTTCTCCCCATCAACAGTAACAAATTCTACGTGCATAGGGTCCTCCTAGATTTCAGATTTTTGGAAGCGCTTCTTACGGGCCTCAACACATTCTGTGTCAGATAGCGGCCGCATTAGTAGCTCTTCGATAAAGGCCAAACCAAGCGGTGTACGCTTGTATTCGCGCCCAGCTTTTTCGATAATAGAGCTACTGAGCAAGAACTGCAGTAGATTCTTTAGCTCATCACGGTCGAGACCCGTGGCATCTTCGATAGTGTCTCTGCCGAAGAAGGGTAGCTGATATAGGGCCCTTATTATTTCGGCAGGCTCGTGGCTCACGAACGGGATTGAGGCAAACTGTACGCGGAGGCGCTGCATCGCGGCATCAGTAGTATCACTGTTTTCAAACTCATCAGCAGAGAAGCGGTCATAGCCAAGTGACCTACTATTGTAGATAGACATCAAGTAGTCTACTACGAACTCCACGTGCTCTGGCTTAACTATAACGTTCGTGCCATCATCCGTGGAATACACGCATGCGGCAGCAGCTACTGCAAGCCGTGCAATCTTGAGGCGCTGGTCAGCAGGTTCTACAAGCGGAATCCTGGATGAATACGTGCGTCCCATTTTAGAAGCAGTCTCAAGAATAGTCTGTACTGCCTCGTCGGTAAACACGATATTCTCTGGACGCCGCGACCATGCCCACATGACGCGCAGCTTGCACTTATCACTGGTGAAGCGGTGCTGGAGCGCTGGCATGTCTGCAACAGATTTATTCACAATATCCGCGTCAACTTCACCGGATGCAACAGCGACAGCAAAGTCTAAGCGCCGCACGTCTTCTGCCTTACCAAACAGCTTAAGCACTGCAGATACGCCATAGTTCTCTGCCTTCAGCTGTCTGCCGTTTCGCGGGTTTGAAATGAAAATCATGCGTGTTCGTGAAGTGGTCTCTGCAGTAACTACACCAGTAGCCTTAGCAATACCAGAAGAGCGCACATCAGACATCTTTGCCAGGTCATCCTCTGACATGCCGGATAGCTCGTCTACGCACAGCAAGCCACCATCGTTTAGTGGCATGGCGCCCCACATTAGTGACCAGTTGCCTTTTGTGCCAGCCTGTTGAATGTTATACACCAAGCCTGTGCGCCTCGAAGATTCACCGGAGAGAAGCTCACCAGCTTTATAGTGCTGCATGAGACGCTCTACCAGTGTGGTCTTTGCTTGTCCAGAGTCACCAATGATAAGGCACTCAGCCCAGCCTCGCCGTACTCGCTGCTCTTGGAATACAAAAGATAAAGCAGAGTGGTAGACAAGGTCTACAGCATATGCCACTTTCTTACGGTTCCAGATGTATGTTACGTTGCGCTCAAGGTCATCGTGGATTTCTGCAAACTTGTCAGCAACACTTTGTCCAGGCGCACACTGGAATTCTTTAAGCTGCGCGTGTAGCTCGGGCGTAACCTCAAGTTCATCGAGCAGCTCTTTCTCAGGTATCGCCTGATCAAACACATATGTTGCCTTCTGGTTGTTAGGATCTGGATGCATGTAGCCAACAAGCGTGAAGCGCTTATTTGTCGGAATGTTGTTGCCAATAATATAGCCACTCCGTGCCACATACTCCTGGTGTGCAGCAAAACCAAAGTTGTCATCAGCCTTTGGAATCATGTGCACAGTTTCGAGGTTACCATAGCTCAGTATGTCCATATGGGCTTGGCCGCATTTGGTATTCGCGCCGAGCAGGGCCTTAATGAAGGCGCGCTGCTTATCATCAGGACAGTCTATGAGCTTGAGTAGAAAAGCGTTTTTGCTTTGCAGGTGAAGGTCGAGGCGATGCTGGCTACACAGTGTACAGCTACCACACAGCTTGTTGTCATCAGAATAGTCTTCGCACGTCAAGCGAATATCTTGTGGATAGACATATGGAGCGCTCTCCTTGCCTGCAACAAGAACAGGAATCTTAATGCGCTTGCCGGCGTACCGCGCACCAGAAGACTGCGCCAGCTGTACTACTGGCACATCTTCCGTTTTATCCAGCGGCTCGAAAAAGCTTCTAAACTCCTTCGGTGTGTAATGATACTCGATGAAAGCATCCGTGATGTCGCCCTTTTCTCTGAAGTTACTAGGCCACTTCATTACGTACAGCTTAACAGGCGAACTACGCAGATTCTCTATCATGTACTCAGTGGCTCTCTTACCTGCATCATCATTGTCGTAGCAGATAAACACGGCCTCCTTTTGTTGAAGGAGTCTGAACCACTCAGCCTTAAAGTTTCCTGCACCTGCAGTAGCCGTACATGTAGGAAAGCCCGCTTGTTCAGCAACAATGCGATCCCACTCACCTTCGCACCAGATCAACTTAGGGCAGTTCTTATCGAACAGATGCTCAATACCAAAGATTCTAGCTTCGCCATAAGCATTGCCGACAGGGTCCTCATAGTTAATCATCTTAGTGCTATCTTCATACGAGTTCCACTTATACCTACGGATGTTCACAAGCTCGCTGAACTCGTCGTAGATGGGTATTGTGACGCGTTCACCGTCCCAACCAATGAGAAAGCGCTTTAGTGTGGCATCAGAGATACCGCGCTTTTCACGCAGCACATCTCTAACTACACCGGTGCTTTCCATTAGCGCATTATGGTACTTGATCGGCAGACCTGGGTCTATGGCTGGTCTGCTATCTACATCGGAAGGCCTATCAATATTGAGAGCATCTCCCAAAGCGTACCATGCTTCTTGCTTACTCACGTGGCGTGTCTCCATGTAGAATGTATGAATGTTGCCTTTAGAGCCACATGCATTACAGAAGTACACGCCAGTGCCAAGGTTAACAGTGAACGATGGATTACTATCTTGCCCAGCAAGATGGCGCTCGGGCCACGGACAGGTAGACTTAACTTCGTTGCCGTGTCGCCTATACTGTAGCCCGAGACGCTTGAGTTCATCTACGTAGAATGACTCCGGATCAATGCTGGACAGAATTCGATTTCTGTATTCTTTCCAGCGCAAGAGTCACACTCCCCATCTTGCTTACAGCTCAGCTGCAGTCTCGCTGTCAACGACCTCGGCACGGTTGTCATATGCAGTATCCTCATAGTCAACCCTGGCGTTGGACATATCATCGTAGCTCTTGAACAGCTCAAAGGCAATGGCACGCTCCTCAGGGGTGGTCTCGCCGGCCATCTGAGTAGTGATGATGTACCACTTGTTACGGTCCTTGGTCACCAGGCGGCTGTCCAGGGTGTACGCAAAGTTCCAGATAGACTGCCGCATGGACTTTGCGATGCTGAGCAGCTTCTTACCCTCATTGTAGTTGGTACGGGCGAAGGATAGAACCACAGGCATGGGATTGCCCTCGAAGAAGCCCAGGAAGTTCATGTAGGCGGTGCAGCGCGGCTGTGCATCCTTGCCGGTCTTGGAGTTGTCGAACTTGTTCTTGCCACACTGCGCACAGCTGCAGCTACCCTCATCGTTACGACCGATGCGCCCATCATAGGAACGGCAGAAGATACGGAGCTCGGCGTTGCGGTCAGGATTCCACTCAATGTTGCTGTAGTACTGCTTGATGGGAATAAACCGCAGACCCTTCACGTTCTCCTGGGTCAGAGAGTTCAGGATGTCACCCTCCTCAGCGACGCCGTCCTGCCGCTCGGGGCTCAGGGCGTTGATGACCTTGATTCGGGGGATAACGATGTCTTCAGCATTAGCCTCTTCAAAGCCGTGAACGGCGTTGGGGTTGGCCAGAGCATTCTCCTCGACGGCCTGCAGGGCAGTGTTCATGTTTTCCATTTCAGACATGTCAGATTCTCCTTTATAGTAGTTTTATTATGTCAACTGCTTTCACAGTACGACACTATCAAGAAGGGACGTAAGGTAGCTTGCAAGCGTATCTGCCATCACATTGGCTACGCACCAGTCAAGGCAAGCTACGCGCGGAGGCACCTGGTGCTCGTGCTTTACGCGATTGTAGATAAAGTCAGCTACAATACGGTCCTCTTCAGAACCACGGGTAGCTATGGCCTTTATGTTCATAAAAAGGCCGATACCGGTCGGATCTTTGGCCATGGCACGCTTAGCATTGCCGGCAGTGTAGCTAATGAGATGGCCCTTAGTCCACTGCATGAACACGCGCTCCTCAGGAGCATTAAGC
>ERZ1664524.12-NODE-12-length-15115-cov-11.480212_pt1 | contig 15115 bp, 23 predicted proteins | sample MGYA00575331_ERZ1664524 | MGnify/ENA primary metagenome ERZ1664524 (study PRJEB40874, sample SAMEA4040741) | Gallus gallus | biome: gut; material: content | place: India | collected 2016-01-01 | study: EMG produced TPA metagenomics assembly of PRJEB14491 data set...
ACCTTCACGCTCTGCTCGGCGGTCTGTAATTCGTGGCAATCAAGTGTTGCAAGGACTGTGTAGCACCCAAACGCCATGCTGGTTGTCATGCCACTTGCGCCGAATACCTGTCTGAGAAGCAAGAATGTGAAAAGCTCAAGGAGAAAGAGCGCAAGTGGCGTGAAACCATGAATGGCCTTTACACGCAGAGGGAGCGGGCTTTACGCAGGGCTTTGCGGAGTAGGAGGAAATGATATGGAGATTGCAAAGGACGATATGGGGAAAGCGAAGCTCTCCCTCGTCCCGGTTCAAATCATTCGTGACATTGCGGTCGTTCGGGAGTATGGCACGGAGAAGTACCACGACCCCGACAACTGGAAGAAAGTCGAACTGCAACGCTATATTGACGCTTTTTACCGGCACTGGCTGTCCTTCATCGAAGACAACAACTCCAAGGACGCTGAGAGTGGTATTGAGCATTACAAGCACATGGCTTGCAACATGGCGTTCATCTGTGAACTGATGAAGGAGAAAGCCAATGACTGAATTAGAGCGAGTACAGCTTTTTGAAGCCGCAAGTCTGGACAGAATCGTGTCTCGTGAGTTCAAGACCTACCTGATGGAAAACGGCTTCTTTCACGCCCCGGCAAGCACCAAGTACCACGGGGCATACGAGGGCGGTCTGTTCGACCATTCGCTGATGGTGATGAACACGCTCGTAGACCTGTCTGCGAAAAACGGTCTGAAATGGCGCAGAGTGGAAAGCCCCTTCATTGTGGGTATGTTCCACGACCTGTGCAAAATCGACCAGTACCGCCACCCCATCAAGGAGACGCTTTATGTCGGCTCCGAGGAGACCACCATCTATGACGAGCAAGCGTGGGAGTACAACCCCAACACTCTCGTCAAGGGACATGGAGATAAATCGGTCATTCTCCTGTCTCAGCACATGACGCTGACCGAGGAGGAGTCCATGTGTATTCTCTACCACATGGGTGCTTTCACCGACAAAGAGCATTGGAGGAGCTTCACTGACGCTGTTCACAAGTTCCCGAATGTACTCTGGACACATCAAGCAGACATGATTGCGTCTCATGTGGTAGGTGTTTGATATGCCGATATTCAAGAAGAACCGAGGTCACATCTTTGCTGTGAAGTTCAGCGCAAAGGAGCAGAAAGCCATTGACGCTGAAATACTCCGTCAGTGCGCCGAGTTCGACAGAAAGAACGAGCTTGAAATGGACTCCGTCATTCTGTGGGTTCTGCATGAGCGGTTCGGCTTCGGGAAGAAGCGGCTGAGGAGGTTCTTTGAGAGCTATGCCGCCGAGCTGGACGCTCTGGAAAAGCGGTATGAAATGGGCAACGAGGACATGGCTTGGCTGTGTAGGCACAAGCTGGAACGATACGGCATTGACATTGCCGAATGGAACAAGGAGGGCAAACAATGAACTATAAGCTGAAAAGCGTGAACGGGAAAGTGACTTTCCTGCTTCGCACTGGCAAGGACTTGGTGAAAAACCAGATGTCGGTTGCGTCTGCACAACACATCATTGACACAGGTAAGCTCGAGAAGTCCACCAAGGAGGGCTACCCCATCAACGTAGACAACAAGTGGTATTTCGAGGGCGAGATTTGCAAGACCCCCGCACCCAAGGCAGAGGAGGACGCTGAATGAAAACCTTTTACTCCGAATATGTGCAACACTGCATGAGGTTTTATGCGAGACACCCAAACCCGAAGTTTCGGAGTGACGCTGACAAACAGAACTGGTACGCCTGTGACAACGCCATGAAGGGCTTTACAGACAAGGAGCAGGAAATCCTTCTGACGGTCTACAGGGAGGGCGATACCATTCCCGATAACGTCTACAACCTGTCTGTTGCCCTTGACATCAAGCAGGATTTCATTTGGAAGCTCATTAATGAGCTGGAACGCAAGGTTGCGAAAAGGAGGAAACTGGTGTGATTCACTACGAAAACATTCCCGTTGAATTGAAAAGGCTAAATCAGTGGGTCTGTACTCGTAGCGACAGCAAAGTGCCGATGAAAGCGACCGCACCAGAAGCCGCTTCCTCCACCAATCCTGAAACATGGTCTTCCTTCGACACGGCTTACAAGGCCGTGTCGGAGGGACACTATGACTACTGCGGGTTCGTGTTCGATGATAACGGCTATGTGGGGATTGACATTGACGATGGATATGACCAAGACGGTTTTCTCTCCCCTCTGGCGGCAGAAATCATAGGGCTGTGTGAGAGCTACACCGAGAAGTCCAAGAGCGGCAGGGGCTTTCACATACTGCTCAGGGGGACTCTCCCCTTCAAGGGCAAGAACAACCTCGCAGGGGTGGAGATTTACAAAGCGGCTCGGTACTTCATCATGACCGGCAACACCCTCCTCTACCGCACCATTGAGGAAAATCAGGAAGCCATTGATTATGTCGTGGAGAAGTATTTCCCGGAGACCCGGCAGAAAAAGGACTCTCCCGACTACGGAAGCCGCATTTACTCCCCTGTTTGGGAGCTACCCGAAAACAACCGTATCAAGCTCCGTCCCGTATATCCGAGAATACCTGACGGAAGTCGCAACATCTGTCTCACCTCTCTCGCTGGTATGCTCCACAATCAGGGCTACAGCAAGGGGCAGATATATGACGAGCTGGTCTACTGCAACGCTGTTGCCTGTGACCCGCCTATCGACAGGAGCGAGATACGCACCATCGTAAACAGCGTCACCCGATACAAACGATAAGGAGGTCATAACCATGACATTTCAGAGAGACACCGAAGTTTACAGAGGTGTAGACAATGATTAACACAAAAGGAGAATGGATTTACACCAACGCTGAGATTGCCTATGAGCTTGGGCTTTCCCCGGCTACCGTAAACGCCATTGGCAAAAAGCTCTACGGCAACAAAATCCCTCACTGGACTGCCCTTGAAGTCCGTAGGATTATCCAGTACATCAAGTCCATTTCCGTTGAGGAGGACGAAAAACGGCTACAGGTGCTTCGGGACATTGTTGCCGAAACAGGTTATGTGAAGCAGGACGATGAGGAAGTAAGAAAGAACGTGGGGAGGGATTTACACAATGTCTGAATATGAGAAAGACAAGCTATACTGCCCCCTCTTTGTGATGTCTCCTGCTTTCGAGACAATGAAGGGCTGTGAGTGCCGCAAGGAAATGTGTGCTTGGTGGGTAGAAGATAAGCAAAAATGCGCCATTGCGGTAGGAGGTGAACGCAATCGTGGTAAGTGATCGAGAACTTTTTGAGCTTCGTAACGGCAGAGTCATTATGGACGAGGACTTGTCCGAAAAAATGTATATCATCAAGTCCTACCACCCGGAGAAAGCGGACGAGTACAGCTCCGGGTTCGAGTGGTCGGAAATGGGTATGGCAAACCTGTTCGGTATGCTGTACAACCGGGAAGCTCGCTACTGCACCGAGCATAAGAGCTGGTACACCTACTTTGAGGGTGCGTGGCGCAAGGACGAAGGTGCAATCCTCGTCTCCGAGAAGATCAAAGATTTTGTTCGCCTTATGATCCTGTACTGCGGCGAGATCGTAGACGATGATCTCCGTAAGAGCTACACCACATTCGTCAATAAAATGGGTGACAGACGCATGAGGGACAGGATTTTGAAGGACGCTACGGGTGAGCTTCGTATCTCTGCGGTGGACTTTGACGCAAACCCCTACCTCATCAACTGTCAGAACGGGACATATTCTCTCGAAGATTTTTCCTTCCGGGAAGCACGTTGGGACGATTTTCTTACCATGCAGACGAACTTCCGACACACTGTCCGCCGTGACGTAAAGTGCAAGCGTTGGGAGACCTTCATTGACGAGGTTACACAGGGCGATAAGGACAAGGCTGATTTCCTTCAACGTGCGCTCGGTTATTCCATGCTCGGCATGAGCAACGAGGAGTGTATGTTCATTCTTCACGGTAAGACCACTCGAAACGGCAAATCCACTCTGCTCAACACCATCGAATTTATGCTTGGTGACTATGCGAAGGTTGCCCCTGTAGGTATGATCTGCCGTGGTGACAGGCAGAAAGACGCAGAAGCCGCTTCTCCTATTCTCGCCGGACTCAAGGGCAAACGCTTTGTCACCATGTCCGAGTCGAACGAGTATGGCAAGCTGGACGAGGAGAAAATCAAACAGCTCACAGGCGGTGAGGAAATCTCAGCTCGTGCTTTGTACCAGTCGGCTATCACCTACAAGCCGCAATTTACTCTCTGGCTGTCCTGTAATGACCTCCCGATGGTGACGGACAAGAGCTTGTTCGCTTCCGAGCGTATCAAAGTGATTGAGTTCAACCGGCATTTCTCTCCCGCCGAGCAGGACACTCACCTCAAGGACGAGCTGACCTCTCAGGAAGCCATGAGCGGCATTTTCATGTGGCTGGTGCGTGGGTATATCAAGTACAAGGAACACGGTCTCGCCATGTCTGAGTCCCTGAGGTCTGTCGTGACGAAGTACGAGCGAGAGAATGACCTTGTGCTTCAATTCCTCGAAAACCGCTGTGTGCGAGTCCCGGAGGACGAGAACAACCCCTTCGGCGAGAAGGGCAAGCGCACCAACATCAAGGCGAAAGACCTCTACCAAGCGTTCAAGATGTGGGCGAAGTCCGAGGGAGCCTATGTGCTGTCGGCGAGGAAGTTCAATTCCGAAATGGAGCGTCACCCGGAATGGTTCGACCGTAAATCGACTTCCAGCGGGTTCGTGATCTATTGGGGTCTGAAATTGAAGGAGATGGTTTGACATGACCCATGTTCTATCGCTGTCATACGGCAAAGACTCTCTCGCCTGTTTGGGAGCCTGTAAGCTCCTCGGCTATCCCATCGACAGAGTGATTCATGCGGAGGTTTGGGCAACCGACACCATTCCCGCCGACCTCCCGCCGATGGTGGAGTTCAAGGCGAAAGCTGATAGGATTATCAAAGAACGCTACGGTCTCACGGTTGAACATATTTATGCCAAGTCAAAAGGTACATTGGAAAAACTAACATACGAAAGTATATTCTATCGACCTTTGAAGAAACGCAAAGTCGAGAGAGAGAGGATTTACGGTTTTCCAATGCTCAAAGGCAACTGGTGTACGAGCGACCTAAAACAACGGGCTTTGCAACGAAATGGTCTCAATATTGCACCGGGGAACTCAAAATCAAGAGTTTTCAGACAGCTCCCTTGCACAAGGAGCTGATACAAATATTGTGCAGTACTTTGGTATTGCGGCTGACGAGCCTGAACGGATTGAGCGGCATACTCGCCCCGGCATTATCCTCCCTCTGGTGGACATCGGATGGGACGAAGCCTATTGCCGACAGTGGTGTGAGGAGAACGACCTGCTCTCTCCCATCTACACAAACAGTACGAGGGGCGGTTGCTGGTTCTGCCACAATCAAGGGGTGGAGCAATTACGCCTATTGCGTCAGAATTATCCAGAGCTATGGGAACTTCTCTTGAAGTGGGATTGGGACAGCCCTGTTACCTTCAAAGCGGACGGACATACAGTTCACGACTATGACTTGCGGTTCTATGCTGAGGACATGGGGCTTGTGCCGATTGGAAGGAAGTTCCGCTGGAAAATGCTTGAGGACACGAAGCTGTATGACGGAGGAACATAGTATGAAGGAGGAAGCACATGAGGTGGTGTGACTATGAACGAACTTTTGGGGCTTATCGCAGACATCAATCCGACCGAAATCGCAAGCCACATTGAGCAAGGAAATCTCGCCGAGTGGTGCGAGGGTTGGCGGCAGGTAGCGACTGTGACGGTCGAAAACCTTAGATTATCCGAATCGGATTGAAAAATCATCAAAAACGACATTTGCGAAATAGTCTTTGTAGGACTACTACTTGTCTTTTTGCAAAGTTATAGAAGAAGTAGTAAAAGTAGTTCAAATCTTGATTTTGCGTAAAAGTCTCCTATAAGGGGGTCTATATAGCGAAAGTTTACGCAAAAACTGATTTTCAACTACTTTAACTACTTTATAAGAACAAGAAGAAAGAGGACTCTTTTGGGCCGAAAGAGGACTCTCGAAGGAGGAATAACGACTATGGCAGTAAAGAAAAACACCGATGGTGAGAACAAGCCGCAGGTGATTAAGAAGAAACCGAGAGGTGGCAACTCCCCTGTGATTGGAATGAACGGGTACGATTTAGAGCCTGGTGACAACGCAAAGTATCTGAGAAATTCCATGCACTTGATGAATCTGCCTGACATTGACCTGCATGATGTGGAGCAGGTGGAACAACGGCTAAATGATTATTTCGACTTTATGGCTTCAAGTGATATGAAACCTACGGTGTCTGGTATGGCATTGGCGTTGAATGGTATGAGTAGACAAAATTTATGGGCAATTACTCATGACGCACCGACAGGTGGTGTTGGTTATAAGACTGCGTTACCGAAGGAGGTAGCGGACACTTTAAAAAAAGCGTATCGCATAATGGAGGTTCTGTGGGAGGATTATGTCCAAAATGGTAAGATCAATCCCGTTATGGGTATTTTTCTCGGAAAAAATAATTTTGGGTATTCTGATAAGCAGGAGTATGTGCTGACTCCCAACTCTCAGCAGGACAACGACTATGACCCCGACTCTATCCGAGAGCGATACCTTATCGACTCTGACAACGACTCCGACTCTGAGAGCGACTAACGACTCTCGACTATGAAACGACTATCGACTATAAAATCGCCGCTTGTGATCGCTGGTTTTTGCCGGGAGAAAAGCGGCGGTTTTTCTTTTGGTGCAGATCGTCCCCGGTGGAGCGTGACCGGGTTTTTATTTTTGCATATATAATGTAGGGATTAAAAACAATCTAAAAAAGATAAAAAATTTCTGAAACCCCTTGACAATTCGGAAAAGGCGAATTATAATATAATCACAACAGGACAACAAACAATCCGAAACGGATAATAAAGGGAGGTTCACACCATGAAAAAGTATTTCGCCGTTTCTTTCAAGTACTCGGAAAGCGTGTTTTGCTCCAATATCGCCCACGCAGAGACCGCCGAAGCCGTAGCCGCTCATTACTCCCGTTATGAATGGGTAGACATCCGGGAAGCCGAAGCGCACGAGGTAGAAACCGCTCGCCGCAAGGGTATGCCGATTGTCGAAATCGAGACCACCGAAGCCGCCACCAATGAAAAGGAGGAAATCACCGTGAAGGAGTTCACCGAGTTGAAAAAAATCGTCCACGAGGACGCAGAGCAGACCGCCGAAAACCGCCGTTTCTACATCGTCAACGGCTACTGGCCCACATGGGCAGAGGAACACCGGGGAGAGCCTGACCGGGGCTTGAGAGAGTATAGCACCGCCCTGCGCTGGGAGCAGTACAAGGCCGGGGAAATCAGCCGGGAGAAGGCCGTGGAGCTTGCCACAAAGCGAGCCTTGAAAGCTGTCGAGAAGGACACCGCCGCAAAGCTGGCACGGCTCGACAGAGTAGCCGCCGCCCCTGACCTGTCATTTATTTCGATTTCCGTTGATTGGGTGCGCTCTCGCACTTGGGGCAACAATCCCCACGCAGAAGCCCGAACGAATACCGGCGTTTTCACCGGGACGGCGAGCGGGTGCGGCTATGACAAGGAAAGCGCCGCTATTGCGGACGCTCTGAACCAGTGCGACAGCGTGTTGAAAGCTCTTTACACCCTCAAAGAAGAAGGGCTTCGGGCTGGTCTCAGTGACAAGAGCAAAACCGCAGCTTGCGGTCGATCGAATGGTAATATCTGCGGATATGGTGCGGGGTACGGTGCTATTCCCTATTTCGAAGGCGGCGTTGGGGCTTCTTGCTTCTGGTCTATCCTCAAGAAGTGCGGCTTCTCCACCTCTTGCCACCACGGGAAACACAGCGATTTCTACAGCGTATCGAAGGAGGGGGCTTGATGGTCAGATTTACAAGTGAGGATTTGCGCCGCCTTGCTGACGCAATCGACAATCGGGAAAAATACGGCAATATGTGCGGGGTGGTGTATCTGCGCATGAAGAAGCACCCCAACGGGAAAGAGTTCGCCGAGTTTGAACAGCCTTGCGCCTATGCCGAGTGTTACAGCAATTTTTACAGATTCGAGGAGGTAGAACGATGAATTACAACGAGATTGCAAGACAGAACCTTGACGCACTCATGAAGGAAATAGCCGAGTATACCCGGCTTTCCGAGGAGGTCAGCGCAACCCTTGACAGCTTGCGGGACACCCTGAAAACCTACATGACGGAAAACGGCCTTGACACCGTGACGGGGAGCGAACATAAGGCAAGTTACAAGGCGGTTACCAGTTCCCGAATTGATACCACGGCATTAAAACGGGATTTACCCGAAATAGCCGCAAAATACACCAAAACAACAGAAACGCGGCGTTTCTTGTTTGTATAAAGGGGGTTTGAAAATGTGGCTTGTGATCTTGATTATTTTCCCGTTTATGTTGTTGGCTGAGCTTTTGAAAATGAATAATTGATACATACACCCCGCCCAATATAGGCGGGGTTTTCCTATGCCCTTTATAGGCGGTCTGTAAAGCCCTGTAGAGGGCTTTTTATATTGGGGGTATCTCTCTATACCCCTTGCGCTATTCGGCGTTTATAGGGCTTGTGTGGAGCTTATATGAGGGCTTTATATAATGAGCTTGTGCGGCTGTCCCTGTCCTCCATTGTGTGCGGCTTGCCTTGTGTGTTGTGCTGTCATTGGGGCATATTCTATTGACAGTTGCGGCGGCTTGTGTCAATAGGGTTTCCCCGTGGGCTTGTGGCACTGGTTCCACAATTTCCCCGCCCTATTGACACCGGGAGCGGGACGGCGGCGGGGCGGGAGCCTGTCACCGTGGGCGCACCACCCGCACCCCCTGAGGGGGACGGCGCACCGGGGCAGGAGCCGCAGGGAGTGGCTTGAGTACGCCAAAAATCGAAAAAGAAACAAAAAGAATATAAAATTATCTTAAAAAGGTTGACAACAACCTTTTCAAATGCTATACTAATCTCACAAAGATAACGGAGGTGCATTATGGTACGCAACAACATTGAACTCGATGTGAAGGTCAAGTGCCTTAAATCTCACATGAGTCAGCTCAACCTTGCGGAGAAGATTGGCACGACAGGCCAGTATGTCAACCGCATTATCAAGAAGAAAGACGGTCTGGTGAACAAGACCTTCGTGGAAATCATGGAAGCTCTCGGCTATGACATCGAGTTGACTTATGTGAAAAGGGAGACCATTCAATGAAAGGTCAGCAAGAATTTTTAGCGGGATTGCTATTTGTAATCTTGTTGGTAGCGATTGTATTTGTAATCGGCTCGTATTGGCTGATTGTGTTAGGGTTAGCACTGATCGTACTACTGGTCAGTTTTATTGCTAAGAAAATTATGAATCAGAAAAGGAGAAAATAAGTATGAAAAAGCTGTTTGCTATTTTAATCACGGTTGTCATGTGTTTTGCGTTTGCTTCTTGTTCTTCTAATAATCAAGAAAGTTCAGAAAACACAGACTCTACTGAGGAACAAGTGTCCATTGTCGGACAGGTTGCGAGTACCGTTGGGGATGATGATTCGACACTTTCAATTCAAGTGCAAAACGAAGATGGCAGGTGGGTGATATATCATTGTGAAATGAAAGACGAATTTCTTGACGAAGCTAAGGAGTTCAAATTATCTGATGTGGCAAAAGTCAACGGATTTCTTCTGAACGAAATAGACTCCGAACAGGAAAATACAGCGATTATCGTTAATCTTTATGATTGTGAGATCGTAGAATAAGCGAAATTATACAATGGCGCATGATTGCGAGAGCGAAACGCTCAAACAGTCATGCGCCATTTTTCTTTTTGGAGGTATTATGGAAAGATTGTTAAAAGCAATATACGAGAAAGTCAAGGCGAGTACCGATTTGGGCATATTTTCAGATCTGCTCAATATGTGCCGGGAATGTGCAAAAACAGATGAAGCTCTTGCGGTCAAGTATGCAAGACTGCTTTCGGCCGAGTGCGAAAAAGCAATAGTAAAAGCGGACAATGCTATCATTGGAGACCTTTTTGCTTTTCACAATCGCGTCCTTTTATTCCTCGCCCCTCACGATTTTGAGAGCTACATGCTCTATTTGGAAAAAAACAGGCCTCCGGAACAGCAATTTTACAGACCTCGCAGACGGGTGTTAAAACCGCTTGTGGCGGCAATTCAGAAATTGACAGACAACGAGCTGGACGAGCTGTTTTTATCCATGCCACCCAGAGTAGGTAAGACTACTATCCTGATGTTTTACTGCACTTGGCTTGTTGGCAGGGATTCCGAAAAATCCAACCTGTACTCGGCCTACTCTGGCATTATAACATCTGCATTTTATGACGGTTGCTTGGAAGTCATTAACGACCCTGTTACCTATCTTTGGCACGATGTATTCCCTTCCGCAAAGGTGGTAAGCACAAACGCCAAAGACACTACTTTCGACATCGACCGAAAGAAGCGTTATCCCTCTCTCACCTGCCGTTCCCTCTACGGGACGCTAAATGGTGCGTGTGACTGCAACGGGATTCTCATGTCGGACGATTTGATCGGCGGTATTGAGGAAGCTTTGAATAAAGACAGATTGGTTTCCGCTTGGAGTAAGGTCGATAACAACCTTCTCCCTCGTGCGAAAGAGGGCGCAAAAGTGTTGTGGTGTGGCACTCGTTGGAGCATGACCGACCCTGCTGGTTTGAGAATGGAATTGCTTCTTAACGACCCGGCGTATGCGAAGCGGCGATTTGAGATCATCAACCTCCCCGCTCTCGATGAAAATGAGCACAGCAATTTTCATTATGCGTACGGTGTGGGCTTCTCAGATGATTACTACATCCAGCGCAGGGCAAGTTTTGAAAGAAACAACGATATGGCTTCTTGGCTGGCTCAGTATCAGGGGGAACCAATCGAGCGGAGCGGAGCGTTGTTTGAACCGCAGGATATGAAGTTTTACAACGGTATTTTACCCGATGAAAAAACACTTGTGCGACGGTTTATGGCGGTTGATCCCGCTTTCGGTGGTGGAGATTTCACCGCTTCCCCGATCTGCTACCAGTATGAAGACGGGTCGATATATGTGGTAGATGTCATGTATAATGACGGCGATAAGCGTGTTACGCAACCGATGTTAGTCTCAAAAATTATAAAATACAATGTCGATGCAGTACGCTTTGAAGCCAACAGAAGCACTATGAGTTATAAAGAGGAGGTCGAAAAAGAGTTGCAGTCTCGCGGGGTGAGAGTGAATATCACCACTAAAGCCGCGCCAAATACGACCTCAAAAGAAATGCGTATTTATGACAAAGCCCCTGAGATACGAGAGTTTTATTTTCTTGAAGACGGAAAGCGCAGTAAGGAGTACAGCCTGTTCATGCAGAATGTGTACAGTTTTAAGCTGACGGGGAAAAATAAGCACGATGATAGCGTGGATAGTCTCGCACAGGCCGCCGAGATGATTACCAGAGGTTCCAAACATGTAGAAGTATTCAAGCGGCCATGGTAAGGAGGAAGAAAATGAAAAAGTCGGTTAATTTGGATAAAGAATGGATTGGTATGAAGTTTGGTAAGCTCACCGTCATTGGCTTCGGATACGATGAAAAACGTCAAAATGTGACTTGGAAATGTATCTGTGATTGTGGAAAAACGGTAGAGGTGCTTCCGGGGAATGCAAAAGCAGGTCGAGTTCATTCCTGTGGATGTGCGCAGCTCGAATCCGCAACAAAGCACGGACAACGGTATACGAGGTTGTATGGCATCTGGGTTGGTATGAGACGGCGTTGCCATGATGAAAATCACCCAACATATCGGAATTATGGAGCGCAAGGGATTAAGGTGTGTGTCGAATGGGAGAAATATGAGAACTTTTACAAATGGGCAATGGCGCATGGTTACAGTGATGATTTGAGTATAGACAGAATTGATGTGCGCGGTAATTATTGCCCCGAAAATTGCCGATGGACTTCTGCCAAGCAACAGGCAAATAATAGAAGATCGACCAGATATGTAACTGTTTTTAGTGAAACGTTACCACTTACTTTGGCGGTCGAAAAGTATGGAAATGGGTTGTGCCGCGATACAGTGCTCAAACGTATTGACGAATATGGGTATACGCCTGAAAAAGCTTTAACGCATCCTCTCAGATAGTAATTCACAATTTCCACATAGTTTTCAACATTCAATTCTTAAAATAAAAATTATAACTTGACTTTTACGAACCAAAATGCTATAATATACACGAATAATTATGGCATAGATGTGGCGCATGATTGCGAGAGCGAAAAGCTCAAACAGTCATGCGCCATTTTCAATTTCTGAGGAGAGGAGGGACAGTCTTGGGGAACGAAATCGACACTTCCAAGCCCATGAGCGAGACTCGGCAAATGAGTGGCAGACGGGTTATCAAATCCAGCGTGAAGGAAATCACGGACGGGAATGTGGTCGAGGTCTTGCAGAAAGCTCTCAGTGACCACGCTTTCAACCGAAGCGAGATTGATTACCTGTGGAATTACTACAAGGGCAAACAGCCGATTTTGAATCGGAAAAAGGATGTCCGTCCTGAAATCTGCAACAAGGTTGTAGAGAACCGGGCAAACGAGATTGTCTCTTTCAAAGTCGGCTATCTCTGTGGCGAACCCATTCAGTATATCGGCAGGAGCACTGATGAAAATGTAACTGCTGGAATAACTGCTCTGAATGAGTTGATGTTTGCCGAAGATAAGGCCACTCAAGATCAGGAAATCGTGGAATGGCAGATGATTTGCGGAACCGCATACCGGCTGGTGTTGCCTGACGAACCTGATGAAGAAGATGAATCTCCCTTTGAGATGTACACGCTCGACCCGCGAGATACCTTTATCGTCTACTCCACTGAAATCGGCAACAAACCGTTGATGGCGGTAAAGTACAGTACGGACGATAACGAAATCACACATTACTCCGTTTACACTGAAAATTATTATTGGCTCATTGATGGAGACATCATCAATCAGGAGGAATCTAAAGCTCATGCGCTGGACATGATTCCAATTTTTGAGTACCCGGCAAATAATGCGCGGCTTGGCTCGTTTGAAATCGTCCTTCCCCTGCTGGACGCAATCAATAACGTAGAATCCAACCGTATGGACGGCGTGGAACAGTTTATTCAGGCTTTTTGGAAATTCATTGGGTGCACCATCGAAAAAGATAAATTCCAAGAATTTCTTAAAGAGGGCGCAATCAATGTTCCTCCTAACGACAACGGCGGGAATATTGACGTTGACCTTGTGGTAAAGGAACTGAATCAGGGGCAGACACAGACGCTTAAAGACGATCTGTATAACGCTGTTCTCACCATTTGCGGTATGCCGAACCGCAACGGCGGCAGTTCCACTTCCGACACCGGGGCGGCGGTTCTTCTGCGTGATGGTTGGTCGCTTGCGGAAGCGAGGGCGAAAGACAGCGAGCATATGTTCAAAAAATCCGAAAAGAAAATGCTCAAGCTGGTTCTTCGTATCTGTCGAGACCTTGGAAATATCGACCTGCGCTTGAAGGACATCGACATGAAGTTCACTCGCAGGAACTATGAAGCTATTCAGAGCAAATCGCAGGTGCTTGTGTCCATGCTCCAACAGCCCAAGATTCACCCGCTTCTGGCTTTTTCTCACTGCGGGTTGTTCACCGACCCGGAAAGTGCGTACACCCTGAGCATGAATTACTACGAGGAACAGCAGGAAAAGCTGGCGCAACAGCAGATGGCGGCTCAGAACAACCAGAATGACCCGAATAATACGGGAGAAAATGAATGATTTAAGCGATTTTTTGCTTGATTATGGTGAGGGAACACCTAAAAACGCAAAAGGGAGACAACCCTTCAAACAGAAAACAGTGTAGAGTGAACTACCGATCAAACGCAAGGAGGAAATCAGTATGAACCTTAAAGAAGTGCTTGGAGACGCTTACAAGGAGGGTATGACCTTTGAGGAGGTCGAAACCGCTCTGGAAAGTGTGACTATCCCGGAAGACAATTCCGCTGAGATTGAGCGTCTGAAAAATGCTCTGTCCAAGAGCAACAGCGAAGCCGCTGGCTACAAGAAACAGCTCCGAGAGAAAATGACTGAGGACGAGCAGAAGAAACAGAGAGAGCAGGAGGAGCGAGAGGAGCTTCAAAACAAGTATGACAAGCTCCTGCGAGAATCTGTTATCGCCAAGAACAAGGCGAAGCTGGTCGCTCTCGGCTATGATGAATCCCTCGCTGACGAGACGGCAGAAGCTATGGCAGATGGCGATTCCGAAAAGGTCTTTACCAATCAGCAGAAGCACTTGGCTTCCTTTGAGAAGAAGGTTCGTGCAGAAGCTCTCAAGAATACACCGAAACCTACTCCCGATGGGGATTCCAAAACCATGACGCTTGAAAAGTTCCGAAAGCTTGACCCTATGGAGCGTCATAAGTTTTCGCAGGAACACCCCGAAGAATACAAAGAACTTTATGGAGGTAATGAATAATGGCGCATATGATTTATGATAATTTCTATCTCTCTAACGAGATTGAAGATCAGTACAATTCTCACCTGAATCTACAGCAGTTCTGCACCGTGGACAACTCCCTTGTAGGGCAGGCTGGCATGACTCGCAAAATCAATGTTTACAAGGCCACCGATGGTACTGAGAAGCTTACCATGGGCAACGGTAACACCAAGTCCATTGAGGTTTCTTATACCCCGGAGGAGTACAAGATTCAGCTTGCTCAGAACCGCTTCGAGTATTATGACGAGCAGGCTATGACTGACCCCATGCTGGTTCCCGTTGGTGTCCGTCACATGGGCACGGATATGTTCAACACCGTGAACGGTGACGTTTACGGCGAGTTCAAGAAAGCCACTCAGGTGGTAGTCACCACTGCTTTCAATTTCGATAGCTTTGCTGACGCTCAGAGTGTTCTGAACCTTGAAAACCTTGAGGGCGTGTCCATCTTTGCCTTCGTTTGTGCGGCTGACATGGCTGACATTCGTAAGGCTCTGAAAGACAGCTTGCAGTATGTGGAAGCCTTTGCCAAGAACGGCTATGTTGGTACAGTTGCCGGTGTAAACCTGTACACCAAGAAGGACGCAACTCCCGGCGATATTATCATTGCCACTCGTGAAGCTGTCACCCTGTTCAACAAGA
>ERZ1664524.13-NODE-13-length-14268-cov-4.234644_pt1 | contig 14268 bp, 15 predicted proteins | sample MGYA00575331_ERZ1664524 | MGnify/ENA primary metagenome ERZ1664524 (study PRJEB40874, sample SAMEA4040741) | Gallus gallus | biome: gut; material: content | place: India | collected 2016-01-01 | study: EMG produced TPA metagenomics assembly of PRJEB14491 data set...
TATGCGGCCAGGCGCGGCGACGGGAGCGAGCGAGCGAGTGCGGAGGCGCTTGTGGGCGAGGTCAGCATGACGGACCGCGGCGGCGGCATCATGTACTATAGCAGCACGATGGGGGAAATGACTTTCAGGGCCACCGGCGGTGTGGACGTGCAGTATTACGGCATCACTGCCCCGAGAAGCGACGACCCGGAAGAGACGGCGCTGGAGATGGCAAAGAAACTGGGAGTGACCGTCCGGAACTCGGAGGACAGCGTGTCGGTCAGCGTGAAAGAGGACGACTCGACAGTCGTAGAGGTGTGCTGTTCCTTCATGGGGGCGCAGGTAGTGAATTGCCGGCTGAGCTTCACATTCAAATATGGCAAGCTCCTGAGCCTGAGCGGTACTAGGCCGCTCAGCGAAGTCACGTCCGAGAGCATGACAAATGTCATCGACGTGCCGACCGTGCTGATGCGTTTTATCGAGCTGACGCAGGAAAAAGGCCATGTTTGCAGCGTGCTTGAGCAGCTGGAGCTTTGCTTTTTGCAGAGTTCATCGGCCTCCGGCGGCGGCAACCTGAGTCCGGTGTGGCGCATTTCAACGGACACGGGCGACTTCTATATCAATGCTCAAACAGGGAAAGAGGAGTCGGTCAGCTAATGCGCTTGAATAATTGGCAGCCATGTGTTAAAATGACATGTTAGTATGGCGTCCGAAGGGATAAAATATCTGTAAACTCTATCCGGCGGCACGCGCGTGGCGCCCACGGAAGGTGAGATTATTTGGATAAATATGTAATCAAGGGCGGCAAGCCTTTATATGGCGAAGTGGAGGTAAGCGGCGCAAAAAACGCTGCCGTGGCGATAATCCCGGCTGCCCTGATGGTCAACGGGACCTGCCGCCTGGAGAATATACCCCAGATAAGCGACGCGGATATGCTCATGACGATCCTCGAGCACCTGGGCGCGAAGATAAAGCTCGTGAACAGGAATGCTGTGGATATCGACTGCACGGACGTCCGGTATACGGACGCGCCGTATGACCTTATGCGCAAGATCCGCGCGTCCTACTATCTTATCGGCGCAATGCTGGGGCGTTTTGGAGCCGCAAAGACGACGATGCCCGGCGGCTGCAACTTTGGAGTAAGGCCCATAGACCAGCACATCAAGGGCATGACCGCGCTCGGCGCGGATGTTGAGGTATCGGGCGGCTTCGTCTATGCCAAGGCGATAGACGGCAAGCTGCACGGGACGCGGATATATCTGGACAAGGTCTCCGTGGGAGCAACGATGAATATAATCCTGGCGGCGTCCATGGCGCGCGGCAGGACTGTCATAGAAAACGCGGCCAAGGAGCCGCATATCGTCGACTTGGCGAACTTTTTGAACTCGATGGGCGCGGATGTGCGCGGCGCGGGTACCGATTCCGTCAAGATAAACGGCGCGGATAGTCTCCACGGCGGGACGTATACGATAATCCCGGACCAGATAGAGGCCGGGACGTATATGGTCGCTGCGGCGGCGGCGGGCGGCGAGGTCAAGATAAACAACGTCATACCGCGCCACCTCGAGTCTATCTCCGCCAAACTGCGCGAGATGGGCGTCACGGTCATCGCGGGCGAGGACTCGGTGACGGTCAAGAGCTCGGGCAGGCTGCGCAAAGTAAATATAAAGACCATGCCGTATCCCGGCTTCCCGACGGATATGCAGCCGCAGTTCGCGGCGGCGCTTTGCCTTGCCGGCGGCATGAGCACAATAACGGAGGGCATCTACGACAACCGCTTCAAATACCTGACGGAGCTGCGCAAGATGGGCGCACAGGTGCAGGTAGACGGGCGTACCGCTCTCATAGAGGGCGTGGACAAGCTCTGCGGCGCACCCGTGGCTGCCTGCGACTTGCGCGCGGGCGCGGCGATGGTCATTGCCGGCCTCAGCGCCGAGGGGACGACGGAAGTCGAGGACGTACACTATATCGAGCGCGGCTATGAGAACCTTGTCGGCAAGCTGCGCGGCCTGGGCGCGGACATCGCGCTTGTCCACTCCCCGGATGAGCCTGAGAGGGTCAAGGCGGCGAACGCGGGCTGAGATGCGGATATCTGTTTTTGCCAGCGGCTCCACCGGCAACTGCACTCTGGTGCAGGCGGGCGGAGAGCGGCTGCTGATCGACGCGGGCATTTCGCTCCGGCGCATGTGCGCGTTCCTGGCGGGGGAGGGGATTTCCCCCTCGGAGCTGAGCTGCGTGCTCATCACACACGAACACACTGACCACATATCCGGCCTCGACATGCTCACAAAAAAGCACGGGACCAAGGTCGTGGCGCCCAGGACCGTGGCGGCGCGGCTGAGGGGAATGTTGCCCGGCGTCGAGGACTACATAGAGGTTATCAGGGCGGGGGAGAGTTTCCACATAGGTGAGGCCGAAGTCCGCGCCTTTCGCACCCTGCACGATACGGACGAGAGCGTGGGCTACAGGATAGAGGCTGAAAGCAGCTTCGGCCTGTGTACGGACCTCGGCTGCCTGACGGACGAGGTGCTTGAGGCGATGTCGGGCGTGGAGCTGGCGGTCATTGAGTCCAACTACGACGAAAGGATGTTGTGCGACGGGCCGTACCCCGTGTATCTGAAACGCAGGATACTTTCCGGACACGGGCATTTGTCCAATGATGAGGCCGGAAAACTGGCGGTCCACCTGGCGCGCAACGGTGCCCAAAGCCTGATACTGGGCCATCTGAGCAGGGAAAACAACCGGCCGGAGCTGGCGCTGAACGCCGTAAGGACCGCGCTCAGGGAGGCAGGGGAGAACCTGCGGCTCGCTGCCGCGCCGCCCTTAGGAGTTGTGCGCATGGAGGCGCTGGAACGATGCCGGGCCTGACGTTTATTTTTGTCGGCAGGATGCGGGAACGGCATTATACCGCAGCGTTCGAGGAATACTTCAAGCGGCTCGGCGCTTTTGGGAAGCCGGAGCTCAGGGAGATAGCAGAAGAGCGCCTCCCGGAGCAGCCCTCCGAGCGCGAGATCGCTCAGGCGCTCAAACGTGAGGCTGCGGAGATACTCAAGGCCGTGCCGAAGGGCGCTTATACAGTCGCGCTTTGCGTGGAGGGCAAGGCCATGTCCAGCGAGGAGCTCGCTCAAGCCCTGGACGGGCAGGCAAGGCTCTGCTTTATCATCGGCGGCTCGTTTGGACTGGACGAGTCTGTAAAAGCTGCCGCGGACCTGCGGCTTTCGATGTCAAGGATGACCTTCCCGCATCACCTTGCTCGGGTGATGCTTGCGGAACAAGTCTACAGGGCGTTCACCATCCGGAACGGCGGACGCTATCACAAGTGAGGGGGATACAGTCAGTGGAGGGGCACAAGCTAGACTGGGCACGCGATCTGCCTGGAAAAATGGCAAAAAGATGGCCGAAGGACGAGAATGGGGAGTATGTCGCCGCGGCGTTTCTGACCACCTGCTCCCAGCTCGACATGGGCGACGCCATCGTTACTGGGATGCTGGACTCCTTTGACATCCCGTATGTTAAGAAATTCCCGCATTACGGCGGGTTTGGCAATCTCATGCTGGGCGTGAGCGCGGAGGGACTGGATATCTTCGTGCCGGAGACTATGCTTGAGGACGCTAGGAACATACTTGAAGGAGAGTCAGAAGATGAAGAGGAGCTATAAGGAAGAATACCAGTATTGGCTGGACAGCCCCGCGCTCGGCGAAGAGGAGTGGAAAGAGCTCTCTTCGATAGCCGAGGACGAGAAAGAGATAGAAAGCCGCTTCTTTGCGCCCCTGGAGTTTGGCACGGCCGGCCTGCGCGGCGTGATGGCTACCGGGCTCAACCGAATGAACATCCACGTCATCCGCTGGGCCACCCAAGCCTTTGCAACAGTTGTCAAGGCCGAGGGCGAGGAGGCCTGCAAGAAGGGCGTGGTCATCTGCTACGACTGCCGTCTCAACAGCGAGAAGTTTGCCCGTGAAGCCGCGGGCGTGATGGCCGCCAACGGTATCCGTGTGCGCATCTTCGACGCGCTGCGGCCCACGCCGGAGCTTTCCTTCGCCGTTATCCACTACGGCGCCACGGCGGGCATTAACATCACCGCCAGCCACAACCCGAGAGAGTATAACGGCTACAAGGTCTATTGGTCCGACGGCGCTCAGCTGCCCCCGCAGCACGCCGCTGCCGTCGCTGAGGAGATGTCGAAGATAGACATTTTCCACGACGTGAAGCGCCTGAGCTTTGACGAGGCCATGGCTTCCGGCCTGGTCGAGGTAATAGGCGCTGAGACTGACGAGGCCTTCCTCGAGAATGTCATGGCCATGTCGATAAACAAGGCCGTGGTCGAGAAGGTCGCGGACGAGTTCAAGATAGTCTATACGCCCTTCCACGGTGCGGGCTACAAGCTGGTGCCGGAGGCGCTGAAGCGCCTGGGCGTCAAGCACCTGTACGCCGAGCCGAAGCAGATGGTCATAGACGGCAACTTCCCGACTGTCGTAAGCCCCAACCCGGAAAACCCGGAGGGCTTCTACCTGGCGGTGGACCTCGCCAAGCAGGTCGGCAGCGACCTCATCATCGGTACCGACCCGGATTCGGACCGCGTCGGCACGATGGTCCGCGGCAAGGACGGGGAGTACAGGACGATAACCGGCAACCAGATGGGTGTCCTGCTGCTCGACTACATCATCACCGCCAAACGCGAGACAGGCACCCTGCCGAAGAACGCCGCCTTCCTCAAGACTATCGTTACGACGAACATGGGCCGCGAGATAGCTGAGAAGAACGGTGTCCACGTGGACGAGACCTTCACCGGCTTCAAGTTCATGGCCGAGAAGCTGGCCGAGTACAAGCGCGACAACAGCTATGAGTACATCCTCGCCTACGAGGAGAGCTACGGTTACATGATGGGCGACTATGTCCGCGACAAGGACGCGGTCACGGCCTCCATGATGATAGCCGAGATGGCAGCCTACTACTTCTCCAAGGGCATGACCCTCGCGGACGCGCTGCAGGGCCTGTATGAGAAGTACGGCTGGTTCATGGAAAAGACCCTGAACCTTGTAATGCCCGGCCTGGACGGCCTGGAGAAGATGAAGCAGCTGATGGCAAGCCTCAGGGCGAAGCCCCCGCGCGAGATCGGCGGGGCGGTGGTCATGGGCATGCGCGACTACCAGAGCGGCACAGTCTCCGTCGCGGAGCTGGGTGTCGTCGGCAAGACGCATATCGCGGGCTCAAACGTGCTCTACTTCGAGCTTGAGGACGGCACTGCCTTCATAATCCGCCCCTCCGGCACCGAGCCGAAGGTCAAGGTCTACATTCTCGCCCAGGGCTCGGACAGCGCGGACTGCGAGAGCAGGGTCGCAAAATATACCGAGTACGCGGAGAGCCTCAAGAGCTGACAAATGAAAGAATATCTGAGAATCCTATGGGCCTTCATTAAAGTGGGGGCCCTTACCTTCGGCGGGGGCTATGCAATGCTGCCCATCCTGCAGAAGGACATAGTCGAGCGCTACGGCTGGGCCAGTGAAGAGGAGATCATGGATTACTACGCCATGGCCCAGTGCCTGCCCGGCATAATCATGATCAACACCTCCGCCTTCATCGGCCGGAAGCACAAGGGTACGCTCGGAGGAATAGTCGCGGGAGTGGCCTCCGCTCTGCCCAGCCTCATCATAATAACCGTCATCGCCATGTGCCTGAACGCCTTTGCGGACTACCCCGTTGTGAAAAACGCCTTTGCCGGCATCCGGGTATGCGTCGTCGTGCTCATCGTGAACGCCGTGGTGAAACTGTGGAAGAGCGCCATAGTGGACTGGATGAGCCTCGTACTCATCTTCCTGCCTGTGTGCGCGCTCTCGCTGTTCACGAAGATATCTCCGGTCATCCTCGTCGTCGCGGCGGCGGTGCTCGGCATCCTGTTCAGCCTTCTCAAATGGCACAGGTCCGGAAAGGAGGCGGGCAAGTGAAAGAACTGCTGCTGTTCTGGGAGTTCCTCAAGATCGGCCTCTTTTCCGTAGGCGGAGGCATGGCCACGCTGCCCTTCCTCTATGACCTGTCCGATAGTACGGGCTGGTTCACACATGCCCAGCTTGCGGATATGCTCGCTGTCAGCGAGTCTACGCCGGGGCCGGTGGGTATCAACATGGCCACCTACGTCGGCTATACAGTAGGCGGATTCGGAGGGGCGCTGTTGGCAACCTTGGGCGTGATACTGCCCGGCACTGTGATAGTGCTCATAATAGCCAGTATGCTGGACAAGTTCAGGGGCAACAAATATGTGGATGCCGCATTTTACGGCCTGCGCCCGGCCTCGACGGGCCTCATCGCCGCGGCGGGCGGCTCCGTCGGTAGCATCGCGCCGCTCAATACGAGCCTCTATTCAGCCACGGGGAACCCGCTGGACCTCATATCCGTCAAGGCGGTCATACTCGCCGCTGTGCTTTGGGTGCTGACGAACCTGGTGAAGCCGACGAGGAAGCTCCATCCCGTCGTGTTCATAGCGGCGTCCGCGGTCGTGGGGATAGTGTTTTCATTCGCCGGGGCCTAGAGTGCAAGCGGAGCCAGGACGAGAACCAGAACAAAAGAGAATACCGCACTCATGCACCGCCCGGCAAAATGCCGGGCGGTATTCATTTCCCCAACGACGGCGGAGGTCTGGAAATGCACGGAGAGTCCGCCCCAGCCGATGATCAGAGCGCAGAGCGCGAGGTTCAGCGGCGTCACCGCGAGGCCGCGCATGGCGCCTACGCCCCCGCCGAGTTCAAAAAAGCCCACCATGAGCGCACGGGCTGCGGAGATCTCAAGTCCGGTGGCCTGTGATAGGTCGAGCGCGAGCGAGGGCAGAAAGCCCACCGCGTCCAGAACGGCGACGACGACGCCGAAGGCCACGACAAAGCCGCAGACGTTCAGCATATTCCGCACGGAGGCCAGGACGGCGGCAGAGAGCGCGCCCTCACAGATGGGGGAGGGCTCGGGCCGGGTGAAGGAGCGGCTGCGGTGTCCGAAGGATAGCAGCAGCCCGGAAAGCAGCGCAGCGAGGATGTGGCAGACGTACAGCAATATGCCGGCCCTCGCGGAGCCGAACACACCCGCGCCCGCGGCTCCAAGCATGAAGGCCGGGCCGGAGTTGTTGCAGAAGCCGAGGAGCCGCTCGCCCTCGGCCCTGGAGAGCTCGCCGCGCCGCACCAGACCCGCGACCGAGGCTGCGCCGAGCGGGTATCCGGCCATGAGTCCCAGGACGAGCGACGCGCAGCCGGGACCCGAGACGCCGAAGAGCCGAGACATCAGCGGTGCGGCGAGCCTGCCGAGCCGAGAGGGCAGGCCCAGCTCCTGGATGAGCGCGGATATGACGAAAAAGGGGAAGAGCGAGGGTATCAGTACCTCGGCACAGAGCGCGAGCGAGCGCCTTGCACCGTCCATGGCCTCCGCTGAGCAGGTGATGAGCGCAAGCGCGGCGGCGACGGCGGCGAGTGCCGCGAGAGCGGAGCCGCTTTTTTTCATGTGACCGCCTCCCGAAAAAACTTGTCTCAGAATTATATTTGCGGTCGGGACATAAAATCACTTTACGGGGGTGATGTTATGCCCGGCAAGGGCTTCCGGGAGGAGATTGCAGACAGATTGGAGCTTCCGGCGGGCGCGGCGGGGCTTGTGAAGCTGACGGTCATGGGCCGGAGCCGCGCGCTGATCGAGGACCACCGCGGGCTCGCGGGCTACACCGGTCAGCGTATAGACGTGAACGTGGGCAGAGGCCGCCTTGTCATACACGGCGAGGCGCTCAGGCTCAAGGCGATGGACAGAGAGGCCCTGTTGGTCACGGGGCGTATACTCTCGGTGGAATTTGAATGAGGCCGCCGCGTTTCATGCTGCGCGGCAACGTGTGGCTGGAGGTGCAGGGCGCAGAGCCCTCTCGCTTTCTTAACCGACTGGCGGAGGCGGGGCTGGCGTTCTGGGATGCGGAACCGGAGGACGACCTCACTTTGCGCTTGGCTGTGAGGACCAGGGACCTCGAGGCGGCGAAGAGCCTTGCGGCGCGCTGCCAGTGCACCGTGACGCCGCTGAAGCTGCGCGGCGTGCCGGCGGTGAGACGGAAACTGCGCCGGCGCGTGACGCTTATGGCGGGGCTGGCGGTTTGTTTTGCGCTGCTGGCGCTTTCAAGCCTCTTCGTCTGGGACATAGAGGTGGAGGGCAACGAAAAACTCACAAAAGGCGAGATCCTGCGCGCACTGGCGGAGAGCGGCGTGAAGCCGGGCTCGTTTTGGCCTTCCTGGTCGGCGGACACGATAAAGAATGAGGTCATACTCAGATTGCCGGAACTGGCCTGGGTGGGCGTGAGCGTGGACAGCTCGCGCGCGACGGTGCGGGTCAGGGAGCGGGACGAGGCCCCGGAGCTGCGCGACAACGACGAGCCTCATTCGGTGACCGCGCGAAAAACGGGCATAATAGAGAACATACAGGTCTATCTGGGCGCTCCTCTGGTGCAGGCCGGGGACGCGGTACTGGAGGGCGAGACGCTGGTCACGGGCCGCGTGGAGAGCGGGCTCGGTACGGTGCGCTATGTCCATGCCTCGGCCAAGGTGGAGGCGCGCACATATTACGAACTCACCGCAGCTGCTCCGCTAGTCGCAAACAGGATGGTGGAGCGTTCTGGCCATACGCGCTGGGCGCTGGTCCTGGGCGGCGGGCGGCTGAACCTCTACCTCGGCGGCTCCGAACTGCCGGAGGGCTGCACGAGGGAGACGACGGAATACAAACTTGAGTGGCCGGGCGTCTTTAGTTTGCCCGTAGCACTTGTGCGGGAGCAGATTTTGGAGTATGATGTTATAGCTGAAACTGTGGACAGAGATGAGCTGGAGGAGAGACTGCAGCTCAGGCTTTCGGAAGAACTGGAACGCCTGCTGGGCGACAGGGGAGAGGCCCTGTCCCAGACCTGCAGCGCGAGCGAGAGAGGCGGCATGTTGTATGTGACGCTACGTGCCGAGTGCCTGGAGGACATCGCCGTAGAGACCAGGGCGGAATAGATACGAGGTGTACAAATGATAGAGAGAACCCTGCCTATAGACAGGATGGAGAACGTAATAAGCGTGTTCGGGTCCTTTGATCAGAACCTGCGCATAATCGAGACGGAGCTGGGCGTCCGTGTGACGGACCGGGACGACCAGCTCCGCATAAGCGGTGAAGCCGAGGACGTCATGGCAGCGGAAAAGGCGATAAACGGCCTTTTGCAGCTGGCCTCGCGCGGAGAGGCGATAGACGCACAGAACGTGAGGTATATATTGAAGCTCGTGTCCGAGGGCAGGGAGGCCAAGATCTCCGAGCTCTCCGGGGACGTTGTTTGCATAACGGCAAAGGGCAAGCCGATAAAGGCCAAGACCCTGGGTCAGAAGGCCTATGTGGACGCGATGAATAAAAATACGATAACGCTCGGCATCGGACCCGCCGGTACGGGCAAGACCTACCTCGCCGTGGCGGAGGCAGTGGCGGCGTTCAGGTCGGAGAAGGTGAACAGGATAATCCTCACGCGACCTGCGGTGGAGGCTGGTGAGCGCTTGGGCTTCCTCCCCGGCGACCTGCAGAGCAAAGTGGACCCCTACCTGCGGCCCCTCTACGACGCGCTCTTTGAGATGCTTGGGCCGGAGACGTATAACAAGTACCTCGAGCGCGGCAACATAGAGGTCGCGCCGCTGGCATATATGCGCGGCAGGACGCTGGACGACAGCTTTATCATACTCGACGAGGCTCAGAACACCTCGCGCGAGCAGATGAAAATGTTCCTCACGCGCATAGGCTTCGGCTCGCGGGTGGTCATCACCGGCGACGTGACGCAGATAGACCTTCCGGGGGACAAGGTCTCGGGCCTGAAGGAGGCGATGCGCGTCCTCAAGGGCATAGACGACATCGCCATCTGCAAGCTCACCGGCGCGGACGTCGTGCGCCACGAGCTGGTGCAGAAGATAATAGAGGCCTATGAAAAGGACGAAAAACGCCGCAATCCCCCGCCCAAGCTCGACCCTGCGAAGTTCAAGAGGAAAAAGTAAGAGAGAGGGCCGTAGGGGCGGGGTTCCATCCCCGCCCGGACGTTGGATTTTTTTGAAAAACCCCACACGTAGGGCGCATCGACCCCGATGCGCCGCGCCGCCTCACCTCGCGCAAGGGAGGCTTTGGCGGGATAAAAAGGCTCCCCTGCGCAAGGGGAGCTGTCAGCGAAGCTGACTGAGGGGTCGCCGTTCCATTGCTTGGGCCGTGTGTTTACTGCGATCCCTCCAACACGGCTTTGCGCCGGGAGGAACAGTGATGCAGTACAAGGGAAATAAAAACCTTGTTCCCAGGGCCAGGGAACTCAGAAAAGAGATGACCAGGGAAGAACGCCGGCTCTGGTATGAGTTCTTGCGCACCTATCCGGAGAGGTTCCAGCGGCAGAAGATACTCGGCAGCTACATTGCAGATTTCTACTGCGCCAGGGCGAAGCTGGTAATAGAGCTCGATGGCTCTCAGCACTATGAGACCGAGGGAACTGCCAGAGATGAAGAGCGTACCAGATTTTTAAAAGGCTATGGACTTGAGGTCATGCGCATACCGAATAACGGGGTAAGCCGGAATTTTGAAGGCGTCTGCGAGAAAATAGACGAGACCGTCAAAAAAAGGCTCTCCTGCGCAAGGGGAGCTGTCGCCGCAGGCGACTGAGCAGGGAACAAAGGCTGCGATCCCTCCGACACGGCTGCGCCGCGCCACCTCCCTTTACGCAAGGGAGGCTTTGGCGGGATAAAAAGGCTCCCCTGCGCAAGGGGAGCTGTCAGCGAAGCTGACTGAGGGGTCGCCATCACATATTTGGAGGACAGAGATATGACATTTGAAGAAGCCAGAGGAAACCTCAAAGACCTCGAGCTGCGCGAGTTCGCATACAACCACGCGGCGGGGATGTTGTATTTTGACGGCGTCACGGCGGCGCCGAAGGGGACTTACGTCTCGCGCGGCAAGACGCTCTCGGTGCTGAATGAGGAGATATACAAACTCTCGAGCAGCGAGGCCGCGCATGAAACGCTGAAGGTGCTCGCGGAGCACATGGACGAGCTCACGGAGCCCGAGCGCCGCCTGGTGCAGCTGCGCGAGAAGGCGCTGCGTTTCCGCAGCCGCGTGCCCATGGACGAGTACGTCGCCTACCAGGAGCTGCTCAACGAATCCGCCACCGTCTGGCGCGAGGCCAAGGCGAAGTCCGACTTCGCCCTCTTCCAGCCCGTGCTGGAGAAGATCGTCGCCGCCAACCGCCGCTTCGCCGGGCTCGTCGAGCCCGACAAGGATGCCTACGACTTCTGGCTCGACAACTACGAGGAGGGCATGACCCAGGAGTTCTGCGACAAGTTCTTTGCCAAACTGCGCGAGAAGCTGGTGCCGCTCATAGCCCGGGTCGGCGCGGCGGAGCAGCCGGATACGTCGCTGCTGGACGTCCGCTTCCCGCTGGACAAGCAGGCTGAGCTCTCGGCCTGGCTCATGCGCTTTCTGCGTCTCGACCTCGACCGCTGCGGCCTGACGACGACGGAGCACCCCTTCACGATAGACTTTTCACGGCACGATGTCCGGATAACGACGAAGTATTATGAAAACGCCTTCGCGTCGTCCATGTTCAGCGTCATACATGAGGGCGGACACGCGCTCTACGAGCTTGGTACGTCGGAGGACTACGCTTTCACGCAGCTGGGCCGGGGCGTGTCCATGGCCGTGCACGAGAGCCAGTCGAGGTTCTATGAGAACCTCATAGGCAGGTCGCGGGCCTTCTGCGGGCTCGTGTGGCCGGAGCTCGTGCGGCTCTGCCCGGAGCTCGGCAGGTACGACGCGGAGCAGTTCTGGCGCGCGGTGAACGCGGCGAAGCCGGGGCTCATACGCATCGAGGCGGACGAGCTCACCTACAGCCTGCACATCATGGTGCGCTACGAGCTCGAGCGCGCGCTCATGCACGGCGAGGCGAAGGTCAGCGAGCTGCCCGAGCGGTGGAACGCCCTCTACAAGCAGTACCTGGGCGTGGACGTGCCGGACGACGCGCACGGGGTCTTGCAGGACTCGCACTGGTCGGGCGGCGATCTCGGCTACTTCCCGAGCTACGCCCTGGGCAGCGCCTACGGGGCGCAGCTGCTGGCGCAGCTGCGCGAGAGCGTGGATGTGGACGCCGCCGTCGCCTCGGGCGATATCTCGCCGGTGAACTCTTGGCTGTGTGAACGCATCTGGAAATACGGCTCGCTCAAAAAACCCTCGGAGCTCATCCGCGGGGCGTTGGGCGGCGAGTTCGACCCGAGCTACTATACGGATTACCTCGAGGCGAAGCTGTGCGAGGTGTATAGGCTCTGATGGATGTGAAGATCATGCTCAGCCGCTCGAGGCCCGGCCTCGGCCACAATGAGGCACGGCGGCTGATACAGCGGGCGATATCCGCGGCGCTCCGGGAGGAAAAGGTCCCGGACGATTGCGAAGTCAGCGTCCTGCTGACGGACAATGAGGGCATTCACGAATTGAACCGCGATTACCGTGGCGTGGACAGGCCCACGGACGTGCTGAGTTTCCCGGCAAATGAGCTTTCACCCGGGGAGTTTGACGCGGACCTGTGCGAGAGAGACCCGGAGACGGGGCGGGTGTTCCTCGGTGACATGGCGATTTCCCTGGAAAAGTGTGAGGCGCAGGCCGAGGAGTTCGGACACAGCTTTGAGAGAGAGCTGATGTACCTGACGGTCCACAGCACGCTCCACCTGCTCGGCTACGACCATGTAGACGAGGCGGAGATGAAGCGCCAGATGCGCGGGAGAGAGGATGTAATAATGTCAAGGCTCGGTATCTGAGCCTTTTGGGGAGAAAGAGAGAGGTATGAAAAAGGGTTCCGCCGCCGTGCTCCTAAGCTATGTGCTCTGGGGCGTATTTCCGATTTATTGGAAGCTCCTTGCAGACGTGGACTCCGTGTATGTGCTGTGCTGCCGCCTGGTGTTTTCGCTGTGCGTCAGTCTGGTCGTGGTACCGCTCTGCGGCAAGTGGGGAGATGCGATGCGCGTCCTGAAGGACAGACGGCTCCGGCGTTATATGCTGGCCTGCGGGCTGTTCATCAGCTTCAACTGGGGAGCGTTCATCTATTGCGTGGCATCCAACCGGGTGCTGGACGCGAGCTTGGCATACTATATCAATCCGATACTGGCCATACTTGTCGGTTTCATCGTGTTCCGCGAGAGGCTGAACGCCTCGCAATGGGTGGCGGTGGCGCTTGCCGCGGCGGGCGTAGCGGCGCCGATGGTGATGGAGGGCGAGTTCCCGCTGCTCGCGGTACTCATCGGCCTGTCCTTTGCCATCTACGGGGCGATAAAGAAAAAGGCCGACGTGGCGGGCGACGTGTCCACGTTCATAGAGGCCCTGCTGGTCTCGCCTATAGCCCTGGCCATCATCGTGGTCATGGAGCTGAACGGCGGACCGGTGAGCACGGGCGTCATAGGAGGCTGGCGGCTCCTGCTGCTGCCGCTGGCGGGCGTCGTGTCCTATCTGCCGCTGTTCCTCTACTCGGCGGGGATACGGACTACCTCAATGTCACTTTCCGGTATACTCATGTACATAAACCCGACCTTGCAGCTGCTCTGCGGCGTCGTGCTCTATAACGAGACGATGAGTCCTGCCATGACCGTGGCCTTTGTCTGCGTGTGGCTTGCGACCATCGTGTTCGTCGCCGGCGGGGAGATAGCCAGAAGAAGGTCAAAAGCGGGGTGCAACAATGGATAAAAATGCAATGATAACTATAGCGGGCCGCCCGAACGTAGGCAAGAGCACGCTGACAAACGCGCTTGTAGGCGAGAAGGTGTCCATAGTTTCGAACAAGCCCCAGACGACGCGCAACAGGATAACGGCAATAATAAACAGAGGCGATACCCAGCTCGTCCTCATGGACACGCCGGGCTTCCACCGGGCGCGGACGCGGCTGGGCGAGTACATGGATAAGGTCGTACGCGAGAGCGTCGCGGACGTGGACGCCGTCGTGCTGGTCGTTGAGCCGATAGCCTCGCCAGGGCCGCAGGAGACGGAGCTCATAAAGCAGATACGCGCCTCGCGCTCGCCTGCTATACTGGCGATAAACAAGATAGACACGGTGGAAAAGCCGGAGCTCTTGTCGGTGATCTCCGCCTACGCACAGATACACAATTTTGACGCCATCGTGCCGATATCTGCAAAGAAAGGCGACGGGCTTGACGCGCTGATGTCGGAGATGGAAAAGTTTGCAGAGCCCGGGCCGCACCTGTTCCCGGAGGACATGTATACCGACCAGCCGGAAAAGCAGCTGTGCGCGGAGCTTTTACG
>ERZ1664524.21-NODE-21-length-13240-cov-9.685855_pt1 | contig 13240 bp, 16 predicted proteins | sample MGYA00575331_ERZ1664524 | MGnify/ENA primary metagenome ERZ1664524 (study PRJEB40874, sample SAMEA4040741) | Gallus gallus | biome: gut; material: content | place: India | collected 2016-01-01 | study: EMG produced TPA metagenomics assembly of PRJEB14491 data set...
GTGTTCCAACACGGCGGCAATTGGAATAATGGCTCGAATTGCGGTCTCTTTACGGCTAATCTGAACAACACTTCGTCCAATTCCAACACGAACATTGGCTCTCGCCTACTTTTGTTAAGCACCATTCACAATAATGCTGTCTCGCCGTACCCATTGGTAAAAAATTGTTTGGAGGGACGGGGTTAGTAGGTTCATTCTCGAAAGCCCCGCAAGAAACAAAAGCAATATGAAAAGAATTGGTTTCCTTTACGAACAGATTGTTTCTGTCGAAAACTGCAAGCTGGCTATCCAAAACGCTTCCAAGCACAAGGGTAAGCGGCAAGCTGTAAAAGAGGTCATGAACAACCTCGACACTTACGCACAAGACCTGTCAGAGCGTCTGATTCGTTTAGATTTCCTCTCACCTTACAGGACTCGTATCATCAAGGACGGTCTCTCAGGGAAGGAGCGGGAGCTACAAATCCCGGCGTTCTACCCTGACCAATGCGCCCATCACGCCATTGTGCAGATACTTCAACCTATCTTTTTGAAATCGTCCTACCTGTGGAGCTGTGCCAATATCCCCAACCGGGGTATCGACCATGCTTGCAAAGGAGTGGAGAGAGCTACTGTGAGGGACAAGAAACACGCCAAATGCTGCGTGAAAATGGACATCAGCAAGTTCTATCCATCTATCCCGCATGACAAGCTCAAGGAGCGTCTGAGGGAGAAAATCAAAGACGAAAAGGCACTACAGATACTATTCAAGGTGATTGATTCCCATTCTCCGGGTATTCCCATCGGGAATTACACCTCGCCGTGGTTCGCAGAGTTCATCCTGCAACCACTGGACAATTACATCAAACAGACGCTTGGCGTGAAGCATTATATCCGCTACGCAGACGATTTGGTGATGATTGGCGGCAACAAGCGGGAACTCCGCAAAGCCATGAAGGGCGTCATGGCTTTTGTCACTGGTCTTGGTCTGACCATCAAGCATGACTACCAGTTGTACCGTGTTCAGCGAAACTGCAAGAGCAATAAGCACCGCAGAGGTCGAAAGATTGACTTTGTGGGTCGCTGTTTCGGAGTAGGGTTCACCACCATACGGAAAAGACGTGCGCTGGCACTCATGCGACAAAGCCGATTCATACAGAAGCTACAGCGTCAAAACCGTCCAGTATCGTATCACCTTGCTTCCGGCTTTCTGTCACGGTGCGCCTGTTTCAAGCACACTAACTCGGAGGGCATGAAGAAAAAGTATTACGATACGGTCAACATCAAAAAGCTAAAGGAGGTAATCAGAAATGAGAGTAAGAGGAAATCTCTCTCCCAATGCGCTTGACATCGAAGCGTTTGCCCCCATGCCGGGGTACGTGGAGGTCAGACTGCGTGAGAACGTCAAGAGCGTCACCGTGGTCGATGAAATGACCGAAGCGGAAGTCACCATGTACGAGTATGACGAATACACCTTCCATCTGGCAGACAAGGAGGGATTGCGGGAGGAAATCGAAGCGAACCTCACCGACTGGCTGATTACGGGCAGGACGCTCGAAATCAACGAGGGCGCAAGCATTGTACAGGACATGAAGGAAGCTCTGGAAATTGTGGGGGTGAGCGTATGAACATGATTGAACAGGCACAGGCAATCCGTGAAGCTATGGACTACGCAGGAGCTACGCTGACAGAGGAGATGGCTCTGATTTGCGTCCATATCCACCGTCCGTGGGCGGTCAACACCGCCTACAAGGTGGACGAGTATCTTACCTACGGGGTAAACAGCGTGGGAGACCCACAGCTCTACAAGGTGGTACAGGCACACACCTCTCAGGCTGATTGGACTCCTGACCTCACTCCGGCTCTCTTTACACCCATCGGGCTTGACGAGGAGGGCTACCCCGTGTGGTCTCAGCCCACAGGCGCACATGACGCATACAACAAAGGGGACATTGTAGATTACAACGGCACTTTGTACGAGTCCCTGATTGACGGCAACACCTATTCCCCCGAAGCGTACCCGGACGGGTGGAAGGTGTATTCCGCATAATGACAAGGAGGGACTTAACATGATAACAGAAACCACACTCATTGTGAGTGTAATCGGGGCGGTATTCGCAAGCACAGGCTTTTGGGCTTTCCTTACCGCCATGATTCAGCGCAGAGACAAGAACAAGAGTGCGGAAGCACAAATGCTCAGAGGTCTCGGTCACGACCGCATTTGCTACCTCGGCTCGTGCTATTTGGAGCATGGGTACATCACCAAGGAGGGTTACGAAAACCTCCATGATTACCTGTATGTCCCATATAAGCGGCTTGGCGGGAACGGCACTGCGGAGAAGATTATGAAGGAGGTAGAGAAGCTACCTCTGAAAGAAACGGAGGATTGAGAAATGGCTTACACAAACAGTTCGTTGGTGACATACAAAAACATCACCAAGAACAGGACAAGCCCCCGAAACCATGCCATTGACACAATCACCATTCACTGCATTGTAGGTCAATGGACGGCAAAACAGGGGTGCGATTACTTCGCTTCTACGGACAGGCAGTGTTCCGCAAACTACGTTGTAGGCAAAGACGGGTCTATCGGCTTGTCCGTGGAGGAAAAGGACAGGTCTTGGTGCAGTTCCAGCTCCTCCAACGACAACAGGGCTATCACCATCGAGGTGGCAAGCGACACCACTCACCCGTATGCAGTCACCACACAGGCGTACAATGCGCTTATCAAGCTGGTGGCTGACATCTGCAAGAGGAACGGCATTAAGAAGCTCCTGTGGAAAGCTGACAAGTCCCTCATCGGACAGGTCAGCAAGCAGAACATGACGGTACACCGCTGGTTTGCAAATAAGGCTTGTCCCGGCGATTATCTGTACAACAGACATGCTCAGATTGCCGCAGAGGTCAACAAACTTCTCGGCAATGCTTCCGACACACCCGCCCCGCCGAAACCCTCCGCTCAGAAAACCCTCTACAGGGTGCGCAAGAGCTGGTCTGACACAAAGAGTCAGCTCGGTGCTTTCTCCGTTCTGGCAAACGCCAAGTCTCTGGTGGACAAGAATCCCGGCTACAAGGTCTTTGACGAGAACGGCAAGGTAGTGTACGAGAAGGGCGGCACTTCCACCGCTTCTGTTCCCTATATCGTGCGTGTGACCGCCACCGACCTGTATATCCGCAGGGGTGCTGGCACGAACTACGGCACGAACGGCTTCATCAAGCCGGGTGTCTACACCATCGTTGAGGAACAGGACGGTCAGGGTGCTACCAAGTGGGGCAAGCTGAAATCCGGGGCTGGTTGGATTTCGCTTGACTTCGTCCAGAAGCTCTAATGCCACGGCGCAGACGGAAGAAGCAGAAACCCGTTTGGGAGTTCTCCAAGAGAATCGTGGTGGCAGTGTTCGTTATCAACATCGTGGTGATTGCGTTCGCTCTAGTCATGATGTGGCGAACCTGCGACCTCTCTCCGTTGGCGTATCTAATCCCCTCTGTGGCGGCTGAGACCGCCACAGGGACGGGTTTCTACTACGCAAAGGCAAAGGTCGAGAATCGCATTAAGCTGATGAAACAGTACAATGTCGAACCGACTGAGCAATCTTTCAATGAACAAGGGGGATTTTGACCATGATTGACCTTACTCCCATCATCACCGCAGTTCTGACCCTGATTATCTCCCTGATTTCCGCTTTCTTGATTCCCTATATCAAGGCGAAAACCACGGACGAGCAGTTCAAGACCATCAAGCTGTGGGTGCAGGTTGCCGTGCAAGCGGCAGAAATGCTCTATGTGGGCAGTGGCAGAGGTGAGGAAAAGAAGAAATATGTGCTGGATTTCCTCAACAGCAAGGGCTTCACCCTGAACACCGAGGAGATTGACAACCTCATTGAGTCCGCTGTCTTGGAGCTGAAACAGGCCGAGCAGAAGTAGTAAAAGTAGTTCAAAATCGGTTTTTGCGTAAACTTTCTCTATATATGCGCATACTAAGCAAAAGTTACACGCAAAAACCCAAGAACAACTACTTTAACTACTTCGCCAAGAACAAGAACAATAACTTCACACAACAAGAGGAGGTAGGCATAATCAGCCTACCTCCTCTATGTTCATAACAAATCCGAAGCAATGTTTGACGAAAAACAAGGTGTTCGGATTTGCACTGTTTGGTGAAGCGAAACACGCTATATCCGAACACGAGAGCGTAGCGGTGTTTTGCCCTGATATGTTGAAGGTGAAGACAATTCTTCTCCCTTTGTCCCCTTCATCATAGACATACACCGAGTTCACCAGCGTGTCTATCACCCTACGCTTGTACTCGACATCATCTATATTGCCACTTTTGAACGAGTAGAGCCAGTACATTATGCGCTCTTTCGTCAGGAGTGGCTTTTTCATTTCCTCGCTGGCGATTCTTCCCTCTATCTCGTTCTTCTCAAGTTCCAGCTCGTCCATCCTCTCCTTGGTGGACGGGGTGATAATGCCCTGCTCGATGGCAGTCATGAGGTTCTTGATTTTCTTCTTAACCTCTTTCAGCTCGTTTCGTAGACCATCAATGTAGGTGGTGTCAGCAGACTCCTTCTCGATAATCTCCATGGCCTTGACCGCAATGCGCTCTATGTTTTCATCGGTCAGCACTTTTTGGACAGTGAAGCGAACCACCAACTCCTCCATCCAGTCTTTCTTCTCCACGGCCTTATTACACTTGTGCTTGCGCTTGCGCTCTATGCACTTGTAGTAGTGATGGAGCTTTCCAGACTTTGAAGTGCCGCTCTCTCCCACCATGGAGGAGCCGCAGTGACCGCAAAACAGCTTGGCGGTGAGAAGGTAATCGTCCTTGGCCTTGTTCCTTGCACGGGCTGAATAGTTGTGCTTGAGGGTAGCTTGAACCTTGTCAAACAGCTCCCGGCTTATGATGGGCGGGACACCACTCTCCACCACGACATCCGCAAACCGATATACGCCTATGTACCTGTCGTTCTTCAACATGGTGCGTAGGCTATTTTTGTTGAACGCATTTCCTCGTGCGGTCTTATAGCCACGCTTGTTGCACTCGTTGATGATTTGCGTAGCCGACATACCGTCAGCGTACATCTGGAAAATCTCTTGAACGATTCTTGCTCCAACGGGGTCTATCTTGTACCTTCTGTCTTCGCCTACCGTGTACCCCAAGGGCATACCGGCTCCACCGTTGGCAATGCACTGCAATGCGTTTTCCTTCATGCCCCGTTTGATGTTGCGTGACAGGTTCTCCGAGTAGTACTCGGCATACCCCTCCAACACGGACTCAAGGATAATGCCCTCTGGCGTGTCGGGCATTGGCTGTTTGGCATAGTAGACCCGCACACCGTTCTTTTTCAGTTTTGCTTTGTAGATGGCAGAGTCGTACCTATTTCGAGCGAAACGGTCAAGAGTATACATTATCACCGCTTCAAACTGCCCCTTCTCGCTGTCCTTTATGAGCCGTTGGAAGCTCGGTCGATTGTCGGTCTTTCCTGAGATTGCCTTATCGCAGTACTCACCGATGATGGTCATTCCGTTTTTCAGCGCAAAGTCGTGACACTCCCGAAGCTGTCCCTCTATGGATTCTTCCCGCTGGCTATGGCTCGAATATCTGGCATAGATTACCGCTTTCGTAGTATCACCTCCAACGCCTTTTTACGCATGAGCAATTCTATGGGGACTATCTTCTCCGTTCGCAGGAACTTCTTTATCCCCCTCCAATTCTTCACGGTTCTCATATTCATAGGCCATGCTCATGAACTCGTGTTTGCTCCGTCTGGAAAGCGAACGGTAGATTCTGAGCAAATCTTCTTCGTCCTCGTTCTGAGGGGTGTCCTTCGGAGCGAGGTCTTCTTCGTCCATGAAGAAGTCAATGACGGAACAGTGCAGGATTTTAGCCATTGCCACCATTTCTTCTTCCTTGGGCAGAGACCCCTTGTTGATTGCACTGGTGAACGAGGACGAACCCTTTACCTCTTTCACAACCGCCGTGAGGTTTGTCCCACGCTCAAGGCAAATCCGATTGATGTTCTCTTTGAAAGACATTGCAATTCTCCTTCCGCAAATTTTAATTCGGATTATTTGAATTACCCTCTTGACAATTCGCAAAAGAAGAACTATAATAAGACCAAGAAGTTCGGGAATAGCGAATTGACAATAAGAAGCCGACCCCCTTGAAAGTGGCAGTTTCGAGGAGGTTGAGGTTTGATTACTCCTATAAGAATAATAACATCAATTCGGCTTACTGTCAAGGCAATTCTCGTTTTCTGAATCATGAGAGGAGGTAAAAGCATGAGTCATATTCAGGAGCGAATGAAGCGGCTTGGTATTAAGCAGGTGGATTTGATTCTTGAACTGCGTAAGCGAGGTATCACAGTTCAGCCACCCGAAATGTCGAGCATTGTTCGTGGGGTATATACCTACCCCAAAGCTAAGGTGGTTCTGGATGAATGTGACAAAATCCTCACTGAACACGAGTCTCAGTGACTCCCAAGTATCAGACCTCGCACGACCCTTGATGGGTCTCTTGGAGAAGTTCTATGCAGACCCGAAAAATGAGGAGGATTTTCAAAGATGGCTACGCAATGTAGAGAAAGCAAAAAGAGACCCAAGTACAACCTGAAAAAGCTCGGTGTCTTCCTTGCCGTGCTGGTGCTGGCAGGAGGAGCGGCAGGTTATCTGCTTGGAGTTCTCACCACACCGCACAAGACGGTGACTGTCACCAAGACCATCGAAGTCCCGGTTCACGAGACGGACGGTTTACCGCAGGAGACCGAAGTGTTCCTGTTCGATGTTCCCCTGTCAGACTCTTTGCAGAGGTACATCTACGAAATCTGCGCAGACGAAGGTGTCCCGGTGACACTGGCTCTTGCCATGATTGAACATGAGAGCGGATTCAACCCGGAGGTGGTAAGCTCCACCAACGATTACGGTCTCATGCAAATCAATGCCATAAACCACGAGTGGCTTGAGGAGAAGTACAGAACGGCTGACTTCCTCAATCCGTACCAGAACGCTTTCTGCGGTATCACCATCATCGGTAGCTACATTGAGAAGTACGGTGATTACGGCAAGGCTCTCATGGCATACAACATGGGAAATTACGGAGCGCAAAAGGCATGGGAGAATGGGGTCACAAGCACCGCCTACTCCACAAAGATTCTCGGCCTTATGGACGAGTACGAGGAGGTGTTACGCAATGACAAACAAGAAGCTCGGAAATAGCTTCGAGTCCGTCTTCTGCGAAATCCTCTTTCAACAGGGATTCTGGTGCCACAATCTTGCACAGAATCAAGCCGGTCAACCGGCAGATGTGATCGCTGTCAGAGACGGTAAGGCGTATCTCATTGACTGCAAGGTGTGTTCGAGAGGAAGATTCACCTTCTCCCGGATTGAAGATAACCAGCACACCGCCATGAGAGCTTGGCAGGAAAGCGGGAACGGAACTGGCTGGTTCGCCCTCAAGTGCAACGATCACATATTCATGGTCGAGTATGACACGCTCAAAAGGTTGTCCAGTGTTCAATCTGGTATTGGTTACTCAGAGATGTGTTTCTACGGAACGCCTATAGAGAGATGGACGGTGTGGGCATGATTATTACCGTTTCCAACACACTCACCATCGAAAACCCAACAACAGAAATGCTGATGTGGTGCAAAAAGCACCTAACACTTCCGAACCCCGACTATGCGAAAAAAATCCGCATGAACTTATGGCTTGGTAACACTCCAAAAACCTTGAGCCTATACGAGCAGAGAGGAAATACTCTTGTACTCCCCTTTGGAACGCTGAGGACGCTTCCTGACTCTGTAAAAAAGAACGCTGTCTTCATAGGCGATTTTAAGGCCGCTGAGGAGGTCTCTTATGGAGGGGTAGATATTCCCCTCTATGACTACCAAAAGGCCGCTGTAGACACTGTGGCGGCACAGCAGTACGGTATTCTGCAAAGTCCAGCTGGAAGCGGCAAGACTCAAATGGGTATCGCTTTGGTGAAGAAGTTCGGGAAACGTGCCTTATGGCTCACCCACACGATAGACCTGTTGCGACAGAGTAAGGATCGTGCGGAGCTGTATATGGACAAGAGTCTGATCGGCACAATCACTGAGGGCAAGGTAAACATCGGAAGAGGTATCACTTTCGCCACGATACAGACCATGTGCAAGCTCGACCTGTCCCGGTACAGGGATTTTTGGGACGTGATTATCGTGGACGAGTGTTTCAAAGGTGACACCGAGGTATTAACGGACAAAGGTTTTTTACGGTTCGATGCGTTGCAAGGTGACGAAAAAATAGCGCAATATACCGAAGACGGGAAAATCGAATTTGTAGAGCCTATATCTCATATCAAACGGCATCACGAAGGGACGCTTGTCAAATTCACGGTAAAAGATGGACGAGATGTGTATATGACGGAAAATCATATACAACCTCTTTTCTATTCCAGAGTCAATACGATTAAGCGAGAACCCATAGGGGGTGTTAGCCTATGCTACGGAAAAAATCTTATTGTTTCAGGTGAGGGTACCGGCAATAATTCACCTTTAACCCCTCTTGAAAGAATAGCGATAGCTTCTCAAGCAGACGGAACCATACAACGGATATGTGTAGACCATATATCGTGGAGCATTCAGCTAAAGAAATCGCGAAAGATTGACCGTATTCGCGAACTGGCTAAACAGGCAAATGTTCCATTTACAGAGATAAAGTCACGAGACGGGTATAGACGATTTATGTATCAAACCCCTCTGACAATATCGAAAGACCTAACGACCACTTTTGACATGAACATGGGCAAAAACAGGGCGGAAGATTTCATCCGGGAAATTTGCGAATGGGACGGTTCAACATTGGGGCGCTATGACTATTACTACAGCTCCAAAGTTAAGAAAAATGCGGAATTTGTTAGCGTAATCGCATTTCTGGGAGGTTATACATCTTCTCTAACTGTGCAACATGACGGTCGAAGCGAAAACTACTCGGATATATATCGAGTGTATGGGTTTAAACGAAATTACAAGGATGTCCAATCATGTAAGAAAAGATATGTCCCATATAGTGGCGACGTTTATTGCGTAGAAGTTCCATCTCACATGATTATTGTCAGAGCGGATGGCTTTGCATTTGTCACGGGTAACTGTCATAGAGTAGCGGGAACACCTACCTCTATGACGCAGTTCTACAAGGTGCTGAACAGTTTGTCCGCTCGGCACAAAATCGGTCTCTCGGCAACGGTACATCGGTCTGACGGCATGATTGAAGCCACCTACGCCCTGCTCGGTCATGTTATATACACCGTTCCTGACAAGGCGGTGGGTGACAAAATCATGAAGGTCGGCATTAAGCCTGTGAGCACGGGAATTGAGCTTGACCGAAGGTGCCTTAACACAGACGGTACGCTTAATTACTCTAAGCTAATTACTTACCTTTGCGAGGATTTCAGACGTTTGCACTTTATTTCATCGTGGATTGTAGCTGAGAGTGAGCATTCCTGCCTTATCCTTTCCGACAGATTAGAGCATTTGGAACAGCTCATGAACTCACTCCCTCGTACCATGAGAGAAAAAGCTGTCATGGTAAGCGGCAAAATGACTACCAAAAAAGGCAAGGCAGAACGAGAACAGGCTATCGAGGATATGCGAACCGGGAAGAAAAAGTACCTGTTTGCTACCTATTCACTGGCAAAGGAAGGTCTCGACATTCCTCGCTTGGAGAGGTTATTCCTCACCACTCCTCAGAAGGATTACGCTGTCGTGACGCAGAGCATTGGCAGAATCGCTCGTGTCTTCGATGGCAAAGCAGAACCTATCGCCTATGACTTCGTTGACAATATCTCGTACCTTGTGAAGTCCTACAAGAAACGATGTACGACCTATCGCAAGAACGGGTGCTACTTCCTATATACGGAGGGAGAGTGAGAAATGGGAGATACACTTAAAGACCTAACCGGGCAAACCTTTGGAAAATGGACGGTTTTTCGCCGCCTACCAAACAGAAAACGAGCATTGATGTGGGAATGTCGGTGTGAGTGCGGCACGATAGCTGAAATTCATGGAACAAGTCTTAAATCGGGGACAAGTACGCAATGTAAGAATTGTCGCAATACCCAACCTCGGTCACATGGACTAACTCATCACCCGCTTTATAAAGTTTGGCAAAGAATGAAAGGTTGCACAACCAATCCTCATCACCAAGATTTCAAATATTACGGTGGACGAGGTATCACGGTTTGCAATGAATGGTCGGTCGATTTTCAGAACTTTTACGATTGGGCTATTTCAAATGGCTATAAACGGGGTTTAACAATCGAGCGAGTTGATTGTGATGGAAATTATTGCCCCGAAAATTGTACTTGGATAACCATTCAAGAACAACAGCACAACAAACACCCAATGGGGTATCTCAACAAAGGAGGAGAGTTGCTATGAAACTGGTTGTCTATGACTGCGAAATCTTCTCCTATGATTGGCTCGTGGTTTTCAAAGATGTGGAAACAGGTACTTATACCTGTATTCATAACGATAATGAAGCTCTCAAAGAATGTCTCAGTGATGATACAATCTATGTTTCTTTTAACGGGAAACACTTTGACCAATTCATTATCATGGCAATCGTTTTTGACTTCACCCCTCAGGAAATCAAACAACTCAACGATTTCCTCATCGGCGGCGGTCAGGGATGGGAATATCCCGCTCTGAGGGATTTTTACTTCCGTTTCAACAATGTGGACATCAAAGACGATATGCAGATGGGCTTGTCCCTTAAAGCTATCGAGGGTCATTTGGGACTTTCTGTTGAGGAATCCACAATTCCCTTTGACATTGATCGTGCTCTCACCGAGGAGGAGTTGAAAGAGACCGTCAAGTACTGTATGCACGATGTTGACACCACCGAAAAGCTGGTTGAGCTTCGCAAGGACTACCTCAAGAACAAGGTCAACCTCGGCAAGCTGGCTGGTCTGAGTGATGTCAAGGCCATGGGTATGACGAACGCCAAACTGACTGCGGCTCTGCTGAAAGCGTCAGCGCAACCCCATGACGATGAACGAAAATACCAATACCCTGAAAATCTGCTGAGAGAGTATATCCCCCAAGAGGTCTTTGACTTCTTCAATAAGATGCACGACCCCGAAATTTCGGATAAGGAGCTTTTCAGCGGTAAATTAGAGCTTTCCATTGGAGAGTGTCCTGTCACGATTGGTTACGGCGGTATTCACGGTGCCATTCCAAACTTTATTTGGAAGGAGGGGGAGATATGAAAGTGTTGATAGCTTGCGAAGAAAGCCAAAGAGTTTGCATCGAATTTCGCAGATTAGGGCACGAGGCATATTCCTGCGACATAGAACCTTGCAGTGGCGGACACCCTGAGTGGCATTTACAACAAGATGTAACCCAACTTCTAAAGCTAAAATGGGACTTGATAATCGCCCATCCTCCTTGTACTTATTTGAGCAATGCCGGAGCAAGATTTTTATATCCAAAAGGCAAATTAAACGAAGAACGGCTTGCCAAAGGTATAAGAGCTAAAGAGTTTTTCATGCAATTTTACGATAATGTTTGTCCTCGCATAGCAATCGAAAATCCTATACCCAGCAAAATATATGGTTTGCCGCCGTATACGCAGATCATTCAGCCATATATGTTCGGACACCCATACAGCAAGAAAACTTGTCTATGGCTCAAAGGGCTGCCGAAATTGAAACCGACCGACATTGTTTCAGAAAACGAAATTCAAAGCACAAAAGTTGCTGGAAATTGGTTTAACAAGGGCGGTAAGGACAGGCAAAAGAATCGTGCAAAAACATTTGATGGTATTGCAAGAGCAATGGCTGCGCAATGGGGAGGGATTGCCGAATGAGGGTTATAAAAAATTACGATGTAGGTTCGTATTATCCCCATTTATGCACTATAAACGGTTACACGAGCAGGAACATTCCTTCTCCTCAGATATATACCGAGGTATTGGAAAACCGAATGAAAGCCAAGGCAAGTGGTGACAAAGCCACTGCAAATGCCCTCAAGTTGGTGTGTAACACGACATACGGTGCCATGCTCAATCGCTACAACGACCTCTATGATCCTCTCATGGGGCGGTCGGTGTGTATCAGTGGACAGCTCTATTTGTTGGAACTGGCAAATCACTTGTACCGTGATGTTCCAGATTTGAGAGTGGTGCAATTAAACACAGACGGCATCATGGTCGAGTTCGATGATTCACAGTATAACACAGTCCTTACTATTACGAAAGAATGGGAGCAAAGAACAGGTTTTGAACTGGAAGAAGATTCCGTGAAGAAGATTGCTCAGAAAGATGTAAACAACTATGTTGAGGTACAACCTGACGGTACCACAAAAGCCAAAGGTGGCTACCTTGTGAAAGGTATTGCCCCGGCAGGTGCTTTCAACATCAACAATTCCTGCTGTATCGTGGCAACCGCTCTTAAAGAGTATTTTGTCAACGGTACACCCGTGGAAGACACCATCAATGGCTGTGACGATATTTTCCAGTTCCAGATTATTGCAAAGGCTGGGGCGAAATATCGTGAAGCATATCACCTTGTCGATGGCGTACAAGTCCCGGTACAGAGAGTGAACCGGGTATATGCAACGGCAGACGAGCGATACGGGAAGCTGTTCAAAGTCAAGGCTGAGAACGAGTCTACCGCCAAAATCGAAATGCTCCCGGAGCATTGTATCATCGACAACGATAACCACCTGACCATTGCCGATGTGGACAAGCAGTTCTACATCGACATGGCACGAAAGCGAGTCAATGACTTTTTGGGTATCAAGCCCGAAAAGAAGAAAACAACAAGGAGGACAAAAGCAATGGCAACGACCACTAAAACCGAGAATGTCTATCAGAAACTCATTAAGGCGAGAGAGCAGTTCCTCAACGCCGATGTCCAGAAGACCGGCAAGAACATGCACCTGTCGTTCAAGTACTTCGAGCTGGACGATATTGTTCCCCCGGCAATCCGTATCTTCTCGGCAATCGGTCTCGTGCCTGTGGTGAACTTCACCGCTGATACCGGCACTATGACGATTATCAACACCGACAACCCGGAGGACACCGTTTCGTTCGTGGCTCCCTTCAACCAGATTGCTCCTATCATGAGCAACACCGGCAAACAGGCCACCAACGAAATGCAAGCTCTCGGCTCGTCCATCACCTACATGCGCCGCTATCTCTACATGATGGCACTGGACATCTGCGAGAGCGACACCATTGATGCAAACGCTGGCAAGCCTGTCCCTGCTGACACCGCTCCCGCCC
>ERZ1664524.26-NODE-26-length-11987-cov-4.405548_pt1 | contig 11987 bp, 9 predicted proteins | sample MGYA00575331_ERZ1664524 | MGnify/ENA primary metagenome ERZ1664524 (study PRJEB40874, sample SAMEA4040741) | Gallus gallus | biome: gut; material: content | place: India | collected 2016-01-01 | study: EMG produced TPA metagenomics assembly of PRJEB14491 data set...
GTCGGCGGCGCGCACGGCACGCGGGGTGCGCGGGCGCTTTTGAACTGCGCGGTCAAGACGGGCGGAGTCATGGCGTCCTCCTCCGTCGGCGGGCGCTCGGGCGCGTTCATACCCGTCTCTGAGGACGAGGGCATGATAGCGGCGGCCTCCTCCGGCGCGCTCTGCCTCGACAAGCTCGAGGCGATGACCTGCGTCTGCTCCGTCGGCCTCGACATGATAGCCGTTCCCGGCTCCACGAGCGCGGAGACCATCGCCGCCATCATAGCGGACGAGGCGGCCATCGGCATGATAAACCAAAAAACCACGGCTGTGCGCATAATCCCGGCGCCCGGCATGGAGGTCGGAGACACGGTGGAGTTCGGCGGGCTGCTGGGCTCGGCTCCGGTCATGGCCGTTCACCCCTATTCGAGCGAGGCCTTTATCAGAAGGGGCGGCAGGATACCCGCGCCCATACACTCTCTCAAAAACTGAGGCGATACGATGGAAAAGGAAAAGATGGACCGCATCTCCGAGCTCACCCGGCTCTCGCGCGAGCGCGAACTCACCGAGGACGAAAAGACGGAGCGCGCCGCGCTCCGTGCCGAATACCTCAAGGACTGGCGCGAGAGCACGATAAACGTTCTGGAGAACACCTACATCGTGGACGAAAAGGGCAACAAGCGAAAGCTCGGCAAGAAGTGAAAAAGACCCCGCAGGCCATGCCGGAGACGGCGGCGCTGCGGGGTTTTTATTGTTTCAGCTGAGCTCGAACATGCCGTGGTAGAGCTTGTAATAGAGCCCCTGCTGGCTGAGCAGGTCGTCATGGTCGCCGCGCTCGACGATGCGTCCATGCTCCAGCACCATGATGGCGTTGGAGTTGCGCACGGTGGAGAGCCTGTGCGCAATGACGAACACCGTCCGGCCCTCCATGAGCCGGTCCATGGCCTTTTCTATGAGGGCCTCGGTTCGGGTGTCCACGGAGCTCGTCGCCTCGTCCAGGATGAGGACGGGCGGGTCCGCCACGGCTGCGCGGGCGATGGCCAGCAGCTGCCGCTGGCCCTGGGAGAGATTGGCCCCGTCCGAGGTGACCATCGTCTCATAGCCCTGGGGCAGACGGCGTATGAACGAATCTGCATTGGCGACCCTGGCCGCGGCCTCGATCTCCTCCTGCGTGGCGTCCAGCTTGCCGAAACGGATGTTGTCCGCTATCGTGCCGGTGAAGAGGTGCGTATCCTGCAGCACCATGCCGAGCGAGCGCCGCAGCGATTCTTTCTTTATATCGCGCACGTCTATGCCGTCATAGACCACGCGGCCGCGCTCCACGTCGTAGAAGCGGTTTATGAGGTTCGTTATCGTGGTCTTGCCGGCGCCGGTGGAGCCGACGAAGGCGATCTTCTGACCCGGGTGCGCGTAGAGACTGACGCCGTGCAGCACAGGCCGGCCCGGCTCGTAGCCGAAGTCCACGTCCTCGAACCTGACGTCCCCGCGCAGGGGGCGCAGCTCGCCTTCGGGACTGCGCCAGGCCCATTTGCCGGTCTTGCGGCCGGTCTCGCGCAGTTTACCGCCGGACTCCTCGACGCTCACGAGGACGGTCCCGCCCTCGTCCGTTTCCGGCCGCTCATCCAGGACCTCGAAAACGCGCTCGGCCCCGGCGAGGGCGGCGAGCAGGAAGTTCGACTGCTGCGTGAACTGGTTTATAGGCGCCGCCGCCTGGCGGACGAACACCAGGTAACTGGCGAGACTGCCCGCGTCCGTCATGCCGCTCAGGGCCATGATGCCGCCCAGGACGGCCACGATGGCGTAATTAATATACGAGATGCTGACCACGGCGGGGATCATCGTCGAGGCGTAGCTCTGCGCGCCGGTACCCGCGAGCCTGAGCGCCTCGTTTTTCTCCTCGAACTCGGCCATGGAAGCGTCCTCGTGGTTAAAGACCTTCACGACCTTCTGGCCGTTGACGAGCTCCTCAATGTAGCCGTCCAGCTCTCCGAGGCAGGCCTGCTGACGGTTGTAATACATCTTGCTCCGCTTCCCGCTGAAGCGGATGTAGAGAAACATCGCGGCGTAGCAGACGGCGACGATGAGGGAGAGCCTCCAGTTGAGGACGAAGAGCAGCGCAAGCGTGCCGGACATCTGGATGAAACTCTGGATGACCATGGCGAAGCTGTTGTTGAGAGCATCCGCTATGGTGTCCACGTCGTTGGTGAAATAGCTCATGACGTCGCCCCTGCTGCGGCTGTCGAACCAGCTTAGGGGCAGGGTCTGGAGGTGGGCGAAGAGGTCGCGGCGGATGTCGAAGAGCGAGCGCTGGGCCATCTTGACCATGCACTGGGTATAGCCCAGAGCGCAGAGCACGCCCAGCCCGTAGATGCAGGCCGTGAGCACCACGCCGGAGACAAAGGCGGAATAGTCTCCCGTCCCCAGGCTGTTCACGACGGGGCGTATCATATAGGTGCCGGCGAGGTGCGCCGCAGCGCTCACGGTGACGAGCAGCGCCACAGCAAAGAGCAGCAGCCTGTAGTGACCCATATAGGAGAGCAGGCGCCGGACCGTCTGCCAGAGATGCTTGGGTTTCTTAGCGCTCAGCGGACGCATTGCCATCCTGCTCACCCCCTTTCATCTGGGAAGCGTAGATCTCGCGGTAAATGGGGTCTCCGGCAAGGAGTTCCGCGTGTGTGCCGACTGCGTGGACGCGCCCGTCCTCGAGGATGACGATCTTATCAGTGCCGATGACGGAGCTTATCCTCTGCGCAATGACGATCTTCGTGACGCCGCGCAGCTGAGCGAGGGCGGAGCGGATCTTGGCCTCCGTTGCGGTGTCCACTGCGCTGGTAGAGTCGTCAAAGATGAGGACCTTGGGCTTTTTGAGCAGAGCGCGGGCGATGCAGAGCCGCTGCTTCTGCCCGCCGGAGACGTTCACACCGCCCTGGCCGAGGTCCGTATCCAGGCCCTTGGGCATCCGCTCGATGAATTCGTCGGCGCAGGCGGCGCGGCAGGCGGCCATGAGCGCTTCGTCGTCGGCGTCCGGGTCGCCCCAGCGGAGGTTTTCGCGTATGGTGCCGGAGAAGAGGACGTTTTTCTGCAGGACCATGGCCACGGCATCCCTGAGCGCGGCGAGCTCATAGCTCCGCACGCCCAGCCCGCCGACCTGGACGCAGCCCTCCGTGGAGTCGTAGAGCCTGGGGATGAGCTGGACCAGCGTGGACTTGGCCGAGCCGGTCCCGCCCAGGATGCCGACGGTCTCGCCCGCGCGGATGTGCAGCTCTACGCCCGAGAGCGCGTACTCCGCCGCCTCGGCGCGGTATTTGAAGGACACGCCCTCAAAGTCCACGCTGCCGTCTGCGACTTCGGTCACGGCGTCCGGCGGGGAGGAGAGGGCCGGGACCTCGTCCAGCACCTCGCCTATGCGGCGCGCGCTGGCCAGGGAGCGGGTCAGCATCAGAAAGACGTTTGAAATGAGGATCAGGGAGTTCATGACCTGGAGAACGTAGCTCAAAAACCCGGTCAGCTCCCCGACCTGGAGCTGAGAATCCGACACCATTCCGCCGCCGAACCACATGATCGAGACGATGGAAGTGTACATCGCCAGCTGGAAGAAGGGGAGGTTCAGCACTGCCCGGCGGAAGGTACCGAGGCTGGTATCCATGAGAGTGACGTTTACTCCGCTGAACTTTTCCTCCTCGTACTCTCCGCGCACGAAGGCCTTGACGGCGCGGATGGCCGTCAGGTTCTCCTGCACGACGGCGTTCAGACGGTCCACCGCGCGCTGGAGCACGGCATAGCGCGGGGCGACGCTGCGCACCACGAAGAACATTATGAGACCCAGCACAGGCGCGCAGATGATAAAGACGAGGGCCAGCCTGGCGTTCATCATGACTGAGAGCCCAACGCCCATGACGAGCATCACCGGGCTGCGCACCAGCGGTCTCAGCCCGCCGATGACGGCGTTCTGGATGACGGTGACGTCCGTGGTCATCCTCGCGACGAGGCTGGAGGTCTCGAACCGGTCCAGGTTCTGGAACGCGTATTCCTGGACCTTTTTGAACTGCTCCTTGCGAATGTTCGCTCCCCAGCCGTAGGCGGCGCGGGCGGCGAAGCGCGCATAGAGCAGGCCGGCTGCCAGGGCCAGCAGGGCGCATGCGCCCATCTGCGCGCCCTTGACCAGTATGTAATGCACGTCCCGGCTTGCCGCGCCGATGTCTATGAGGTCCGCCATGAGGACGGGGATCACGAGCTCGAAGCAGGTCTCGACCAGTACGAGGGCCATGCCGAGAAAGAGGTCTCGCCTATATTGGTGCAGACAGGAGAAGAGACGCTTGAGTTCAGCCATCCGTGATCTCCTCTCCCGAGCGCAGGTTGCGGTAGGCGCGGCGGATGAACGAGGCAAACTGCTCCCGCTCCTCGTCTGAAAAGCCGCGCAGGAGCTTCTCGTCGAATTCCGCGCCGCCATCCAGCCAGTCGAGCGCGGCCTGCCTGCCCTTTTCCGTGAGCTCGACGATGCCGCAGCGCTTCCTGGGCGAGCCTGCGTCGCGCAGGATGAAGCCGCCGCGCTCCAGGGCCGTGAGCATGCGCGAAACGGCGGCGGGGTCCACCTCAAAATAGTCCGCGAGCTCCTTCTGCATACAGCTCCCGTGACCGAGCAGATAGCTCAACAGCTTGGGCTGACCCGCGCCCAGCCCCAGCGCCGCGCCGTACCGCCTCATCTCCGTCCTCTGCGCATGGAAGAGCCTGTAGATCATCATGTGAAATCTTCGCTCCACAACTTCGCCTCCCAGTTGATATGTCAACGATTGATATATCAATTATACCAGCCTCTGCGAAAAAGTAAAGTGTAACCTGCGCAGGGCATAAAATAGGCGGCGCAGCTTGCGCCGCGCCGCTTTGTTTGGAGATTCAGTTCGTTCAGACAGGAGGCAGGGAGTCGCCCTTGCCCCTGGTGACGTACTGATAGGTTGACAGCCCGCCGAGCAGCACCAGGCCGGCGATGTCCGTCACCAGGCCGGGGACCAGCAGCATCAGGCCGCTCACCATGAAGGCGATGCGCATATACCACTGGATCTTCTTGAACAGATAGCCGTTCATCGCCGCAGCTATGCCGAACATGCCCAGCACCGCCGTGGCGCAGATGAGCACTATGTCGCCCACGCTCGCGTTTATGAACAGCATCGACGGGTTCAGCGCGAACACGTACGGCACTATGAACGCGCCTATGGCCAGCTTCGTGGCCTGCACGCCCGTCTTCATCGGGTTGCTCTTGGCGATGGCGCTGCCGGCGTAGGCCGCGAGCGCGACCGGCGGCGTGATGTCCGCCACGATGCCGAAGTAGAACACGAAGAAGTGCGCCGCAATCGGGTCGATGCCGAGGCGCTCGAGAATGGGCGCGCAGGTGGTGGCCATGATGACGTAGTTCGCGGTGGTGGGCACGCCCATGCCGAGGACTATGCAGCAGAGCATGGTCAGGATGAGGCCTATCATCGGGATGCCGCCGGAGAGGCGGACAACGGTGCCGATGAGGGTCATGCCGAGGCCGGTGACGTTGATGCAGCCGGAGATGATGCCGGCCACGGCGCAGGCGACGGCGACGGTGATGGAGCCGCGCGCGCCGGCCGCGAGGGCGTCCATGAACTTGCGCGGGGTGATGCGGGTTTCGCTCTTGAAGAGGCTGGCCACGATGGCAACGACGATGCTTATCGCCGCGGAGAACTGGATGGTCTTGGTGTTGGTGCTGACCATGACCACGAGCACCACGATGGGCGCGAGCAGGTAGATGTCCTTGATAAGCGCGCCGAACTTGGGCAGCTCGCTGCGCGGGATGCCCTTCAGGCCGCTCCTCTTGGCCTCGAGGTGGACTGCGATGAAAATGCCGAGGAAGTACAGCACGGCGGGCAGGATGGCGCGGGTGGCGACCTCGGCGTAGCTGACGCCGAGGAACTCGGCCATCAGGAAGGCGGCCGCGCCCATGATGGGCGGCATTATCTGGCCGCCGGTGGAGGCGGAGGCCTCGACCGCCGCGGCGAACTCGGCGCGATAGCCGGTCTTCTTCATCATGGGGATGGTGATGGAGCCGGAGCCGACGGTGTTGGCGACGGAGCTGCCGGAGGCCATGCCCTCGAGCGCGGAGGCGATGACCGCGACCTTGGCCGGGCCGCCGGAGGCGGAGCCCGCGACAAAGTTCGCGCACTCGATGAAGAAGTTCGCTATGCCCGTCCTCTCAAGGAAGGAGCCGAAAATGACGAAGACGACGATGAACTTCGCGCAGACGTTTATCGGCGTGGAGAGGATGCCGTTGACGCTGTAAAACAGCGTGTAGATAAAGCGGTCGAAGTTGATGCCGGAGACGAAGGTGTATATGACCAGCGCGCCGGCGACGAACAGAATCGGAAGGCCCACACAGCGGCGGCAGAGCTCCACGACGGAGAGGACGCCGATGAGGCCGACGATAGAGTAGAACGAGGTCATGCTCGACGCGCTCTTGACCTCGATGACAAAGGCGTCGTAAGTGAAGCAGTAGTACAGGAACGCGCCCGCGCCGAGCACCATGATGACGATGTCGTACCAGGGCAGGGAGTTCACCTTTACGTGCTTCTTGGTGATGGGGTAGGTGATGAAGCCGAGGATTATCATGCAGCCCATGAAGAGGGTGAGCCGCTTCTCGATGCCCCAGTTGGAATAGAGGGTGGACCAGATGCAGTAGAGGGAGAAGAGGGCCATCAGGACGTCTATCACGAACTTGGGCTTGCCCTCCCAGATGCGGGTGTTGGACTCCTTGTCATACTTGCGCATGACGGCCTCGACGTCCTCCATCGTTCCGACGTCGGCGCCGGCATCCGCGGCCCTGTCCTCCTCAGGCTCGTAGGACGCGCCGTCGAAGTCCTTTACGTGGGGCTGCTCGTAATGGGGCTCGATAGGAGTCTCGGTGTCGAGCACCTCCGTGTCGAACAGCCCGTCGGTCTTCTTTTTCTTCTTGTCAGACATTATATACCTCCCGGGCGAAAGCCGCGGCGCCCAGCTGGACGCCGCGGACTGACGTTTATTTTAGCTTATGCAGCCGCCGCTCAGGCGGTGGGAACCTCGATGCCCTTCTCGGCGAAGTACTTGGCCGCGCCGGGATGATAGGGGACGTTGGTGACGGAGCTCGCGAACTCGAGGCTGAGCTCGTCCTGCTTGGCGTGGCCGAGGTCGCCGATGTTCTCAAAGACGGTGGAGACGAAGTCGTAGACCGCGTCCTCGCTCACGTCGTTGCCGGCGATGACAACCGCGCCGACGGCGACGGTGGTGCAGTCCTCGGGGTTGCCGTAGACGTCCGCGGCGATAACGTTCTTGGAGTAGTACGGGCTGGAAGCGATAAGCTTGTCGATGTGCTCGTCGTCAAGGCTGACGAGGTAGACGTCGTTGCCGCTGGCGAGGTCGACGACCGCGGTGGTCGGGGCGCCGGCGACGATGAAGGCCGCGTCAATCTTGCCGTCCTTCAGGGAGTCGACGCTGGTGGCGAAGTCCTGATACTGCGGAGTGATGTCCTCCTCGGTGAGGTCGTAAGCGCCGAGAATGTCGAGCGCGTTGAAGTACACGCCGGAGCCGTTGGCGCCGATGGAGACGTTCTTGCCCTCGAGGTCGGCGACGGTCTTAATGTTGGGGTCGAGGGTGACAATCTGCACCTGCTCCATGTAGAGCGCGGCGACGGTGGAGAAGTTGGTCACAGGGGCGGACTCGCCGGTGGCCTTGTCGACGAAGAGGGGAGTGCCGGTGTAGGCGTAGTCCATGACGTCGGACTGGACGAAGCCGAGCTGGATGGCGCCCGAGGCGATGTCCTCGATGTTGGCCTGGGAGCCGCTGGAGGTTATCGCGGTGACGGCAGTGTCGGTCTTCTCGGTGACATAGCCGGCCAGGGCGCCGCCGAAGGCGTAGTAGGTGCCGGAGTCGCCGCCGGTGCCGAACGAGAGCTTCTCGCCGCTTTCACCGCCGCAGGCGGCGAGCGCAAATACCAGTGCCAGGCACAGTACCAGCGCAGCTATTCTCTTTTTCATTCTGAGTTCCTCCCTTTACAATTAAATTGCATTTTCAGCATCTGCAAATTTCAAGACAAACACAGTATACGCCATCAACGCCCCGATTTCAAGCCCAAAAATGAATTTGACAGGTAAAAGGTTGCAAAAGATTTCACACGCTAATTCACGACGTCGTGTTGGCCTGCCTGGAATAATGTTCCCGGACCCATTCAGAGACGCACTGAGCGAACCTGAGCGTGGCCGGACCGGCCCTGTCCGCGTCCGGAAGACACAGGCCGATGGTGCGGCTCGCAGGCGGCGCCAGCTCCATCACCCGCACGTTGTCGCTGCGCCCGGAGAGCAGCAGCTCGGGCATGATGCTGACCCCGAGGCCCTGCTCGACCATGGCAATTATAGCGTAGTCGTCCTTCGTCGTGTACCGTATGTTGGGCTTCACGCCCGCGGCCTCGAGGGCGCGCCGCGCGTCGTGGTCGGAGGTCTCGAGCAGGCTTATGAAGGGCTCGTGCTCGACCTCCTTTATCGGGAAACGCGGCAGGGAGGCCAGCCGGTGGTCCTTCGGCACGACCGCCAGCAGCCTGTCCTCCAGAAGCGCCGTCAGCTTTCCCTTGACCTTTGTCGGCAGGGCGACAAAGCCAAGGTCCGCGCTCCCGTCCGAGAGCCACTGCTCCACGTCGTGGTAGTCGCCGTTCATGAGCTTGAGCTCCACGTTCGGGTAATCCGCCTGGAAGCGCTTTATCATCCCAGGCAGCCAGTGTACCGCCACGCTCGTGAAGGTTCCGATACGCACGGTGCCGCAGTCCAGACCGCGTATCGCCGCGGCCGTCTGCTCGAGCTGCTCGCGGGAGTTCAGCATACCGCGTATCGCGGGGAGCACCTGCTCACCCTCCGCCGTGGGCCGGGCTCCGCTGCGCCCTCTTTTTAATAAGGAGAAGCCAAGTTCCTCCTCCAGCGTACCTATCATGTGCGAAACCGCCGACTGCGTCACACCCAGCTCCGCCGCCGCCCGAGTCAGGCTCCCCAGCTCCGCCGCTTTCAAAAAGGCCTCGTACTTGTTAACAGGCATTTATATGAATTCCTTTCATGCAAAGATGAATTTTATAAATATCATAAATGCAAAGCCAGAAAAACTGCTCTCAGAGGCCGAAAACCTTGCCGGTCCCTCTTGCCATTTCCCGCGGCTAAGATTATAATGCAAAAGCATCCATTTGTAAAGTTAATGAGATGTATTAATTTTTTTCATGTGTGGGGTAGAGGGATGAACGTAACTGAGCTTGTAGTGTTTATCATTTACTTTGTGTTCATGGTGGGCATAGGCATTTATTTCTTTGCAAAGAGCAAGGGAAGCAACGAGAAGGACTACTTCCTGGGCGGACGCAAGATGGGACCCTGGGTCTCCGCGCTCTCCGCCGGCGCTTCCGACATGAGCGCCTGGGTGCTGATGGGCCTGCCTGCCTCCGTCTATGCGCTGGGCATGGGTCAGATCTGGATAGCCGTGGGCCTGGCGATAGGCTATGCGCTCTCCTGGATTTTTGAGGCGCCGCGGCTGCGCAAGTTTTCTATTGCAGCGGGAGACTCCATAACCATCCCGCAGTACCTGACGAACCGCTTCCTTTCAAAGAGCAAGTTCCTGCAGATCATCTGCGCCGTCATCTTCCTTGTGGCCTATACGATCTACGCGGCCTCGAGCATCAAAGCCTGCGGTACGCTGTTCAGCACGGTCATCGGCATAGACGCGACGGTTGCAATGTACATAGCGGCTTTCATAATCATCGCCTACACCTTCCTCGGCGGCTTCAACGCCGTGTGCTGGACGGACTTCTTCCAGGGCCTTCTGATGCTGGCGGCGCTGCTCATAGCTCCGATCTTTGCACTGGCGCTGGTGAAGAACGGCGGCGCGGTGGCGGGGAGCGCCCCGGCGGTGGAGGGCTACTGGGACGCCTTCACGAGTTGGAGCGACATCGTCTCCGGCCTCGGCTGGGGCCTGGGCTACTTCGGTATGCCGCACATTATAATCCGATTCATGTCCATAAGGTCTAACAAGGACCTGCGCAAGTCGAGCGTCATCGGCATCAGCTGGACCCTTATAATCCTCATCTTCTCCGTGGGCTCCGGCCTCATCGGCAGGATGTTCCTCGGCGAGATAGAGGACTCCTCCGTGGTGTTCATCACGATGGTTCGGACGATCTTCCCGGCGGTTGTGAGCGGCATCCTGCTCTCGGCCATCCTCGCGGCGGCTATGAGCACGGCGGACTCTCAGCTTCTTGCCTCCGCTTCCGCCTTTGCGAGCGACGTGTATAAGCCTGTATTCCGCAAGAACGCCTCCGACAAGGAGATGCTCTGGGCGGGGCGCATCGTTGTCGTGATCATATCGGTCATTGCGCTGATAATAGCGGCGGACCCGGGCAGCGGCACGATCATGGGTCTGGTCGAGAACGCCTGGGGAGTGTTCGGCGCGGCCTTCGGGCCTGTCATCCTCCTCTCGCTGTTCTGGAGGCGCTTCACCTTCTCCGGCGCCGTTGCGGGCATAGTAGCGGGCGCCGTGGTGGATGTGCTCTGGCTGGCCTTCCTGAAGAGCACGGGCGTTTACGAGATCATCCCCGGCTTTGCGGCGGGACTTGTTGCTGCGCTGGTGGCGTCTTTGGCGAGCAAGGCTCCGAGCAAGGAGATTGAAAAGCTCTACGACGCCGCCGTCGCCATGAAAGACTGAGAAGAGAAACGAATGAAAAACGCTCCCCGGTCCGAAAAGGGCCGGGGAGTTTTTGCGTTTCAGTTTTGGGGCTCGCGCGGGGGCGCGGGCCTGTTCTTCCGTCTATCCCTAAAAAGCGCGCACAGGAGCAGAGTCAGGGCAGTGAGAACAAGGGCGAGCAGGATGAGGAACATGACGTTCGATGCGGTCGAGGCAGGGCTCCAGTCGCCAAGCTCAAAGCCGAAGGGCCGCAGCAGACTGTAGGGAGGTTCGGCCTCCAGGCCGTCCAGCGCCATCACCCGGACCAGGACCCAGGGGAAGAGCCAAAACCAGAGCGCTGCAAAACCGGCGGACGCCGCGGCCCGGTAAAGGCCGCCCGCTCTCAGATACCTCAGCGCGAGCAGAAGGCCCCAGGGCAGCGCCAGACCGTAGAGCGCCATGGGCAGACCGGGCAGTAGGAACCAGTCCCCGCCGCCGTAGAGCCTCGCCGCGCCCAAAAGCACGAAAAGCAGCAGGCTGCATACGCCCAGCCAGAGCGCCGCCCTGTGCTCCGCCAGCCGCCCGGGCAGCGGCAGCTGTCTAATGACAAAGGGCAGGATGAGAACAGAGCAGGCAAACACGACGGACACCGCTGTTATCCAGAACCAATCCCCGTCCACATGTGTGCAGCAGACGGCCAGCAGGCCCAGCAGCAACGCAAGGTCCAGGCCCAGGCTCAGCGCCGCGCGACGCGTTTTAACGTTTTCCGGCAAAGGCAGGCGCTTGAGCACATAGGGCAAAAACAGCAGGCCCAGCCCAAAAAGCACTGACATCCCCGCGACAAAAAACCAGTCGCCGCCTACGTACGCGCAGCAGACTCCGAGCAGCAGCTCCAGCGCCAGCGTGAACGCTCCGAGCGTACAGACTCCGCCGAGGCGCTCCGGGGCGAGCGCGGGAGTCAGCGTGAGCGAGGCGGCGGTCATGAGCGAGGCCAGGACTACCCAGCTCCAGCCCAGAGCCCCGTCCTGCGCGGCGTCGGCAATGAAGCAGACCAGCGCGGCCAGCCCGTAGGCCGCCGCCTGTCCCAGCTTCCAGCCGCGCAGCAGGCGCAGATAGCGCCTAGCCAGCGCACCGGCCCGGCGGGCCTCCGTATCCTCGCTGGCTGTGAGCAGTTCGTGCTCCGTAACGCCCAGAACGGCGCAGATGTCGTGCAGGAGCGTTATGTCCGGGTAGCTCAGCCCGGTATCACATAGTTAAAAATATTGGTGTCATTTAATCAATTTTGCCGATAAAGCGGTAGAAGATTTCTACCTCCTGTTCCCGGCTTCCGTCCTCAC
>ERZ1664524.27-NODE-27-length-11985-cov-6.666806_pt1 | contig 11985 bp, 20 predicted proteins | sample MGYA00575331_ERZ1664524 | MGnify/ENA primary metagenome ERZ1664524 (study PRJEB40874, sample SAMEA4040741) | Gallus gallus | biome: gut; material: content | place: India | collected 2016-01-01 | study: EMG produced TPA metagenomics assembly of PRJEB14491 data set...
GGCGTATACGTCGAACGCCAGCTTACCCCGGCTATCCTTTGCCAGCTGTAGTTCGTCCACAATCAAAGGCAAGTGGTTGAGAAAGGCTGCCAATTTTTCACGGCCCACCACCGTGCTGTTGAAGGTCTGGATATACCGTCCCATTTCCGGGCTGGCCCAGACGGACGCCGCCAGCATCAGGGCCACGGTCTTTCCCGTTCCGGACTCCCCGCCCCACAGGTGTACAAAAAACGGTAGGGACCCGCATGGGCTCACCAGGGGGGAGGCAAAGCTGGCCGCCAGCACAATGCGGGCCATCACGTTCCCTTGGCGGAGGGAGCGGGCCAAATCCAGCCACGCCTGACGACTGCCCGCGCTTTTGATGCTCTCAAAAATCGAACGAAAATTTAAATCCCCATCAAAGACCAGGCCCTCCACATAAGGAGAGAATCCCTCACCCTCGATGTAGCCAAGACGAGCTACACTCTTCTTCTCAGGGATCAAGTCAAAATTCAGATTTTCCAGGTCAGATATGTACTTGACCAGCGAACGGCTGTTCTCACTGGTGACGGCGATACCGCTGTCAGCCAGCCCCAGGATGCTGGTGTTGGAGGCCAGCACCTTCTTCTCCGCGATGACCTCCCGCCAGCGCCGGTCCCCTTTGCAGAAGGCCAGCTTCAGTTTCTCCCCTCCGGTGTCGATGTTCACCAGGCGCTCCACCGGTAGGATGGGATGGGGGCAGGCGATCTCCTCCCCAAATTTTCCCCGGCGGGATACCCCGAAATCGTCGCAGGTCCACTCGCCGGAATCCAGTTCCAGCTTTTGGCCGGTGAAGGCCGTCACGTGGTCCAGGTAAACCATGCGATCGCTTTCCTGGGACTGGATGTAAAGCTTCATCATCCGCTTAAACCCCGTGATCCCCACCCCCACGCTTTTGGCATACTGGGCCAGCTGGTTGGTGGCTACCTCCCGCTGGAATGGATTCTGGATAGCCAAAATATCTTCGTAGGGTCCCGGCGTGGAGAAATCTTCTTTTGTGTAATGGAACTCCAATTTTTCACCTCCACGGGTTCTCCCGGAACCATTCTTCCAGTTGGATCATCCTGCCTATCAGTTGGCCGGCCCTCCCTCCAGTTGGAAAGATCAGCTCTTTTTCTTGCCTCAGATATTCAAATTCCGACTGCTTTTCTTCATATTCCTGGCGAAACTTTTCTAATTTCCGGTTTTCTACCAGGCGCTGGTGGTTCACCGCTTGGCGCTCCAGCCCCCTGGGCCGTTCCAAAGTCAGTCCCAAGGAAAAATCCTCATTGAGCTTCAAGGCGGCCTCTCTAGGGCTGATAGAAAAAAGACCCGTCACAAAATCAATCACGCTGCCGCCACGGTCACACACATAGCACCACCAGCCCCTGCTGCCCTTGTACAACTGCAAGCTGGGGTGCTCGTCCGCATGGAATGGGCAGCATATCTTTCCCTGGCGGTCAGGCTCAAAACCATAGCGTCGGGCGGCCTCCATCACAGGGACGCGCTCTTTTACTTCCCGGAATAGGTCCATGATTCATTCCTCCAGCCTTGCTTTCAGCCAATAGTGCAAAATATTGTAGATAGCCCTGGCGGATTCCTCCGGTCGGCAGAACTCTATAGACACGTTGTATTTGGCTTGCCAGGAGCGCAGGCTTCCTTCCAAAGATTTGGGGTTGAGCTGGCTGCGGTAGTTGTGGGAAAAGATATCTGCCCAGCTTGCATTTTCGATCAGCAGGAACACCTTGATTCCCTTGGACTTCGCCCGAATGAATTCCCGTTCGAACCGGTCCCGGCCTGTGGTGAAATTCCCGGCGATCTCGTCCAGATTGGCTTTCCGCTCAACGACTACCTCGTCCTGGAGGGAATAGAATCCCGGGACGTTCTGGAAGCCTGGAAAGGCATTCATGGGCACAAAGGCGGTGTAATCCCCCTGGTCCAGCTTGCCCCGCTCTACAGGGCATCCGACGGCCTCCAGGGCGGCCTTCACATGGTTCCACACCTGTTCCCGTGTGTCGGCAAGGACCCCCATCTGCCTGAGGATGGCCCGCACTTCTTTGTCTGTATAGCGGATTTTCATCAGTTGAAGGGGAGGTCGTCATCGTCCAGCATCTCGAACCCGTCCCCCAGGCTGGAAACCTCTTGGCGTTCCGGCTCCTTGCCCTGCCAGGGAGGCAGCTTTTCTGCCCGCTCTGGGGAGAGGAAATACCGCACTTTCAAGTAGCCGTTCTCGTCTTCTATCAGCCTGGCAGCCCCTACAGCCCCCACCCAGGTAAGGGTGTCAAAGTTCTCCCCGAGGCCGAAGCTGTCCAGCAGCTCGGAGAGATTGCGGTTGAAATACTCGTTTTTTACCAAGTAGTGCTTGATGTGGATTTCGCTGCCGTTGGGCTGCACAGTCACCACTAGCATGGGATTCCCGTTCCGGCTGGTGGTTTCCTCTACTTCCGTGATTGCCACCCGGTAATCTCCAGGGGCGATCCGGCTGCGTTCTTCTCTCCGATATCCATCAAAAAAGCTCATTTCTTTTCCTCCCGTGTTTCGTCAAGATAAGTTGCGGCCAAGTCGGCCATGTGTGTGAGGACTGCCAAGGGGCATGTCTCAAATGCCCCGGACAGTGCAAAGCTGCCGCCTTTTACGGAATCGTCAAATCCGCCCATGTGCCAGCGGATTGCCATTGATTCCTGCCGGTTCAGCTTTAGAAAACTGGACACAATGAACACGCTCTTTTCGCCGTGGCCGTAGGGGAACTGATCGTTCACCACATAGAAGGGATACTTTTCCCAAACGCCACGGTCATTTTTGCGGTTGCGCATTTCCACGCTGTAGAAATTCACCTTGCACAGGTCGTGGAGCAGCCCCACGATGGCGATGGTCTCTTCGCTGGGCATTTCAAAACGGTGGTTAAATGCTCGTTCCGCTTCGCACATAGCCTTGAGCCTCTGGTAGACGTGGACGCTGTGCTCCACCAGGCCACCTTAATGGGATCCGGGGAACCGGGAGCGGGCGGGGGCTGGGAAAAAATCGCTGACCGCCAGCCAGGCCAAAAGGTTGTCCGAGCCCTTACGCTGGATATGCTCTTGATAGATTTTTTTGAAGGTATCTTTCACTGTCTTGCCTCCCATTTTTGGCAGTAAAGCTTGTCAAGCTTGCTTGCCTCTAAGTATTTCATAAAATCCCGGATGGTGTCCCGGATGTCCGGGGCGTCCTCCCGGTCGTATTTCTCCACGCACACGTCGCTGCCGGTGAACACCAGGTACTCGAAGCGATGCGCCTCCGGCACCAGGGCAAAATACATGGGGTGCTGGGGGCTGCCCAGATACTTGCCCACCTGATAGCCGCGGCTGAATTTGATGTCGTAAATCACCCCGGCTTTCAGCGCGTCCAGGCGTCCGTACAGCAGGAAAGGGATATCCTCCACCACCGCTGTGCGCTGGGCAACCACCTGGAACTGGGCGCCTTTTACCCGGTCCGCGATGGATCGCACCGCGCAGCCCCACTTGTGGTCCTCCGGCGGGGGAGAACCCTCACAGCAGGCGGTCACCATGTTCTCAAACTGGATGCCGTCCAGGATGGCTTGGGTGGGCTTGCTTTTTTCCCGGCGCAGCACCCGCAGAAAGTCCTTGTGGGCACTCTCTTGGTCGAAGGCCTGGTACTGATACAGCCATGCTCCCAGCAGCGACTGGGTAATCAACAATTTAGGCGTTCTGGACATAGCGCTTACCCGCCTTGTCCCACCGCAGGCCCAGCTCTTTTGCCTTGGCCTGGAGCATATTCAGGGATTCCTTCTTGCTGGAAAGGGCGTGTTCCAGCTCCCCCAGCTTATGGGCTGCCACCGTGGCGCTCTCCTCATCCTCCACTGTCTCCAGGATGGCTTTTGCCAGCGCCATCGCTTTGCTGTACTTCTCTGTATCGTGTGCCCCCTCCTGCGCCTCCTCGGCGATGTTCTCCCGGGCCTGCTGGAAAAGACGCGTCAGGAAGTCGTTGGGAGTCCCGTCGGTAAGCTCCGGCACCTCTATAAGGCCCTTGATACCATAGCACCCCTTGGCAAAATACTGCTCCGTGGGGGTAAAACCCAAATACCGCTTATCACCAATCATCTGCAAATAGGCCCCCAGGTCGCAGGGCTGCCAGACGATGTTCTTTGCCGAGCCCTCGCACATGAGCCGGTACTTGATGACGTCCCCGTCCTTTTCCTCCACCGTGTGGAAGATGTAGACCACGTTCTTCTTCATGGTGGAGCGCAGGTAGTTGGTGAACCGTACAAACTCTCCCTTGACGGCCCCAAAGCCTTTCTGGCTGATGGCGTTGGAGTTCTTCTGCTTGTTGGCCGTGGGGTTGTCCCGAATGGCCCAGTCCTGTAAGTAGGTGATGAATGCCCCGCCCGTGTCGATGACGATGGTCTTGCACTGCTTCACCAGGGGGCTGGTCTCGATATCGTGGCGGATTTCCTCGTAGGTGTCACCCATGATGGTAGGCTTCCGGTGGGAGGCTTTCACTCGGCTTACACCCTCATCAAAGTCCACCAGCACCGGGTCGGGGGCGGAAAGGGCTAAGGTCGTTTTCCCTGTGCCAGGGGAGCCGGAAATTATCATGGAAAAATTCTTCCCCTCAAAGTTCATCTCGTTAGGCATGTAGACGGCCATTATGCTGCTCCTCTCTTAATTCTCAATTCAGCCTTGCTCTCGATATAGTCCGCAAAATCGCTTTTGCCCTGCTCCACATAGTCCCGGATGATCTCATCCCGCAGGTTTTGCCGCTGGGGGAACGGGCTGGAAAACTCCCGCTGGAACGCTTCCAGGGCGATCCTGGCCTGCTCTTGGGGCTCTAGCTCCGAGAACCAATGCTTTACAGCAAACTCATACTGCTGCTCCGGGGTCTCGATAAACCCCCAGTACTCATCCCGGCAGTTATCCAGGTAGTAGTCCTCCAGGCACCAGCGGCACATTAGTTCCCCGTCTACCTCCCTCAGGTCGTGTAGTTCACGGGGATCCCCGCATTTGCTGCAGACAGGCCCGGTGTACTCCTCGATGTCCGGGGCGTCTGGATAGCTCCCGGCTCCCAGCCCTCTAGTTTCAATGTTCATTGACAAATTTCCTTTCTGGTGATAAAATAATAATGATAAATTTCCTTTGCCGCCTTTCCCGTGCCACCGGGGAGGCGGCTTTTCTTATGCCGCCCAGAAATCCTCTTTCTCTCTGGCCCGGGGAGCCTTGCGGCGGTACTCTCTCATCCGCTTGACCTGCTCCCAGTGCCGGGCTTTGCGCTCCTGCTGCCAGTCGTAGACCTTAAACAGGCCACCCAAGATGCAGATAACGCCAAGCGTGCCAAACAAGATCATAGCTTCTACCATCGCTTTTCTCCTTTCATCCCGCCTTCTCTTTGGTTTCTTTTTTCTCCCTGTTCCTATCCAACTTCATTCCGTAACAACCCAATCATCCGCAATCAGGTCTTCCGCTTGGGGGTTCCACCGTGGAGCCTCCTTTTTTGCGTTCGACAAAATACAGCATTCGTCCGTGTTGGTGGGCCGGATTTTTATTCCGTTTTCTCCACCGCCCCACCAAGAGTTGATTCTGGTAATTTGCTTTCCCTCCGCCATCGCTTTCTTTGTGGCTTCTTGGATATTCACTGCCCTCACCTCCCTTCATCTCGATTAGTTGGCCTTGGGGCTGTTGCGATTTCTCAACTTAGGGCTAAAAAAATATTTGCCGATCTCTGTACCGTCAATCTCAAGGATTTCGCACAGCTTATTGATTTCGTCCTGGCGAAACACAAACTCACCCGCAAGTTTCCGGTTAAGCTGGCTTTCGCTAATTCCGATCAGATCAGCGCATTCTTTCTGAGTTAGCTTGCTGTCGCGCATCCTCTCCCGAAGATAGGCGTAATCCATTTCCGGCATTTTTTCACCTCCTTTTTGCGAGTTGAGGTTTCTCAACTCTGGTTATAGTATACGCCTTATACTTTGGAAAGTCAAGGCTTTTTTTGATAAATCGCAAATTTTCTTTTGAAAACCATTGATTTTTCGCAACCGGTCATATATAATAAGGATGTTCCCAGGATGAGGGGGCAGGTTATGTGGTGGAAGGCCCGAAAAAATTTTTGAAAAACTTTTGCAAAACCCCTTGACTTTGTCCCGATATAGGTATATAATAAAGACACAGAAAAGGAAAGGGGAACATGAAGATGACCGGAATGAGATTTTTCGAAATCGTGGTTGGTACACTTAAGAAAGAATACGGCGAGACACTCGAAACCTTAAGCCAGGAAGAAAAGCAAAATGTGGTCATGATCTTCGCCCACCAGGTAGCCGCAGAGAATCCGGAAATCATGCAAGCCCTGGCCCATGCAGTATACACCGACATTATGGCGGAATAAATACCCGAAACGGCCTCCGGGCCGTCACCAGGAGCCGCCCCACCTGGTCTGATGATGGGAGGGCAAAAGAAAGGAGAAAATACCATGAAAAAATTTACCGCTCAGGAGATTGCTGAATACCTGATGAACGAAAACTCTTTCGAATGGGAATATGGGGAGGCTTACTACTACCTCTACTACACGGACGGGAAGCTCGATGGGAACATTGACCGCCACGACTTCTGGACACGGGTAAGGGCCCGGTACATCGAGGATTTTTACGAGGACTGTGTGGAAGAGGCCAAGAAAGATTACTACGGCGAAGATTACGAAAAAGTTGTGGAGGACGGGGACGATTACTGGGAAAACGAACACCATAAAGAGTATGATGGACGGCGCGTAGCTGATATGGCTTTGGACAAGCTGGAAGGTCCTGGGGGCATGTGGGACAAAGAAAGCCTTGACAACCCCGACTTTATGGAAGTAGCCCAAGAGCTTGCCGACGAGCTGAACGAATACATTGAGGAGGAAGAAGAGTGCTGATAAGCCTAGCAGAGTACGCTGAGAAGCACGGCAAGTGCCAAGAATCAGCCCGGAAGATGGCCCAGCGGGGAGGCTTCCAGACAGCCCAGAAGATAGGCCGTAACTGGGTCATCGACAGCGAGGAGCCTTGGCCGGACAGGCGGGTAAAGAGCGGCGAGTATATCGGCTGGTATAAGAAATACCGCAAGAAATAAAAAAGCCCCTGAGTACCAAAACGGTGCCCAGGGGCTTCTTTTTTCAACTTGTCGGGATTTCCGACAGGTTACTCTCTATTCTCCAGCACGTCCTCCACGATCTCCTCTACCCTGTCTGCAAGCATGTCGGAGTTGTGGTAGTTGACGATGGTCTGTGCCAGCTCATCCCGCTTGACGGTGGATTCTGGCCGGAAGCCCCCCTCGTCGCCGGACATGACCTTGGCGGCCTTGACGGCCTCCACGGCGTCTTTTGCCCAATCAGGGGTGGCCTTTTTGGCCTGCTCGGCGCTGTACTCCTGGATGGCCTCCAGGGCGATCTTTTTTACTTCCTCTGCGGTCATGTCTTCTGCCTCCTCTACTTTGGTAGCATAGTCAAGGCTGATCCAGCCGCCGGTGGACAGCTTGCCCCACTTACTGGCCCCTGTGCCGTCGGCCTCCGCTACGATCTGGTGCTTGCCGGTCTTGCACACCCCCTGGGAGGCGTACCCAGTCCCCGGGCCGGAGCGGATGTTGAGGTCATCAGCGGTCACCTCCACCTGGTAGTCTACAGGGGTCTCGGTATAGGTGGGGAGGCCGGGTAAATCGTCGGCGATATACGGGGCCGGGTCAATGCAGTTGCTGGCCCCTTTGCGCACCTCAAAGTGTAAGTGCGTCCCGTAGGAGTTGCCGGTGTTGCCCATGTGCCCGATTACCTGGCCTTTTGCCACCTGCTGGCCGTTTTTGACGGTCACGTCGGAGAGGTGGGCGTAGAGGGTAAAGTACCCGTTCCCGTGGTCGATTTTGATGCAGTTGCCGTAAGAGGCGTTGCCGCTGCTCCCGGGGCTATTTTTCTGGCCAGTCTGGCAAAATACCACCTTGCCGTCACTGTGGGCCAGGATGCCGTCCGTCTGGGTGGTCTGCCAGCCAAGGTCTACGCCGGTGTGCCCGTTGCCGAAACCCCGGGTAATGCGGTTTTCCTGGGTCTGCAATACTCTCGATTTGCTCACTTTGCCACCTCCGTCAAAGACCGTATAGCAGTAATTGCCGTCAAAGATCTGGCCGCCGATGACCAGCTTGTCCGTGTACTGCCAGATGTCGGGGTCGGCGATCTGGCACTCAGACGCATACTGGGCCACCCACTTCGGCCAGCGGTCAAAGATGGGGTCTGTGAGGCGGTTTTTCCACCACCCGGCATTGGCGTACACCCCCACGGTGTGCCCTGCTGCCTGGATGGTGTCGCAAAAGCCTTTGGCAGCCCCCGGGAGGTCGCCGCCCAGGGTAGAGGCGTCCTCCATGTCAAACCACACGCCATACGTTGGCCTGTAGCTGCCCAGCAGCCGTAGACAGTGCTTTGCCTCATCGATACCGCCCTGCTTGTCCCTAGCGTAGCTGTAGTGATACACCCCGTAAGGCACACCGGCGGCATCCAGCATGTCCAGGTTTTTGGCGATGCCCGAGTCCTGCTGGCCTGGGAAATCGGAGCCAAAGCCGGTCTTGCAGATGACAAACTCCACTCCCGCCTTGCGCAGGGTGTCAACGCTTACATTGATGGGGCCGGAAATGTCCACGCCCTTGATAGGCATTAGATGTCGCCCCCCTTAGTAAGCTGCTTTGCCACCTGGTTGATGCCAGTAGCAGCCAGGCCAGATACTACGCCTACAGCCGCAGCGGTTACAGGGTCGGTAGCCGGGAGCACGTCCAGGCCGGTAAAGTAGCACACCAGGCCCAGCGCCAAACCAACAACGCCGCACACGATGGGGATGAGATTGTTATTGTTCCAGGGGGTGGCCTTTACGATAAGCCCCACCAGGTAGCAAATCACAGTGATTGCCGCCACGCCTACAATGCCTAAAGTCTCAAAGTCCATGATTAACCTCCTTGTTTCTCGGGGCCCTCTGCGAGGAAGTCCCCGGTCTCCAGTAAAACGTCGTATACTCTCTCGATGTTGGCCACCGCGTGGACGCACCTGGAATTTTTGTAATCCGGGTGGTTTTTGCAGTAGTCCTCATAGCTGTCTATCACACCGAGGATTTCTATGAAGTCTTCCCGCGTGTGCTTCTGATGCTGCAGCAGTTCCCGGTTGAAACCCAGGATTTTAGAGCGGCTGTCGGTCAAGATATGTTCTTCCAGCTGGGACTTGGTGTCGGTCACCTCTTTCAGCACTTCCCCGTTGATGGCCCGCCCTAAAGCCTTGGCAATGGCGCTCCAGGGGTCTACCTTCACAGGGGTAATCTGGATGAGGGTAAGCAGCGCTACCGTTCCCAAGCCCCCGCCCAGAAGGATTTCTTCTAGGGTCACTCGACTACCTCCTGCCAGTCCTTGGGCTTCTCCGCAGGGGAGAATTTTGTCTTTTTGGCAATGCAGGTGTACTTGGTGCCCTTAAAGGTTACGCCCTCGCCGGAGAAGTACCAGCGGTCGTCCTCGTACTCCGGGTACTTTTCCACCACCTCGGTTCCCTCCAGCTTTGTCATCCGCTCCTCCAAAGCGCGAACACGGTCAAGCAGCTGGGAGATGTCGTTTTCAGGGTCGTACTGGGGCTGTGCTTTTTCCCTGGCCAAAGAGACAAGCTCCTCCATCTGCTCCAGGGTAAGCTCCCCGTGTACCTGGTAGTACTGGATGGATTCCAGCTTTTCGCCAAGGTCAAAGTTTCCGCTGTGCAGTACGTCGGTCAAAATTTTGTAGATGTTGCTCATGCTGTACCTCCTTGTGTCGCTTGGTCTTGCAGTGCGGTGATTTGTGCTTGCATGGTCTGGATGGTGGACAATGGGTCGCCCGGTGTGCGTTCGTTGGCTTTCGCTTCTGCCAGCCACTCGTCAAAATGGGCCAGAACATCAGTTTCCCCGCACCGGGGCACAATAAGCTGGTACTCATCGTACTCCCATCCAGAAACCGTGAGCTCCCCCTGCTTCCGGGAAAACTCTTGCGGGTTTTCAAAAAACCTGACTACAGACTGCATAGGGTCTCTCGGGTTTGCCTCCACGCTAAACGCATTTCCAGGCGCACTGTCGGCGTTTACTCTCATCTATTACCACCTCTTTCAATTCGCGTATGTTGAGCTTTTGCACGTACTTCTGATATATCTTTCTGCCGTTATACTTGTGGACTTCCCCGGCCTTTGACAACAAGCCTGCGGCTAAGCGAAAAGGGGCGGGGGACTTTTTGCTCTGTAGCTTCACCGCCTTTCTCACACGGCGGGTAAACCGCAATAACGTCCGCTTTTTCGCAAGCGTTACCCCGTGCCCGAACCGGTATCCAACGGAGTTTACCAGCCTTTTCTTGACTGGATACACTTGCCAGTCCTCTTTCATGGTAAGCCCCATGTCCGCCAGAAGCGATTCGATTTTTCTTCTGGCTGCGTGGAGTTTCTTTTTGTTCGGCCCCAAAACGGTCATGTTGTCCATGTACCGGCAATAGTATTTCACGCCGTCGATTTTGGATATTTCCCAATCCACGGATTCCAGGTAAAAATTCGCCAGCCACTGGTTAAGATAGTATCCTATCGCCAGCCCCGGAGAGCAGGTGTCGAGGATGGTTTTCACCAGCTTCAACATTTTGGGGTCTTTCACTTTTCGTTCGAGCAGGGCCAGCAGTTTGCCCGTGTCAATGCTGGGGTAATATTTGCGGACGTCCATTTGCAGGGCGTATTTTGTGCCCTTTGTATCGTCCCGCAAACAGCGCTTGAGATATTTCATTTGGCGTTCTCCGCCTCTGCCGGGCACAGAGGCACATGACCAGGGCCACATACTCCGCATAAACACAGGCTTCATGGCCTCTACTACCATCCACTGCACTACGCCGTCCGGGAAGAACCTCATATACTGGATGTCCCTCCACTTCTGGCCACTTTGGTCATAGATGGTCTTTCTCCTGGGCTCGCTGGGCGCGTAGCTTTCACTGGCCATCAGGTCGTACAGGTAGTCCACACATTTGTCCATGTTCCGCAGCACTTTCTGCACGTCTTTTCTTTTGCGCTTCTTTGCAGCGGCACACAGAATCGCGTTTTGGATAAACGCTTTGTTGAGCATTTTCTCGTATAAAAAGCCTACTCGTTTCGGCATAATACCTCCTTGTTGCCTACAAGGCCGTTCGATTTCCTACTAGGCCAAGCCCTGATCGGCAATATTTTCACCAAGCGGTGCGGGAGAGGTTGCGCCAGTTTTATATCTTTAACAAGGTTGCGAAGCCCGATGTTCGAGTTCGAGTTCGACGAGTCATTGTTGCCATTGAAGTACCACAAACCAGCATTAGAACCATTGTTCCAGTTGCCGCCGACACAAAGCACCGAGCGGCGCAGCCAATCCCTTATTTTAGCCGGGGGAGGGGTCCCCCGGTCCCCCTCAGGGTTTCCAAAGGAGGCGAAGCCCGACGCTCGAGTTCGAGCCCGACGAGACATGGCCACCGAAGCACCACAAACCAGCATCAGAACCACCGTACCAGTAGCCGCCGACACAAAGCACCGACCAACCGCTTCTATAGTAGCAAAAATCCGGCACATAAGTGGAACCCGACCCCCCCACAGCAGTCGGGAACATGGCCCACGGGGCGGCGCTCTGGACAGCCATAGACCGGATAAAGCTGCTTTGCGACGCACGGTTTCCAATATTGGTATATCCGTTTGACGTATCGTCTGCGAAGCTGTTGGGATTTGTGCTTACCCACACTTGAGCGGAGTTAAAGTTAATTCCGTCTACCCAGGTATATACATTCCCCCACAGGTTTTCAAAGTGGCGGTACTGTATAGCGGGTCGTCCGTCCCGGCCAGCGGGCCTCCCCGTGTGTGAGGGTAGGGAATCCGTCCCTCCGGTGGCAACGGCCACGCTTGTTTCTCCGTTTACCTTTCCGATTTTTTCCTGGGTGTTTTAATAGGCAAAATCCCCACGCTACAGTCGGTTTGTTGACATCACGGGGTGGGTAGTGTCCG
>ERZ1664524.28-NODE-28-length-11982-cov-3.917666_pt1 | contig 11982 bp, 10 predicted proteins | sample MGYA00575331_ERZ1664524 | MGnify/ENA primary metagenome ERZ1664524 (study PRJEB40874, sample SAMEA4040741) | Gallus gallus | biome: gut; material: content | place: India | collected 2016-01-01 | study: EMG produced TPA metagenomics assembly of PRJEB14491 data set...
TACGCAACGAGCACGACGCGCTCTCCACGGGCGCAGCGGCCTTTTCCGCGCCGGACCCGGACGTATTGTGCATCCTGCGCTGCGTCTCCGGTGGAAAGGACGTGTTCGGACTGCCCGCTAAAGACGGAGCCTTCCTGGCCGTCATCAATCGGTCAAATTGGAGCAAGGAGCTCGTCGCAGACATCTGGCTGGACAACGCCGGTCTCAGCTCCAAGGAACTGGAAGGCCTCCGGTCCCTCAACCTCACGAGGGCAAAATGCCTGCTGACGGGTCAGGAAACGACTGTGGCGGACGGGCTCATAAAGCTCAGCCTCCCGGCGGAATCCGCACTGATATTTGAGCTGAGCTGAACGATATTCAACATCTTCAAGCGGGCGGAGCCTCTCTGCCCGCTTCTCTGTGGTCTGGAGGAAATATGAAGCAGGAACGCAGTTTTCCAAGTGTTACAGTAACCAAAAAAGCGGAGGCAGCGGCACGAGCCGGCCACCCCTGGGTATACAGGGAGGAATTCACGGACATCGCAGGAGAACCCGAACAAGGCGGCATAGTGGACGTCTTTTCTCAAAAAGGCGCCTGGCTGGGCGCAGGTTTCTACAGCGAAACCAGCAAGATAGGCGTCCGCATCCTCTCGGACAACGCCAACGAGAGCTTCGGCCCGGAGTTCTTCGAGCGCCGCGTCAGGTACGCGCTCGAATACCGCCGCACCGTCATGGACGACCTCGGCTGCTGCCGCCTCATCTTCGGCGAGGCGGACGGCCTGCCCGGGCTCACCGTGGACAAGTTTTCCGGCATCCTTGTCGCACAGGCCCTGTCCTTCGGTACCGACAAGGTAAAGGACACCATCTACCGCGCCCTCTACCGCCAGCGGGAGGCCCTGGGCGAACGCATACACGGCGTCTATGAGCGGAACGAGGCGGCGCTCCGCGAGCTTGAGGGCCTGCCGAAGCACAAGGGCTGGTACGAGGGTCTGCCGCATCCGGAAAGCACCGTGACCGAGATAGTCGAAAACGGGGTGAGATACTCCGTGGACTTCGAAAACGGGCAAAAGACCGGTTTCTTCCTCGACCAGAAGCTGAACCGTCTCGCCGTCGCAAAACTGGCGCGGGGCCGCCGCGTGCTCGACTGCTTCACGCACACGGGCTCCTTCGCGCTCAACGCCGCGCGGCACGGGGCGGAGCATGTGACGGCCGTGGACGTCTCTGAGTCCGCAGTCGCAATGGCCCGGAAAAATGCTGAGCTGAACGGACTCGAGTCCAAAATGAGCTTCCTGGCTGCGGACGTCTTTGAGCTTCTCCCCAGGCTCTGCGAGGAGAAAGCAAAATACGACCTGGTCATTCTGGACCCTCCGGCTTTTACCAAGAGCCGCAGGACCATACGCTCCGCGGAGCGAGGCTACAGGGAGATTAACTGCCGCGCCATGCGCCTGCTGCCGCGCGGAGGCTACCTCGCCACCTGCTCCTGCTCGCATTTCATGGACTCCGCCAATTTTGAATATATGCTGCATAACGCTGCAAAAGATGCAAATGTCAAACTGCGCGAGGTGGAAGTCAGAAAGCAGGCGCCGGACCATCCCGTGCTCTGGAACGTGCCGGAAACCTCCTACCTCAAGTTCTATATCTTCCAGATTGTCTAGGCTTTTGTGCAATGCCCACAAAAAGGGGATTGGAAAATTCGCTTTCATTTAAAAAGCGCCGAAAGTCAAAAATGCTCTTGCATATTTATTCATTCGGGTATATACTTAGCGCATCTTAAGCGAAACGCAAATGTGTTTGGAGGCATCGTTATGAATAAATCGGACATCAAAAAAGTCGTGCTTGCATATTCCGGCGGGCTGGACACCTCTGTCATCATCCCCTGGCTGAAGGAAAACTATAATAACTGCGAGGTCATTGCCGTCTCCGGCAACGTCGGCCAGGCCGACGAGCTCGAGGGCCTGGAGGAGAAGGCGATAAAGACCGGAGCGTCCAAGCTCTATGTCGAGGACCTGACGGACGAGTTCGTGGACGACTTCATCATCCCCGCTGTCAAGGCCGGAGCGATGTATGAGGACTACATGCTCGGCACCTCGCTGGCGAGGCCGGTCATCGCCAAGAGGCTCGCGGAGATCGCGATAGCCGAGGGCGCGGACGCCATCTGCCACGGCTGCACCGGCAAGGGCAACGACCAGGTCCGGTTCGAGCTGACTCTCAAGCACTTCGTCCCCGACATGCCCATCATCGCCCCCTGGCGTGAGTGGAGCATCAAGTCCAGGGAAGAGGAGATCGCCTACGCTGAGGCGCACAACGTGCCTCTGAAGATAAACCGGGAGACCAACTACTCCAAGGACAAGAACCTCTGGCACCTCAGCCACGAGGGTCTCGACCTCGAGGATGCGGGCAACGAGCCGCAGTACGAGAAGAAGGGCTTCCTCGAGATGGGCGTCTCCCCCATCGACGCGCCGGACACGCCTACCTATATCACCCTCGACTTCGAGGCAGGCGTCCCCGTAGCGCTGGACGGCGTCAAAATGAGCGCGAAGGATATCATTCTCAAGCTCAACGAGCTGGGCGGCAAAAACGGCATCGGCCTTCTGGACATCGTGGAGAACAGGCTCGTCGGCATGAAGTGCCGCGGCGTATACGAGACGCCGGGCGGAACCATCCTCTACGCCGCTCACGAATACCTTGAGACGCTCTGCCTCGACAAGATGACCATGCACAAGAAGCAGGAGCTGGCCATCACCTTCGGCGAACTGGTCTATGACGGCCAGTGGTACACACCGCTGCGCGAGGCGCTCTCCGCCTTTGTTGACAAGACGCAGGAGCACGTCACCGGCAAGGTCAAGCTCTGCCTCTACAAGGGCAACGTGATAAAGGCCGGCGCCTGGAGCGACTGGAGCCTCTACAGCGAGGAGATCGCCACCTTCGGCGAGGACCACGTCTACGATCAGGCGGACTCCAAGGGCTTCATAAACCTCTTTGGTCTGCCGATCAAGGTCCAGGCCCAGGTGGATGCGAAAAACGCCAAGAAATAAAAGACCTGCGAGGTCAATACACAGGGCGGGGGCTCTCCCCCGCCCTTAAAGGATAACAGGGGGAAAGACATGGAAAAGCTCTGGGCGGGCAGGGCGCACGGCGCGCTCGACAAAGCCGCGGACGACTTCAACTCGTCCATCTCAGTCGATTCAAGAATGTACAGGCAGGATATCCGCGGCAGCATAGCCCACGCGGGCGTGCTGGCCAAGATGGGCATAGTGTCGGACGCAGAGGGTACAGCAATCATTGAAGGGCTGGGCGGCATCCTCGCGGAGATAGACTCCGGCAAGCTCCAAATAGACCCTGCCGCTGAGGACATACACAGCTTTGTAGAGGGCGTTCTGACGGAGCGCTTGGGAGATACCGGGCGCAAGCTGCACACGGCCCGGAGCCGGAACGACCAGGTCGCCCTGGACACCAGGCTCTACCTGCGCGATCGAACAGCGGACACTATCGAGCTCATCGTAAAGCTCATAAACGCGCTCTGCGACCAGGCGGAAAAGAACGCGGACGCCGTCATGCCCGGCTATACGCACCTGCAGCGTGCGCAGCCCATAACCTTTGCGCACCAGCTGCTGGCCTACGGCATGATGCTCGCCCGGGACCTCGGCAGACTTGGGGACGCTGTGAAGCGCATGAACGTCTCCCCGCTCGGCGCCTGCGCGCTGGCTGGTACCACCTACCCCATAGACCGCGAGATGTCCGCCGCGGAGCTCGGCTTCGACGGGATCTGCCTCAACAGCCTTGACGCCGTCTCCGACCGCGACTTCTGCGTAGAGCTCTGCTCCGCGCTCGCGCTGGTCATGACCCACCTCTCGCGTCTGGCCGAGGAGCTCATCCTCTGGACCAGCTGGGAGTTCCGCTTCGTCGAGCTCTCCGACGCATATACAACGGGCTCCTCCATCATGCCGCAGAAGAAAAACTCGGACATGGCCGAGCTCGTCCGCGGCAAGACCGGCCGGGTCTACGGCGACCTCATCACGCTCCTCACCATGCTCAAGGGCCTGCCCCTGGCCTATAACAAGGACATGCAGGAGGACAAGGAAGCCGTGTTCGACGCCTTTGACACCGTGCAGGCCTGTCTCGGCGTCTTTTCACCGATGATCGAGACGATGACGGTCAAAAAGGACAATATGCTCGCCGCAGCGAAGAGCGGCTTCATAAACGCCACCGACCTCGCGGACTGGCTGGCCAAGCGCGGCGTACCCTTCCGCACGGCCTACAAGCTCACGGGCGAGATCGTCGCCTGGTGCATTGAGCATGGCAAAACTCTGGAGGATATGACTCTCGAGGAATACAAGTCCTTCTCCAAGGTCTTTGACGAGAGTCTCTACGAGGACATCTCCATCGCCGCCTGTGTGGCGAAGCGCACCTCAAAGGGCGGCGCCTCCCCGGCAAACATAGCGGCGCAGATCGAATATTTGAAGCAGGTGACGGCATGACAAAGGTATTCATAGACGGCAGCGCCGGTACGGCCGGCCTGCGCATACATTCCCGGCTGGAGGGCCGCTCCGACCTGGAGCTCATCACCCTCTCCGGTGAAGCTCGGAAGGACCCGGAGGCCCGGCGCGCCGCGCTCAACTCCTGTGACCTGGCCGTCCTCTGCCTGCCGGACGCCGCGAGCCGCGAGTCCGTCGCCATGATAGAAAACCCCGCGGTGCGTGTGGTGGACACCTCCACCGCCCACCGTGTCGCCCCCGGCTGGGCCTATGGATTTCCTGAGCTCTCGCAGTCCAGGCGCGACGCCGTGATATCCGGCAAGCGCGTCGCCTCCCCCGGCTGCCACGCTGGCGGCTTCATCGTCCTCGTCCAGCCGCTCATAGAGGCCGGGCTGCTGCCCGCCTCGGCAAAGCTCTGCTGCCACTCGCTCACCGGCTACTCCGGCGGCGGCAAGGGCATGATCGCAGACTACGAGGCCGCCGACAGGCCCACTGGACTGGACTCCGCCAGGCCCTACGGCCTCTCGCAGGCGCACAAGCACCTGCCGGAGATGGTCGGCATCACCGGGCTCGAGGCCGCGCCCATCTTCTGCCCCATCGTCGCGGACTATTACTGCGGCATGGTCGTCACGGTGCCGCTCTTCCGCAAGCAGCTGAACGCGGGCTTCGGCATAGCTGACGTAAAGGACTGCTACCGCGCCAAGTACGCGGGTCCCATCGTGAGCTACACCGAAACCATGGATGAGGGTGGCTTCATAAACTCCAACGCACTCGCCGGTAAGGATACGATGGAGGTCGCCGTGTTCGGCAATGAGGAGCGGATGCTGCTCGTCTCGCGCTTCGACAATCTCGGCAAGGGCGCTTCCGGCGCCGCCGTGCAGTGCATAAACCTGATGCTCGGCGCGGACGAGTGCGCGGGCCTTGTGCTCTGAGAAGGGAGTTTCCGAAATGACTGACATAAAGCAAATATCCGGCGGCGTCTGCGCGCCGCAGGGTTTTTCCGGAGCCGGCATACACTGCGGCATACGCAAAAACCACACGAAAAGAGACCTGGCGCTCATACTGAGCAGCGTCCCCGCCTCGGCGGCAGCCGTGTATACAACCAACCTCGTGAAGGGTGCCCCTCTGGAGGTCACCAAAAAGCACCTTGAAAACGGCATCGCCCGCGCGGTCATCTGCAACAGCGGCAACGCCAACACTTGCAACGCCGACGGCATAGGAATTGCGGAGACGACCTGCGAGCTCCTGGCAAAGGAGCTGGGCATCGCCGCGGAGGATGTCATCGTCGCGTCCACGGGCGTCATCGGCCAGAGGATGAGCATAGAGCCCTTCAAAACCGGTATCCCGGTGCTCTGCGCCGCCCTGGGCGAGAACAACAGCGCCCTCGTCGGCGAGGCCATCATGACCACTGACACAAAGCTCAAGGAGGTCGCCGTGGAGTTCACCGCGGGCGGCAAGACCTGCAGGCTCGGCGGCATAGCCAAGGGCAGCGGCATGATACACCCCAACATGGCCACCATGCTCGTCTTTCTCACCACCGATTGCGCGATCTCGCCCGAGATGCTCAAAAAGGCCCTGTCCAGCGACGTGCAGGACACCTTCAACATGGTCAGCGTGGACGGGGACACCTCCACAAACGACATGGTCTCCATCATGGCCAACGGTCTAGCCGGGAACGCCGAGATATCATCCGAGGGCGAGGACTTCGAGAGCTTCATGAAGGCGCTCAACAGCGTCACCGTCTATCTCTGCCGCTGCATCGCCGGAGACGGCGAGGGCGCGACGAAGCTGCTCGAGTGCTCCGTCACCGGCGCGAAGGACAGATCCGCCGCCAAAACCGTGGCGCGCGGCGTCATCTGCTCCTCTCTGCTCAAGGCCGCCATGTTCGGCGCCGACGCAAACTGGGGCCGCGTGCTCTGCGCCGTCGGCTATTCAGGCGCGGACGTCGATATCCATAAGGTCGACGTGGCCTTCCGCTCCAAGGCTGGTACCGTAAAAGTCTGCAAGGACGGCGCGGGCATAGACTTCTCCGAGGATGAGGCCAAGAAGATCCTCTCGGAAAGCGAGATCGACATTCTCGTCTCGCTAGGAGACGGCAGTGCCTCGGCAACCGCCTGGGGCTGCGACCTTACCTACGACTATGTTAAAATAAACGGAGACTACAGGACTTGAGGGGAGAGGGAGACATGGACGGACTTATTTCTAAAAGCCAGAGAGCGCAGGTGCTGGTGCAGGCCCTGCCCTACATCCAGAGGTATTGGAACCGCGTCGTCGTCATCAAGTACGGCGGCCACGCCATGGAGAGCGAGGAGCTCAAGGCGCAGGTCATGGAGGATATCGTCCTCCTGCAGCTCGTGGGCGTCAAGGTCGTGCTGGTGCACGGCGGCGGCCCGGAGATAAACGACACCCTGGACGCCATGGGCGTCAAGACCGAATTTGTGAACGGCCTGCGCGTCACCGACGCAGAGACAGCTCAGGTCGTGCAGATGGTCCTCGCCGGCAAGGTCGGCAAGAGCCTCGTAAACCTCATAGAGACCACAGGCGGCAAGGCCATGGGCATCTGCGGCATAGACGGCCGGATGGTCGAAGCCAAGTCGAAGAGCTCAGCCCTCGGCTACGTCGGCGATATCACGCACGTGAACGTCGAGCCCATAAAGGACCTGCTTGAAAAGGGCTATATCCCCGTCGTCTCCAGCCTCGGCTGTGATGCGGAGGGCAATGTTTATAACATCAACGCGGACACCATGGCCGCGCACATCTCCGGCGCCATGGGCGCGGAGTGCCTCATCTCCATGACGGATATCGCCGGCATCATGGAGGACCCCGCAGACCCGGCCAGCCTTATCCCCGTGGCTGACATAAACGACGCCGTGGAGCTCTTCCGCCGCGGCATCATAAAGGGCGGCATGATACCCAAGGTCGAAAGCTGCATAGAGGCGCTGCTCTGCGGCGTCAAGAAGGTCTTTATCCTCGACGGGCGCATCCCGCACTCCATCCTGCTCGAGATGCTCACCGACGAGGGCAGCGGGACCATGATGGTGGGGGAGAAGAAATGAACACAAAGGAACTCGATGGAAAATATGTAGCCGGGACCTACGCAAGGTTCCCGATAGTCCTCACGGAGGGCAAGGGCTCTCTCGTCCGTGACGAGGAGGGCAAGGAATACATAGACATGGGCAGCGGCATCGCCGTGAACGCCTTCGGCATCGCGGATGACATCTGGGCCGCCGCCGTCTCGGCGCAGCTTGGAAAGCTCCAGCACTGCTCCAACCTCTACTTCTCCGAGCCCTGCGCCAAACTCGCCGCGGCGCTCTGCGAAAAGACCGGCATGAAAAAGGTCTTTTTCGGCAACTCCGGCGCCGAGGCCAACGAGTGCGCCATAAAGGCCGCTCGCAAGTACGCAGCCGACAAATACGGCCCGGAGCGGCACAAGATCGTGACGCTCGTGAACAGCTTCCACGGCCGCACCATCGCTACCCTGACCGCCACGGGCCAGGACGCCATGCACAAGGACTTCCAGCCCCTTCTGCCCGGCTTTCTGTATACGCCCGCGAACGACTGTGAGGCACTCCGCAAGCTCGTCTCGGAGCATGATGACATCGCCGCCTTCATGTTCGAGCTCGTCCAGGGCGAGGGCGGAGTCATGCCGCTGGAGCCGAATTTCGTGGATTGCATGGCGGAGCTGGCCAAGGAAAAGGATATCCTCCTCGTCTGCGACGAGGTGCAGACGGGCAACGGCAGAACCGGCAGCCTCTACGCCTGGATGCAGTACGGCTTTATGCCGGACATTATGACGACGGCCAAGGGCCTCGGCGGCGGCCTGCCCATAGGTGCCTGCCTTTTCGGAGAAAAAACCGAAAACGTCCTCACTCCCGGCACGCACGGCTCCACCTTCGGCGGCAGCCCCGCCGTCTGCGCCGGCGCGCTCACCATCCTCGATAGGATAGACGAAGCTCTGCTCGAGGACGTGAAGGCCAAGAGCGCCTACCTCTTCGGCGCCTTTGCTGCAAGCCCGGGATAAAAGCCGTGACGGGCCTGGGCCTCATGATAGGCCTCGAGACGGAAAAGCCCGCCGCGGAGATCGTGGCAAAGTGCCGTGAGCAGGGCGTCCTCGTACTGACCGCGCACGACAGGGTGCGTCTCCTGCCCGCCCTGAACATACCGATAGAACTTGTGAAAAAGGCGGCCGAGGTCATCATCGCCGCCTGCGCCTGATGGGAGGTACAAAATGGACTTCAAGGGCAAGGATTTTCTGAAACTTCTTGACTTCAGCCCCGCCGAGATCACCGCGCTTCTGGACCTAGCCGCCGAGCTCAAGGCCAAGAAGAAGGCCGGCATACCGCACAAACTTTGCGAGGGCAAGAGCGTCGCGCTCATCTTTGAAAAGACCAGCACCCGCACCCGCTGCTCCTTCGAGGTCGCGGCCTATGATCTCGGCATGCACCCCGTCTACCTTGACCCCTCTGGCTCGCAGATCGGCAAGAAGGAATCCATCGCGGACACCGCCCGCGTGCTCTCACGCATGTTTGACGGCATCGAGTACCGCGGATTCGGACAGAGCATAGTCGAAGAACTCGCGCAGTATGCCTCCGTCCCCGTCTGGAACGGGCTTACAAACGAATTCCACCCCACTCAGATCCTTGCGGATATGCTCACCATACGTGAGCACTTCGGCACGCTCAAGGGGATAAAGCTCGTCTACATGGGCGACGCGCGCTACAACATGGGCAACTCGCTCATGATCGGCTGCGCGAAGCTGGGTATGCACTTCGTCGCCTGCGCACCGCTGGATTTCTTCCGGGATGAAAAGCTCATAGACCAGGCGCAGGAGATAGCCGCCGAGACCGGCGCCATTCTCGAATTCTGGACCGAGCCCGAGACCGCGCTGCGCGACGCCGACGTGGTGTATACCGACATCTGGGTCTCCATGGGCGAGCCGCCCGAGGCCTGGGCCGAGCGCATAAACGCCATGCTGCCCTACCAGGTGAACGCCAAGGCCATGAGCTACGCCAAGCCGACGGCCGTGTTCATGCACTGTTTGCCCGCCTTCCATGACCTCAAGACGACCATAGGCAAGGAGGTCGGAGAGCAGTATGGACTCGACTCGCTCGAAGTCACGAACGAGGTCTTTGAAGGCCCGCAGTCCATTGTCTTTGACGAGGCCGAAAACCGTATGCACACCATAAAAGCCGTCATGGCAGCCATGCTTGCCGGGCTTGAAACTTGACATTTGTTAAAAAGCATGTTAGCATATAGGCGTCCGTTTTTGACAGCGGGCGCCTATTTTTATGTTTGGGAGCACATGAGATATGATACCGGCGGATAAGCGGATAGAACGGCTGACGCAGGTCGCGCGGATGTACTACGAACAGAACATGAACCAGAGCGAGATCGCCCGGGCGCTGGGCGTATCGCGCCCGCTGGTAAGCGTGCTGCTGTCGGAGGCGCGGGAATGCGGGATAGTGACGATAACGATAAACAACGTCGAAAGCGCGCAGGAGCTGCTGGCAAAGCGGCTTGAGTCCCGCTTCGGCCTGCGCCGGGCGGAAGTCGTCCCGGACGCGAAGAGCGCCGAGGATACGAACAACCTCGTCGCCGCTCGGGTCTATGAGCTCTGCTTTCTTGGCGAGGACCGGCCCGGCCGCGTGGGCCTCGGCTGGGGCTCCATGCTCGGCCGAATGGCCGATTATGCCGAGAGCCTTCCGGACTTCGGCGGCGGTGCCAAGGGCCGCCTCTTTCCGCTCATCGGAGGCATAGGCGCCTCCTACCGCGGCTACCACACGAATGAACTGGCCCGCATCGTCTCCGGCAAGGCCGGATATGAGGCTGAATACCTCTATCTCCCCGCCTTCTTCGACTCCGAGGCGGAGCTCAATTTCGCCCAGAAGCTGGAGGCATATAGCGCCGTCCAGGCAGACTGGAGCACCATGGAGCTCGCGCTCATCAACATCTCCAACTTCCCCTCCTATCCAGACCTCGGCGTAGAATACCGCTACGGCAGCCGGCTCACCGAGGAGCGCGCCGTAGGCCGCGTCCTCGCCCACTACTACGACGCGGAGGGCCGCGTCATTGAGGCAAGCGACAAGAACGCCCTGCAGGCCGGCATCGAACAGCTCAGAAAAGCCCCGCGCACCGTCGCCGTCTGCTCCACCCTGCTCAGGCCCCAGAGCGTCACCGGCGCCCTGGCTCTCGGCGTCATAGACACCCTCTGCCTGCCCCAGTCCCTTGCCGAAAAGGTCCTTGAGCTGACGTAAAAATTACCAAAACAAACCCGGCCGATTTGTTCAGAGTCCTGAAAACTCTGGCAGATCGGCCTTTTTGCGCCCTGGGACAAAAAAAGCTCTTGCACAGGTGTGCTTACATATGTTACGATATTTTTAGTAAAAGAGCGATAATTATTAACATTTGTTAATTTAAAACGGAGGTGCCTTTGATATGAACAAGGATGAACTGGCGTCCCGGCTCAAAAACGCCTGCTCAGCAGTCATCGCGGCCCAGGACGAGCTTACGGAGATAGACTCGCACTTCGGAGACGCGGACCACGGCGTGACGATGACCAAGATCGCGGAGGCGGTCGAAGGCGCTGTAGGCGCGGCGCAGGGCGGCATCAAGGCCATGCTGGAGGACGCGGCGATGGAAGTCATGATGATAAACGGCGGCAGCGCCGTGCCGCTCTGGAACACCTGGCTGGACGGCCTGGCCGAGGCCGCGCCCGAGGGCGACGAGCTGGACGCAGAGGGCCTCAAGCAGATGCTCGGCCACGCGCTGGAGGAGCTTGCGGCACTCTCGAAGGCGAAGGTCGGGGACAAGACGATGATGGACGCGCTCATACCGGCCACTGAGGCCGCGCTGGCCTGCCCGGGCAGCGAGGACGACATATTTGCCGCCGCGGCAAAGGCCGCGCTGGAGGGCGCGGAGGCCAGCCGAAACGTCGTCTCGAAGTTTGGCAGGGCCAGGAGCTATGGAGAGGCCACGATAGGCACGCCGGACGCGGGCGCCGTGTCCATGAGCCGTTTCTTCGCCGGCCTCGCGGAAAAGTGAAAGGTCAAACTGACAGCATATAAGGAGGAAAAAACAATGCAGATGAAGAAGTTTATTAACGACCCCAACAGCCTGACCGACGAACTGCTCGAGGGTCTCGCCCTCGCCCACGCGGACACCGTGGACGTCCGGGGCCACCTCGTCATCAGCCGCGCGCTGGAAAAGGCGGACCGCGTCACCATCGTCACCTTCGGCGGCTCCGGCCATGAGCCCGCGCAGTGCGGCTTCGTCGGCGAGGGCATGGTGGACATCCAGGTCGTAGGCGACATTTTCGCCGCGCCAAATCCGCAGCTGGTGTTCGAGGCCGTCAAGATGGCCGACAAGGGCCACGGCGTGCTGCTGCTGGTCCTGAACCACGCCGGCGACATGCTCTGCGGCAACATGGTCATGAAGATGGTCGGCAAGGCCGGCATGAACGTCCGCAAGGTCGTGACGCAGGAGGACATCTCCAACGCGCCGCGCTCCAACTCCGACGACAGGCGCGGCCT
>ERZ1664524.31-NODE-31-length-11359-cov-3.851734_pt1 | contig 11359 bp, 8 predicted proteins | sample MGYA00575331_ERZ1664524 | MGnify/ENA primary metagenome ERZ1664524 (study PRJEB40874, sample SAMEA4040741) | Gallus gallus | biome: gut; material: content | place: India | collected 2016-01-01 | study: EMG produced TPA metagenomics assembly of PRJEB14491 data set...
GGCCCATGACGTTGAAAAAGTCGCCCTCTATGCCCTCTACGAAGAGGCTGGCCAGGCCCTGAGCCCCGTAGGCCCCTGCCTTGTCCATCGGTTCCCCGGTGGCGATATAGGCGAGTATCTCGCTCTCCTCCAGGCGGCGGAAGCGCACGAGCGTCCGCTCGGCGCCGAGGAGTTTCTCTCCGCCGCGCAGCACGCAGACCCCTGTCCAGACCTCGTGGCTGCGGCCGGAGAGCTCGCGCAGCATCCGCGCGGCGTCCTCCTCCGAGCGGGGCTTGCCCAGAAGCTCGCCCTCCAGCCAGACGATCGTGTCCGCGGCTATTATGACGTTTTCCGGGGCGCAGTGTTCCGCGACCTCCGCGGCCTTGTCCCCGGCCAGGGCCAGGACTATCTCCTCCGGACCCGCGTGCTCGGGCGGATGCTCGCCGCCCCGGGCCGGGCGTACCTCAAACTCAAGGCCCAGCATCTCCAGCAGCTCGCGCCGCCGCGGAGAACCCGAGGCCAGTATGATATCCATTACTCAACACCTCTGTAGTAAAGCCCGCGCGTAAGCCCGTTCGGCCGGTATCCGCTCAGACCCAAAAAGCTCTTTGCGACCTCCACGCACTCCCGCGGCCCTTCGTTCGTGAAGAGCAGCCGCGCCCCGCGCACTCCGGCTTTTTTGACGTCGTCCAGCCTGTCGCCCAGAAAGACCTTTGCCGGGCCGTACACAGCGTTGCGGCAGACGTACTCGCGCAGGACGGGGTATACCCCGCCGTATTCGTCGCTCATACGGGCGGGGGCGCCGCAGGCGCAGCGGCCCGCGCTGGCCTTTATGAGGCAACGCTCCGTCAGCATGGCGGGCAGGCGGCCATAGGCTATTATCTCCGTATCCAGCGGCTTGGATAACTGCCTTATCTGCTCCATGTTCAGCTCGAAAGAGACCGCGGCGGAAAGCAGCCCGGCCTTCGCGGCGATCTGGAGCGAGTAGGAGTTGAAGAGGTTCAGCGACCAGTCCCCGCGCAGGTCCAGGCCCGCGGCGCGGGCTATCCCCACGTGGCCCAGATTGCCGACCAGCGCCTGAGTCACTCCGGCCGTCCTGGCCTTCTGCAAAAGGGCGGCCACGCCCCGCAGCTCCCCGTCGTGGATCACCCTGGGCATGACGGCGGCAACCGTCGCGCCGCGGCGCAGGAAGGGCTCTATGGAGCCCGGGTCCTCCGCCAGGACGTCCAGCGGGACATAGAGGAAGTCCGGCTCCAGCTCGGCAAGTTCCTCCGTCAGCTGGGCGGCGGACATGACTTCGAATATCGTGTCCAGAGAGGCGACCTCCGGACTGCCGCCCGGAACGGGGACGAGCCTGCCCGTCTCCACCTGGGGTGGCTCCGCCCGCTTTACCGTCAGGGCGCGGATGAGCTCGCGCCGGGCCTGCTGGAGCGTACCCTCGGGCAGCATCAGCCCGGGGCCGAGCATGACGTTCACGCGCTCGCAGCTGTAGGGCGTGCCGGAGGTGCGGCGGAACTCCGCCTCCACCGTTCCCTGAGTGAACTCCCGGCCGAAGGCCTCCATCGGCTCCGGGCCGTTCCAGACGGCCCTGTTGCCGTCCTCGTCCTGGATGCCGCTGCGGAAAGGCCGGCCCGCCTGTATGAGGGCGAAAAATTCCACTTTTACTCGGCGCAGCTCCGAGTCCGCATAGCCCTTGCGCAGGGCGTGCATAGCGCGCTCAGCGTCCCTGTCCGGCTGGCCGGGCAGGCCCTGCATGTCCTCCGAGGGGCCGCCGGGGTAGTAGCCGGGCGTGAACTGCCGGCCCGTCAGGACGAGCTCCAGCTCGTCCGTCTCCAGAGGCGTGGGCTTGCGCCCGTCCTTCGCGCACTTGGCTGCGACGGATGTCAGCTTGGCGAGCTGCTCCGGTCTCGTGAGTCCGCGGCCTACGACCACGCTCGCTATGCCCAGGGCGGAAAACTCGGGTATTCTGTCGAGGGCCATGAGGTCCCTCAGACTGAGTGGGTAGTCGTCCATGCGGCCGCCGAGCGAATATTTCTCGCGGCAGAGCCCGGGACAGGAGCCCCGGTTGGCGCTGCCGCGGCCGTTTATCGCGGCCATGTAGCACTGGCCCTGTCTCGAAGCGCAGAGCGTGCCGTAGGCCGTCACGCCGAGCTCGGCACGGCCCCGCCGGGCCAGAGCGGCGATCTCCTCCGCGGAAAGCTCGCAGGGCAGCAGCACCCGCGACGCGCCCAGCTGCAGCGCGGCCTCTATGCCCGCGGCGTTGTGCAGGCCCAGCCGCTCCCCGGCAAATACGCGCAGCTCAGGCGCCGCCTGCCGCGCCGCCGGGATGAAGCCCCAGTCCTGCGCGATGACGGCGTCCACCCCGGCCTCGCAGGCGCTGCGCGCCAGCTCCGCCGCGGCGGGCAGCTCCGAGTCCGCCACGAGCGTATCCAGTTCCGCGTAGACCCGGCAGCCGCGCACCCGGCAGTAGCGCACTGATTTTGTGAACTCCGCCTGGGTGAAGCCGCTGCCCGCCGCGCCGCCAAAGCGGATTATTATTGCGTCCGCCCCGCTCTGCACGGCGGCTATCACCGACTCGGCGTTGGGCGCGGGCGTGATGACCTCAAGCATCTGGTACACTCCCCAAGGGCAAGGATTACAATTCGATTACATACTGAAATAATTATATCACAAGCCCCCTCTTGCTACAAGTCAAAATCAATGATAAAATAAATGCCCGGACTTGGAGAGAGGAATGGAAAATGAAGGATAAAAACTACCGCCTGAGCGCGGAGCTCTGCGCGCTGAAGGCGGAGGATGCGGACAAGCTGATAGCTGCGGGGGACGGGGACGCCGCCCTGCTGTACATATACCTGCTGCGCCGGGGCCAGGCCCCGGACGCGCAGCTGCGCCGGGAGCTCGGCTGGGAGCCGGGGCGCCTGGCCGCGGCCGTGGGCAGGCTCGCCGCCGCGGGACTGCTGACTGGCTCGGATGCTCCGCCTGCGGCGCCGGCGGAGGTCCTGCCGGAATACACCGCGCAGGAGCTGGTCCGCCGCAGCGGGGAGGACCCGGCCTTCCGGAGCATCCTGGCGGAGGCGGAGTCGCTCCTCGGGCGCACGCTCTCCGGCGCGGACACTCGCGCCCTCTTCGGGGTTTACGACTACCTCGGCCTGCCGGTGGACGTCATCATGGAGCTGCTGCACCACTGCGCGGAGGAGTGCCGTCTCAAATACGGTCCCGGCCGCGTGCCTACCATGAAACAGGTCGAAAAGGAGGCCTACGTCTGGGCAAACCGCGAGATCCTCACCTTTGAACAGGCGGAGGAATATATCCGCGCAAGGGCGAAGCTGCGCGACGCGACGGACTCCCTGCGCCGGGCCTTCGGCATACACGACAGGCCGCTCTCGCCCACGGAGCGGAAGTACATAGAGGGCTGGCTGGAGCAGGGCTTCACGCAGGAAGCTCTCGAGCTGGCGTACGACAAGACCGTCACGAACACGGGCCAGCTCAAGTGGAACTACATGAACAAGATCATCCAGAGCTGGCACGAGAAGGGCCTGCACAGCCCGGAGGAGATCGCGCAGGGAGACACGCCGAAGCGCCAGGCCCCCGCGCGGGCCGGGGAGCAGGGCCGCGGCGGCGAGCTCGAGAGGATGAAGAAGATCTACGACAAGGTCCGCAGGGGCTGAAAGGGGCGAAAAAGGCATGGGCTACAACGGCAAATTGCTGGCCCGGGCGCGGGAGCGCCTGGCGCGGCGGCGTGAGGAAAACGCCGCGGAGCAGGCGCGCAGGCTGGAGCGGGCCTATGCCGCGCAGCCCGCGCTCCGGGAGATAGACACAGGCCTGCGCAGACAGATGATAGAGCTCTCGCGCCTGGCGATGAGCCGGGACCCGCAGACGGCGGAGCGGCTGGAACGGCTGCGCTCCGAGAACCTGGAGCTGCAGCGCCGCCGGGCGGAGGCGCTGGTCGAGGCCGGCCTGCCCATAAACTACACGGACGAGCTCTTCGACTGCCCGGTCTGCCGGGACACGGGCCTGGCCGGGCGCGAGCCCTGCCGCTGCCTCAAGAAGCTCTACAACATGGAGCTCACCCGAGAGCTCAGCGGCCTGCTGCGCGGCGGGGACGAGAGCTTTGAAAACTTTGACCTCGGCTGGTACGACTCCGCGCCAGACCCCAGGACGGGGGAGTCGCCCAGGGAGTGCATGACGGTCGTCTGCGAGACCTGCCGCGAATACGCCAGGAACTTCGGCCCCGGTTCGCCCAATCTGATCTTCATGGGAGGGCCGGGCCTGGGCAAGACATACCTCTCCGCCTGCATAGCGCGGGCCGTTGCGGAGGTGGGCTTTTCGGTGGCCTACGAGTCCGCCGCGGCGGCGCTCGGCGCCTTCGAGACGCAGCGCTTCTCCCGCGAGAACGAGGAGGGAGCCCAGGCCGCCTCAAGGGTGCGCGAGTACCTCGGCTGCGACCTCATGATCCTGGACGACCTCGGGACGGAGATGGTCACCTCCTTTTCCGTCTCCGCGCTCTACCAGCTGGTGAACACCCGCCTGAACGAGGGGCGCAGCACGATAATCAGTACAAACTGCGGCTTTGAGGAGCTGCGGCGCAAATACGGGCCGCAGATCTGCTCCAGGCTGGAGGGGGAGTATCTGCTTCTGAGCTTTTCAGGCCGGGATATCCGGCTGCTGAGAAAGGAGCGAGGCACATGAGACAGCACGAGATAACGCGGGAGCGCCCGCTGCTGGACAGCAACGGCAATATAGCCGAGCCCGGCTTCGCCAGGAGCCTGCTGCCCGTCTACCGCCGGGCGGACGTCAAGGCCCCGGCGCACAGGATAAAGGAATGGGACTACTACCTCGTCAACAACGGGCGCTACGCCCTCGCCCTCACCGTGGACGACAACGGTTATATGGGCCTGGACTCCATATCCTTCCTGGACTTTGAAAACCTCTGGCAGCAGACGGTCTCGCCCATGTGCGCCTTCCCGCTCGGGCGGCGAAGGATGCCGGAAAGCTCAAAAACTGGGGACGTCTCGGCCTCCGGCAAGGGTTACGAGATCGCCTTCCGGCACACGCCGGAGGGGCGGCTCCTGCTCTTCAGAATGGAAAACTTCGCCTCCGGCCGGCCGATAGAGGGACGCGTCCTCCTGACGGACGAGCCCGAGGAGAGTATGGTCATCTGCACGCCCTTCCGCAAGCGCGGGCATTTCTATTTCAACCAGAAGATAAACTGCATGAGGGCCTCCGGCTGGGTGAGCGTCCGCGGCAGAAGGTACGAGTTCGAGCCGGAGACGGCCTTCGCAGTTCTGGACTGGGGCCGCGGCGTCTGGACCTATCACAACACCTGGTACTGGGGCAGCGCCTCCGGTGCGGTGGACGGGGTACCCTTCGGCTGGAACATCGGCTACGGTTTCGGAGACACCTCCGCCGCCACGGAGAATATGCTCTTCTACGACGGACGCGCCCACAAGCTCGGCCGCGTGACCTTCAACATCCCGCGCCGGGGCGGGGACTTCGCCTACCTCTCCAAGTGGACCTTCACCAGCGACGAGGGCCGCTTCGAGATGGACTTCCAGCCTGTCCTGGACCGGGCCGCCTGCACCGACGCAAAGCTCATAAAAAGCGACCAGCACCAGGTCTTCGGCCGCTTCACCGGCACCGCCGTCCTCGACGACGGCACAAAGCTCCGCGTGAAGGACTTCCCCGGCTTTGCCGAGAGAGTCGAAAACAAGTGGTAAAATGAGCGCAAAAAACTCCCCCGGGACACCGGGGGAGTTCTGCTTTTCTGGGCTTATCTTGTGCTCTTGTCGTAGGGTATGCCCTCTGCCTTGGGGGCTCTCGAGTTCTTCGAGGTGAAGGCCAGGACGATGAGCGAGATGATGTAGGGCATCATGTTGTACAGCGAGCTCGGCAGGTCGAGCGCGGCAAGGAAGGCAAATCCGGAGTGGACGTTGCTCAGCGCGCGGAAAAGACCGAAGAGCAGCGCCGCGAGGCCTATCCTCAGCGGCTTCCACTGTCCGAAGATCATGACGGCCAGCGAAAGGAAGCCGAAGCCCGCCACACCGTACTCAAAGCGCCACTCGCTGACGCCGGCGGTGATGTACACTATGCCGCCGAGACCGCCTAGCACGCCGCTGATGAGCACGCCCGCCCAGCGCATCTTGTACACATTGATGCCGAGGGAGTTGGCCGCCTGAGGATGCTCGCCGCAGGCCCTCAATCGCAGGCCGAAGCGCGTCTTGTACAGCGTGATATAGGATACGACCAGCGCTATGACCGCCACGGCCATGAACCAGTTAAACTCAAAGCCGCCTACGTTGACGAGCAGGGCCTTCTTCGGCTCGATGTACTGCACGATGGAGCTCACGTCGTTGGGGTTGGCGGCGGTATTGATGGCCTTGACTATGACCGTTGCTGCAGCCGTGCCTAGGATGTTAAGCGCGGTGCCGACTATGGTCTGGTCGGCCTTGAAGTTTATGCAGGCCACGCCCAGCAGCGCCGAATAGAGCATGCCGGCCAGCGCGGCGGCCAAGATGGTGGCGAGGATTATGACCAGCCCGGGGGAGCCCGCCAGGTACTTCATGGCCAGCGCGCCGCCCATGGCGCCGATGACCATTATGCCCTCGAGGCCCAGGTTGATAACGCCAGAGTGCTCGGAGAAGCAGCCGCCCAGGGCGACAAGCACGAGGACCGAGGCGAAGATGAGCGTATATTGCAGCAGCAGGATCATGCGTCATCGCCCCCTTTCACTGTCTTTACGCTCTCGTCTGTGTCTGCGCTCTCCACCGCGGCCTTGGCCTTTGCGGTCTGGGCGTTCTTTTCCTCACGCCTGGCCGCGACGTTGTTCATGACGTACTTCATAAAGAGTGTGAAGCCGCAGAGGTAGATGATAAAGGCGCTTATAAGGTCGGAGACCTGGGAGCAGTAGAGCGACTTATCGACGTACGCGCCGCCCATGGTTATGTGCTGGATGAAGAAGGACGCGAAGATGGTGCCTATCGGGCTCAGGCCGCCGAGGAAGGCGGCGGAGATACCGTTGAAGCCCATGGCCGGGACGCTCGACTGGCTGCAGTGCCACTGCTCGTAGCCCGTGAGGTAGAGCGCCGCAGCGCCCAGGCCCGCGAGCGCGCCCGCGATGATGAGCGTGAGGATGGTGTTGCGCTTCTCGTTCATGCCCGCATACTTCGCTGCGTCCTTGTTGAAGCCGGTGGCGCGCAGCTCGTAGCCGAGTCTCGTCTTGCCGAGCACCACCCACACCACGAGCGCCAGGATCACCGCCAGGGGTATGGCGATGGTGACGAGCGAGTTGTTGTTGAAGAGTTTATCTAGGCCGAAGGAGGGTATGATGGCGCCCGGGTTCGTGCTCGCGAGCGTCATCGTATATGGGCTCGTCGGTTCCTTGACGTTTGTGAGCAGCATATTGACCAGGTAGAGCGAGATCCAGTTGAGCATGATGCCCGAGATGACCTCGTTGACGTTGCGGTAGCTCTTGAGCAGGCCGACTATCGCGCCGAGGACGGCTCCGGCGGCCATGGCCAGCAGCGTGCAGGCCCACCATGGCAGGCCCCAGGCGAGCGCAGCGTAAAGCCCCGCGCCGGCGCCGGCGGTGTACTGCCCGGCAGCGCCTATGTTGAAGAGGCCGACCTTGTAGGCGAAGAGGATGCTCAGCGCGCACAGCAGCAGCGGCGCGGTGCGGGAGAGGGTGTTGCCAAAGTACTTGAGCTGCGCCTCGGGGCGCGAGTAGGTGAAGAAGTTCTTCATGACGTCCGTGATGGCCGTCCACGCGCCGGAAGGCTCGATGAACAGCAGGACAATGTAGCCGACCAGCAGTCCGAGCACGATACAGACGAGCGCCGCGGTGATGGTCTGCACCGCCGGTATGCCCCAGAACGAGCGCTTGGGCTTATTCATTCGCGGCGGCCTCCTTCCTCTTAGCGCCGGCCATGTAGAGGCCGAGCTCCTGTGTCGTGGCGGTCTTGGGGTCGAACTCGCCGACTATCTCGCCCTCGTACATGACGAGAATGCGGTCGGAAAGGCTCATGACCTCGTCGAGCTCGAGGCTAACGAGCAAAACCGCCTTGCCCGCATCGCGCTCGGCGACAATCTGCTTGTGTATGTTCTCGATGGCGCCGACGTCTAGGCCGCGGGTGGGCTGGACCGCCACGAGCAGCTCAGGGTCGCGGTCGACCTCACGGGCGATTATCGCCTTCTGCTGGTTGCCGCCGGACATGCTGCGTGCCGTGGTGACGGGGCCCTGGCCGGAGCGGATGTCGTAGCTGCCGATGAGCTTCTTGGCGTATTTGCGTATGTTGCCGCGGCGTAGGAAGCCCGTCTTGGTGAACTCCGGCTCGAAGTAGCGCTGGAGCACGAGGTTGTCCTCGAGCGTGTAGTCGAGCACGAGGCCGTGCTTGTGCCGGTCCTCGGGGATGTGGCTCATGCCGGCCACGCTCCTTTGGCGTATGGAGGTGTAGGTGATGTCCTTGCCCATGAACGCGAGCCTGCCCGCCGAGGGCTTCTCCAGCCCGGTTATGCCATAGACCAGTTCGGTCTGGCCGTTGCCGTCTATGCCCGCGATGCAGACTATCTCGCCGCGGCGCACCTCGAAGCTCACAGACTTGACGGCGTTATTCTTGTGCAGCTTGGAGGGCATGGTCAGGCCCTCGACACTGAGCACGGTCTCGCCCGGCTCGGAGGGCTTCTTTTCAACATTGAAGGAGACGTCACGGCCGACCATCATGCGTGAGAGCTCCTCCTTGGTCGTCTTGTTGGTCTCGACCGTGCCTATGCCCTTGCCCTTGCGCAGCACGGTGCAGCGGTCGGAGACGGCCATTATTTCGGAGAGCTTGTGGGAGATGAAGAGTATGCTCTTGCCCTCGGCGGCGAGGTTCTTCATGATGTCCATGAGCTCGTCTATCTCCTGGGGCGTCAGGACTGCGGTCGGTTCGTCAAAGATGAGGATCTCGTTGTCGCGGTAGAGCATCTTGAGTATCTCCACGCGCTGCTGCATGCCGACGGTGATGTCCTCGATCTTCGCGTCGAGGTCCACGTTCAGGCCGTAGCGCTGCGAGAGCTCCGTGACCTTTTCGCGGGCGGCCTGCTTCTGCAGGAAGCCAAGCTTCGTCGTCTCCGCGCCGAGAATGATGTTGTCGAGCACCGAGAACACGTCTACCAGCTTGAAGTGCTGGTGGACCATGCCGATGCCGAGCGCCGTCGCGTCGTTCGGGTCGCGTATCTCAACCTTTTCGCCGTCCTTGTAGATCTCGCCCTCCTCCGGCTGGTACAGGCCGAAAAGGACGCTCATAAGCGTGCTCTTGCCCGCGCCGTTTTCACCCAAAAGTGCGTGAATCTCGCCTTTTTTGAGCTGGAGCGTGATATCGTCGTTGGCAATAATGCCCGGAAAGCGCTTGGTGATGTGACGCATCTCAATTGCGTATGGCTGTTCCAATACTGACATCCTCCCTCTCCCTGCGCGCTGCGCGGACAACAGCCCGCCGCGGCGCGGATATAATTACTTTGCTTATACTATAACATTCGTCCAAATACAAACGAAATAGTCGAAAACAGCAAAAAAATACCGCGGCTTTTGCCGCGGTATTTTTTCAGTTTTTGGGTATGTACGCCGGGTTATCAGCCGCCGACAATCTGGCCCTGGTAATCAACGACGACGTTGGTCACAGCGGGCTCGGCGGTGGTGTCGTTGGAGACGACGATGGTGCCGTCGAACATGCCGGCCACGAGCGCCTTGTAGTCATCCTGAGTGAAGCTGTCGGACCACTGGGTGCTCTCCATCGGGATCTGGACGTAGTTGGCCTCGGGGTCATCGCCGGAGACGAGGCCCAGGGTCTCGATCTTGCCGCCGTGGTTGGCGAAGTTGCCGGCGAGGACTTCGCCGAGCATGTACTTGACGGTGGGGGCGAGGCCCTTCATGGCGGAGGTGACGGTCATGCCCTCGCCGTAAGCGCCGTCGATGATGCCGCTCTGGTCGACGTCGACGCCGATGAGCTTGCCGTTGACCTTGGCAGCAGCCTCAGCCGCGGAGGTGTAGACGCCGCCGCCGCAGGCGAAGACGACCTCGGTGCCCTGGCTGTACCAGGTGTCCATGACGGCGGTGATGTCGGCGCTGCCGTAGAACAGGCCGCCGTAGACGTACTTCATCTCAACGTTGATGTCCAGCTCCTTGGCAGCGGCGTCAACGCCCTGCACGAAGCCGTAGCCGTAGCGGACAACGGCCGGGACGGCCATGCCGCCGAGGAAGCCGAGCTTGGTGTAGCCGAGCTTCACAGCCGCGTAGCCGGCCATGTAGCCGCAGAGCTCTTCCTGGTAAACGGCGCTGTAGGCGTTGGCGGGCAGCTCATAGTACTCGTCGATGAGCTCGCCGTTTTCGTCGGTCGGGTTCAAGTCGCCGTCGCCCACGTCAAGGGCGATGAAGGTGACGTCGCTGTAGGTTTCGGCAGTGGCCTTGATGGTGTTGGCGAAGGCGTAGCCGGGCATGACGATAACGTTGTAGCCCTCGTCGATGGCGCTCTCGACCATGGCTATACGGTCGGCGTCGTTGTCGGAAGAGGGCTTGAAGTAGTTAAAGTCAAGTCCGTTGGCCTCACAGAACTCCTTGCAGGCCTCATAGGTGGTCTGGTTGAAGGACTGGTCGGTGATGTCGCCGTAGTCGGTGATCATGGCGACCCTGTAGTTGGTATCGTCCGGGGTATCGTCCGGGGTGTCGCTCGGGGTATCGTCTGGGGTGTCGCTCGGGGCGTCGCTCACGGCGCCGTCGTCCGGGGTATCGCTCGGGTCGGCAGCGGGGGTGCCGCAGGCCGCCAGGGCGAACACCATTACGAGAGCGAGAAGCAGTGCAAGAACCTTCTTCATTTCTGTATGTATCCTCCGTTTCATATTTTGATTCGGATATCCTCTGCACATTTCTGTGCTCTTTGGATTATATCACCTGTTCCTGTATCATTCAAGTGCATTGCCCGTATCCGATCTGTAAATTTATTATGTCAATCAGCCATCTCAGCGGCGGTGTCCAGCGCGAGGCTTATCATCTCGTTGAAGCCCGTCTGCCGCTCCTCGGGCGTGAGCAGCTCCGGCTTGTATAGGTGGTCCGATATCGTGCAGAGGCAGAGCGCGTGTCCGCCGGTGCGCGCGGCGGTCATGTAGAGGCCGGCGGCCTCCATCTCTACGGCGAGGACACCCATCTTCTTCCACTGGTCCGGCCCGTCCGAGCCGTCATTATAGAAGTTGTCCGCCGACCGGAAGTTGCCCGTCTTTAGATGCAGCCCGTACTCGCCCGCCAGGCGCTTGGCCGTCGTCACCAGCGTCCAGTCCGCCGTCGGAGCGGAAGTGCCGTTTATCCCGAACCGGTGGGCGAGGTGCCAGTCCGGGCAGGCCACGATCGCCCCCA
>ERZ1664524.38-NODE-38-length-10839-cov-4.739058_pt1 | contig 10839 bp, 7 predicted proteins | sample MGYA00575331_ERZ1664524 | MGnify/ENA primary metagenome ERZ1664524 (study PRJEB40874, sample SAMEA4040741) | Gallus gallus | biome: gut; material: content | place: India | collected 2016-01-01 | study: EMG produced TPA metagenomics assembly of PRJEB14491 data set...
CTATGCGGCCTATCACATAGCCCGGGTCCGGGAAGAGCTCCACGGTGACCTCTCCGCCGGCGGGCGGGTTCGAAGTGCTGGCGCGGGCGGAACCTCCCGTGCCGGTGGTGACAGTGAGGAGACGGTGGTCCGTCTCGTCATATGTGCCGCCCTGCATCTGACCGATGATGTTCAGGTCTTTGTTGGCCTCACCCAACCAGCCCATGGCATCGGAGATGTGACTGCCGGCCGTCTCCACGTCGCCGAGGATATACGGCGCACTGTCCGAGACGTAGTCTATGCGGCTGAGTATGTCGTTGAGGGAGGCTACGGTGTTGTCCACAAAGTCCACCGTCTCGCCCGCGATGTACGCGAGATCGTCCGAGGCGCTGCCCATGTAGCCGGAGACGGTGTTGAGCCGGCCCGTGATGGCAGAGGAGGAGTCCCCGGCGTTCAGGAGGGCTGCGTCCAAAAGGTCATGCAGCTTGGTGAGCTCGACGGAGAGATTTTCCGCGGAAGCTGCGGAGAGGTCAAGCGTCAGATAGGGCTCCATCTGGCCGACTATGCCGCCGACCTCCTTGCGGCCCAGGATGCTGCCGCTGTTGGTGCAGCTTTCCACATAACCGGACTGCCTGCCGACTATGCCGCCGATGTTGTAGCCCATGTGTTCATAGCCTACGGCGCCGGTGTTCATGCAGGCGCTGACGACGCCGGATGAGAAGCCCGCGATTCCGCCGGTATCGGTGTAGTCGTTTATGAGCTCGGTCGTGGAGTCTATTTCCGTGAGGCTGAGCCCGCTGACGTCCGGCGCGACCTCCTGGGCGGTGGTATTGACAGAGGAGGAGTTGACGCAGCGAACGATGCTGCCGAGGTTCTGCCCGGCGACGCCGCCGGTATAGTGCTGTCCGGTCACCGTGCCGGAGACGCGGCAGTTTTCGATAACGCCTTCCTTCTCGTTCGCGCCGACGAGCCCGCCCGTAGAGGTGAGGGCCTCAACATCGCCGGTAAAGGAGCAGTCGGATATGGTGCCGGAGTTGTTGCCGGCAAGGCCGCCTGCATATTGCGCGGAGCCGCCGGGACGGACCTCGCCGGAGAGGTTCAGCTCGCGCACCACGGCCCCGGGCTGGATGTAGCGGAAGAAGCCCGTGTGGGAGCGGTTCGCCGTCAGGCTGAGACCGGAGATCGTGTGGCCCCCGCCCTCGAATACGCCGGCGAAGGTGGGTATCGAAGAGAAACCGGAGCCGGTGAGGTCCAGGTCCGTCTGCAGGTAGACGGTGACGCCCTTGGAATAGCTGTCCACGGCGCAGGCCTCCGCAAGCGCCAGCAGGTCCTCCAGACTGTTGAGGTAGTAGCTGACGTCGGCCGGCTCCTGGGCGTCGGCCGCCAGCACGGAGATCGTGATGGTCAGCAGCCCGAGCACCAGCAGCAGGCACAGTATCAATGCGACAAGCCTTTTAAATATCATCGCCTTTTTCCTCCCCAGTCTCGCTCTCGTCGCCGTCCCCGGCAAGTTCCTCGGAGGGCGGCAGTTCCGGTCTTGTTTCGTCAACCTCTATGGTGCCGGACTCGACCATGGCGTGCAGGCTGCCCTGGAACACGCCGCGCACGTCCGCGTCGATAAATCCGGATATCTGGCCGCGGACTCGTCCATGCAATCTTATCGTGCTGCCCTCGACATGGGTTATTTCCGGTCCCTTTATGGCAAAGGCGGTTTTTTCTATGAGCAGGTCGCCCAAGAGCAATATCTGGGGCAGCACGCCCATTACGAGGAAGATGGAGATTATTGTGCCGCGTCCGAGACAGGTGCCTATGGACGATATCGTGTTGTCCGAGGTCATCCGGCCGATTATGAGCCCCGCCGAGGCCAGCATCGCACCGGAGGTGATGATGGTCGGGAAGGCCTGGTTCAGAGTTTCGACCATGGCTTCCTTTATCGGCATGGATTTCTTGAGATCAAAGTAGCGGCTCGAGATGACGATGGCGTAGTCTATGTTCGCGCCCCTCTGTATGGCGCTGACGATGAGGTAGGAGATGAAGAACAGGTTCGAGCTCGTGAGGTAAGGCACGGAGAAATTTATCCAGATACTGCTCTGGATGACGATTATGAGCAGTATGGGCAGGCCGACGGACTTGAAAGTGAAGAGCAGCACCGCCACGACGAAGAGCGCGGAGAGGATGCTGATGAGCAGGTTGTCCGTCGAGAAGGAGGAGCGCAGGTCACAGGCGTTGACGCTCTCGCCTACGAGGACGCAATCGTCATAGAACACCTTTGCCTGGGCGCGCAGGGTCTCGAGGAAGTCGAAGGTCTCGTACGCCTCCTCGGGCAGGTCCAGGTAGATGACGAAGCGCGACCAGTTTTCGCCCTCGAGCTGGGCGCGGCCGAAGTCCAGCTCCGCGCACATCTCGTCCAGCATCTCGCTCATGTCGCGCTCGAGCGAGACGTAGCCCTCATCCTTTTGCTGCTTGAGGTAGGTTATCATGTCCAGGAGCGGCACGGCGTAGTCGTCTATTGAGGAGACGATCTGGCCGTAGTCCTTTTCGTTGACGGCGTAGGCGGCGTAGAGGAGGCGGGCGGCCTCGATATCCTGGTCCGTGAGCTCGGCGAACTGGCGGGGCTTGAGTGCGGAGGTGACGGTATAGCCGTCCATGGCCTCGATATTCGCCAGGCCCATGCAGCTTTCCACCTCCGGCAGGGCGGCGATGGCTTTCAGGAGCCGCGCCTCTTTCTCGTAGTCGCCGGAGGGGACGAGCATGGCGACAAGGTTGTCCGTTCCGAAGGTGGAGGCGACCATCTTGTCGGCTATTTTACTCTCGTTCTGCTTAACCGTATCGAGCGTGCTGTAACCGTAGACATAGGGGCAGCGGTTCGAAAATACGAAAGCCGCCGCCGCGACTATCAGAAAGAGCGGCGGGATTATATACCGCGTTTTGACGGTCAGCTTGCCCCAGAGCGTGATCTTGGGGACAAAGCTCTTGTGGTGAGTCTTGTCTATGGCCTTGGAGAAGAGGACCAGCAGCCCGGGCATGAGCAGGAACACCGAGAGCATGCTCATGACGATGGCCTTTATGAGCACGATGCCCATGTCGTAGCCGAGCCGGAAGTGCATTAGCGTCAGCGAGGCGAGGCCGGAGATTGTCGTGAGGCTGGAGGCACTTATCTCGGGTATAGCCTTGGAGAGGGCGGCGACGGCCGCGTCCCTGGCCTCCAGGCGCTCGCGCTCTTCCGTATAGCGGTGGCAGAGGATGATGGCGTAGTCTATGGCGAGCGCCAGCTGCAAGACGACGGCGATGGAGTCTGTGACATAGGAGATAGTCCCAAACCAGTAGTTCGTACCCATGTTGAGGAGCGCCGCCGCCCCAAAGGTGATGAGCAGCACCGGTATTTCCATATAGGTGTTGGAGGTGAAGAGCAGCACCGCCACTATGATGAAGATGGCGATGCCGAGCACGACGACCATCTCGGACTTTATGGTCTGCTCAAGCGGGTTTCCCACCTCGGAGCTTATGTAGCAGTCGTAGCCGGAGAGGAGAGACTTTATCTCGTCCATGGCGGCTTCGCTGACGGCGGAGGTCGTATCCCCGTCGAAGGTGACGGCAAAGAGGGCGGATGCGTTTTTATAGTGGTCCTCCGTGGCGTCGAACTCCACGGAGTGGACTCCGTCCACGGCCTCGAGCCGGGGCAGCAGCTTTTCCGCAGCCTCGTAGGTGATGCTGGAGACCATGACGTTCGCCGTGGCAAAGGTGGTGAATTCGGACTCCATGATGTCCAGGCCGCGCCTTGTCTCCGTGTCTTTGGCGAGGTAGCTCGTGATATCGTCATTCACGTTGACCCAATTGCGGGAAAAAACGCAAAAAACGGCCAAGACGGCAAAGAACAGAAAGAACAAGGTCTTTCTGTCCACGATCACCGCCGCGACCTTTTGCATGAACGAGCCTCCGCTCCGCTTTTCCATACTCCAACTCCTCGCAAAGCGCACGACGCAGCTTAATCCAACATCTTGTATTTTACCATCCGGGACGCCCGGCGTCAACGCGCACATCTAGTAAACTTCAGCATAACGCGGGAGCATTAGAGGATAATTAAATTTTTGACTTTACTCTGATTTAACAAACGGCGGCTTTTTCATTTTACATGCGCCGAATATTCTCCATGATGCAGGGCGAAAAGCCCGCACGACAATACATATAAGGAGAATTTGAAAAGATGAAAAAGACTCTCGCCATAGCACTGGCGCTCGTTCTCTGCCTGGGCCTTCTGGCGGCCTGCGGCGAGCCCGCTTCCGACCCCACCGACGCTCCCGTATCCGACGCCCCGCAGAGCGAGGCCCCCTCGAACGAGCCCATCGAGCTTTCCGGCACTGTTGTCGTGAACGGCTCCACCTCCATGGGCGACGTGATAAACGCCCTGACCGAGGGTTTCAACGAGATAAACCCCGACGTGCAGATCAGCTACACCGGTTCCGGCTCCAGCGCGGGCATCGAGGGTGTCCTGGCGGGCAGCTGTGACCTGGGCCTCTCCAGCCGTGAGCTCTCCGAGGACGAGCTGGGCGAAGGCGCTGTTGCGAACGTCATCGCCAAGGACGGCGTAGCCGTCGTCGTGAACCCCGAGAACCCCGTGGCCGAGCTGACCAGCGAGCAGATAGCCAAGATCTTCACCGGCGAGATCACCAACTGGTCCGAGCTGGGCGGCAATGACGCCGAGATCGCCGTGTTCGGCCGCGACGCCGCCTCCGGCACCCGCAGCGCCTTTGAGGAGATCCTCGGCATCGAGGACAAGTGCGCCTACCTGAACGAGTACAGCACCACCGGCGACGTCATCGGCAATGTCGCCTCCAACCCGAACGCCATAGGCTACGCCTCCCTCTCTGCGGTGAACGAGACCGTCACCGCCGTAGCGGTCGACGGTGTGGCTCCCAGCGAGGCCACCGTTGCGGACGGCAGCTTCCCCATCCAGCGCCCCTTCGTTATCGTCACCGTCGAGGGCACTGAGCTCTCCGCCGAGGCCAAGGCCTTCCTCGACTACGCTATGAGCGCCGAGGTCGCAGAGATCATCGCCGCCGCCGGCGCCGTCTCCGCCAACGCCTAAGACCCGGTCCCCCAAGAACGGCAAAGGCCCCCACAATACTGGGGGCCTGTTGCCCTGTAATAAGGGGTGCATCTGACAGGCGCTCAACTGGGCCTGAACCTCTGTCAGATCCACCCCTGGAAGGAATAGAGGTAAGTGCATTGAATGAAGTCGTTACACCGAAGGGAGGAAGCGGCAAAGTGAAAACGGCGTCCCGAAGGGGAAAGGCGGATAAAGCCGCCGCCGCGCCCGATTGCGCCAAGGCCGCAGAGCGCATAGATGGAAAAAGCGGCGCGAAAGATGTGATGGAGTTCGTCATGAAGGCGACCTTTCTCATCTGCGGACTGGTAGCCGTCGCCTTTGTCCTTGTGATCTCGATCTATCTCATCGTCTCCGGGATCCCGGCGATACGCGAGGTGGGGCTCTTTGAGTTCCTCGGCGGCACGAACTGGGACCCGGCAAACAAGAGCGGAAACCCGGCCTACGGCATCCTGCCCATGATCCTCACGAGCGTCTACGGTACGGCGGGGGCCATTGTAATAGGCGTGCCGATAGGTTTCCTAATGGCCGTGTTCCTCTCCAAAGTCGCAAACCGGAAGCTCGCCGCCGTCATACGCGAGGTCGTGGACCTGCTTGCGGGGATACCCAGTGTCGTCTACGGCCTGGTCGGCATGATGGTGCTGCTGCCCGCCATACGCGAGTTCTTCGGTCTGCCCGCGGGCGACAGCCTGCTGGCCGCCATAGTAGTCCTGGCCATCATGATCCTGCCTTCCATCATCTCCGTCTCAGAGACGGCGCTAAACGCCGTGCCGCGCGAATATGAGGAGGCCTCCCTGGCCCTCGGCGCGACGGAGCTCGAGACCTATTTCCGAGTCTCCGCTCCGGCGGCAAAGAGCGGCATCGCCGCTGCGGTCGTGCTCGGCGTTGGACGAGCCATAGGCGAGGCCATGGCCATACTTATGGTCGCGGGCAACGTTGCAAATATGCCGAGCCTGCTCACCAGCGTCAAGTTCCTCACCACAGCGATAGCCGGCGAGATGGGCTATGCCGACGGGCTGCACCGTCAGGCGCTCTTCTCCATCGGCCTTGTGCTCTTCCTCTTCATCATGCTCATAAACGCGGCGCTCAATCTGTTCCTCAAGCGCAGTAAGGAGGACAAAGCGTGAAAGAATCGATAACAAAGGGCCTCAGCCCGCGCAGAAAGGCATATGACCTCACCATGCGTGTGCTGCTCTACACCTCGGCCGTCCTCATCTGCGCGCTGCTGGTTTTTCTCATCGGCTACATACTCTGCCGCGGCATACCGCATCTGAGCTGGCAGTTCCTCACGAGCGAGGAGAGCGTCATAAAAGACATTGAGGGTATCCTGCCTGCGATACTCAACACCGTTTACGTCATCATAGCGACGCTCATCTTCATCCTGCCCCTGGGCGTGGGCAGCGCCATCTACCTGACGGAATACGCCACGAACAAGCGGCTCGTCTCGGCCATCGAGTTTGCCACGGAGACGCTCTCCGGCATGCCGAGCATTATCTTCGCGCTCGTCGGCGTGATCGTGTTCTGCGAGCTCTTCGGCCTGGGCGTCAGCCTCATAGCGGGCGCGCTCTCGCTCGTTATGATGACCCTGCCGACAGTCATAAGGACGACACAGGAGTCGCTCAAGACCGTGCCGCAGAGCTACCGAGAAGGCAGCCTGGCCCTGGGCAGCGGCAAGTGGCACATGATTCGCACCGTGGTCCTGCCCTCCTCCGTGGACGGCATCGTCACGGGCTGCATTCTGGCCGTGGGCCGCATCGTCGGCGAGAGCGCCGTTCTGATGTTCACGGCGGGCATGGGTACGCGCCTGGCCAAGTACGGCGACACCGTCGGAGAGTTTTTCAAGAACCTGTTCGACAGTTCCGGCGCGACGCTCACCGTCGCCCTCTACAACTACGCAAAGGAGCGCGCCGACTTCGATTCGGCCTTTGCCGTGGCCGTCGTGCTGCTTGTCATCGCCTTTGCCATCAACATAGCCGCGAAGCTCGCGGGCAAGAAGCTCAAAAAACGCTGAGAGCGGGAGATAATAAATGAGTGAAAAGACGATAATCGAGGCGAGGAACCTCGAACTATACTACGGCGACAACCACGCGCTCAAGTCGGTGTCGCTCGAAATACCGGAAAACCGCATAACAGCCCTCATCGGGCCATCCGGCTGCGGCAAGAGCACCTTCCTCAAGACGCTCAACCGCATGAACGATTTGGTTCCGGGCGTGCGCATCGAGGGCGAGGTGCTCTATAACGGCGAGAACATATATGGGAAAGACGTGGACGTAACGCGCCTGCGCAAACAGATAGGTATGGTGTTCCAGAAGGCGAACCCCTTCCCCATGAGCATCTATGACAACATCGCCTACGGACCGCGCACCCACGGCATCAGGAACCGCGCGAAGCTCGACGACATCGTGGAGCGCTCGCTGCGCGACGCGGCCATATGGGACGAGGTGAAGGACAGGCTGAATAAAAGTGCCCTGGGCCTCTCCGGCGGCCAGCAGCAGAGGCTCTGCATAGCGCGCGCCCTGGCCGTGGAGCCGGACGTGCTGCTCATGGACGAGAGCACCAGCGCCCTGGACCCCATCTCCACCTCGAAGATAGAGGAGCTTGCTATGGAGCTCAAAAGCCGCTATACTGTGGTCATGGTGACGCACAATATGCAGCAGGCTGTGCGAGTATCGGACATGACGGCCTTCTTCCTGCTGGGCGAGCTGGTGGAGTTCGGCGAGACCGAGAGGCTCTTCTCGCACCCGCGGGATAAGCGGACCGAGGACTATATAACGGGGAGGTTCGGCTGATATGAGGCAGAGATTCGACGGGCAGCTCGCCGCCCTGAACCGCGAGCTCATAAGCATGGGGGCGCTCTGCGAGGAGGCCATAGCCGTCACAGCGCGCTCGGTGCTGGATGCGGACAGGAACCTGCTCACGAGGGTAAGCGCCCTCGAGGAAGAGATTGACCAGAAGGAGCGCGAGATTGAGCGCGTCTGCCTGAGGCTCCTCTTGCAGCAGCAGCCCGTGGCGGGCGACCTGCGGCAGATCTCCGCAGCGCTCAAGATGATAACGGACATGGAGCGCATAGGCGACCAGGCCTTGGATATAGCCGAGACAGCGGGCTTCATGGGTGAGCTGGACGAGGCCGACGCGGAGCTCTTCAAGCGCTTGGCGCAGACCGTTGTTGCAATGGTGACGGACAGCGTGGACGCCTACGTCAGCCGGGACCCTGCTGCCGCGAGGGCGGTGGCGAGGCGCGACGACGAGGCAGACGCCGTGTTCAAGGCGATAAAGAGCGCCATGATCGAGCGGCTCTCCAGGCGGCCGGGGGACGGCGAATATGCGCTGGACCTTCTCATGATCGCAAAATACCTCGAGCGCATAGGCGACCACGCCACAAACATTGCAGAGTGGGTGGAGTTCGCGGCCACGGGCTACTATAAAGGCCGGGAGGTCTTGTGATGATATACTGTGTAGAGGACGACGCGAGCATAAGAGACATCGAGGTATATGCGCTGCGCTCGACGGGCTTTGAAGCCGAGGGCGTGGAGAGCGGCCCCGCGCTCTTTGCCGCGCTCAAAAGAGTTCCGGCGGAGCTTATCATCCTGGACGTCATGCTCCCGGGCGAGGACGGGCTGGATATACTCAAAAAGCTCCGCCTCGGCGCCGCCACGCGGAACGTCCCCGTCATCATGGCGACGGCGCGCGGCGAGGAATACGACAAGATAACAGGTCTCGACTCCGGCGCGGACGACTATTTGGTGAAGCCCTTCGGGATGATGGAGATGGTAAGCCGCGTCCGTGCGGTCCTGCGCCGGGCGAATCCCGAGCGCGTGAAGGCGCCGCTCTCTCTGGGCGGGGTGACGCTGGACCCGGTGAGCCACAGAGTAACAGCGGGCGGCGAGGAGATCTCTCTGACGCTGAAGGAGTTCGAGCTGCTGCACACGCTGATGTCGAGCCCCGGCGTGGTGTTCACGCGGGACCGGCTGCTCAGCGAGATCTGGGGAACTGACTACGACGGCGAGACCAGGACCGTGGACGTCCACGTCCGAACGCTGCGGCAGAAGCTGGGCGAGGCCGGCAGCATTATCGGAACGGTGCGCGGCGTGGGCTACAGGACGGAGGCGTGAGAGATGACGAAACGCATATTCCGCTCCGTTATCCTGACGGCGCTGGCTGTGTTTGTGGCCTGCCTTGCCCTTGTCGTGGGTGCGCTGTACAGCTATTTTTCCGCGCGGCAGGAGAGCCAGCTGACCACGGAGGCGCGGCTGGCGGCTGCGGGAGTGGAGGCCCAGGGCCTCGACTACCTCGAGAGCTTGGGCCGGCGTGACGGGCTGCGCCTGACTTGGATAGCCGCAGACGGTTCCGTGCTCTACGACTCGAACGCTGACGCGGCAGGGATGGAGAACCACGCGGAGCGCGAAGAGGTCAAGGAGGCGCTGGAGACGGGCAGCGGCGAAGGCAGCCGCGTTTCCGCCACGCTCAGCGAAAAGACCGTCTACGTAGCGCTGCGCCTTTCGGACGGGACGGTCCTGCGCGCTGCGGCCTCTCACTACACTGTGCCGACTCTGCTCTTCGGCATATTGCAGCCGCTGCTGGTCATAATCATACTTGCGATAGCGCTCTCAGCCTTTTTGGCTTCGCGGCTGTCGAAGCGCATCGTGGGACCGCTCAACGCCATAGACCTGGACCATCCTCTTGAAAACGAGACATACGACGAGCTCTCGCCCCTGCTGACCCGCGTGGAGCGGCAGCAGCGGCAGATACGCTCCCAGCTGGACGAGCTTAACAGGCGGCGGCGCGAATTCGAAGCCGTCACGGGCAGCATGTCGGAGGGGCTCATCCTTCTGGACTCGGAGAGCCGGGTGCTGAGCATCAATCCCGCTGCGCGCCGGATCTTCGGCGCAGGTGAGGACTGCGTCGGACAGGACATCCTGACCGTGGACCGCAGCCCGGAGCTGCGCGCGCTGCTGGAGCGGGCTCGCGGCGGCGAGCGGGCCGAGGCCGGCATAGAGCGCATGGGCCTCGAGTACCAGCTGACAGTCAGCCCGGTCACGGGCGGAGGCGCGGTTCTGCTCATCTTCGACGTGACGGAGCGGCGCAGGGCGGAGCGCATAAGGCGCGAGTTCACGGCGAACGTCTCGCACGAGCTCAAGACCCCGCTGCATTCGATCATGGGCGCGGCGGAACTGCTGGAGGCCGGACTTGTGAAGCCCGGGGACGAAGCTGGGTTCTACGGCAGGATACGCTCGGAGTCCGCGCGGCTCCTGGCGCTCATCGAGGACGTCATAGACCTCTCCCGCATGGACGAGGGAGAGAGCTTCCCAACCGAGGAGACGGACCTGCACGAGCTCGCGCAGGAAGTTGCCGCCCAGCTGGCCCCGGAGGCGGAAAAGAGAGGCATAGCCCTCCGAGTGGAGGGCGGGGAAGCAAAGCTCATGGGCGTGCGCAGGCTGCTCTGGGAGATAGTCTGGAACCTGGCGGACAACGCCGTGAAGTATGGACGCGACGGCGGCTGCGCCGTAATAACCACGGAGACGCGGGAGGATACGCTGCGGCTCAGGGTGCGGGACGACGGCCCCGGCATCCCGCCGGAGCACCAGCCCCGGGTGTTCGAGCGTTTCTACCGCGTGGACAAGAGCCACTCGAAGGCGACGGGCGGCACCGGCCTGGGCCTTTCCATCGTGAAGCACGCTGCGCAGTACCACAAGGGCCGCATCAGCCTCTGGTCGGACAAGGACGGGACCGAGATCACCATAGACTTCCCCCAAAAC
>ERZ1664524.41-NODE-41-length-10521-cov-18.095452_pt1 | contig 10521 bp, 11 predicted proteins | sample MGYA00575331_ERZ1664524 | MGnify/ENA primary metagenome ERZ1664524 (study PRJEB40874, sample SAMEA4040741) | Gallus gallus | biome: gut; material: content | place: India | collected 2016-01-01 | study: EMG produced TPA metagenomics assembly of PRJEB14491 data set...
CCAAGCCAGTATCGCCCTTGACACCCTGTATTCCTTGCTCTCCCTGCGGCCCTTTGATGTTTACCGGGTCAGGGTTGGCAAGACTGCCGTTGTTCGTCCAGCTAAGGACGCCCTCTGCCGATACAGCAGGGGTAAACACAGCGCCAGGTTCGCCCTGGGGGCCTTGGGCGCCGGTCGCGCCGGTATCGCCCTTGGGGCCTTGGATACCCTGCTCGCCCTGTGGGATTGTGAAATCAAAAATAGCGGCATTTGCTGTGCCGCTATTGGACACAGTTGCATCCGAGCCAGGAGCGCCAGTAGTTACTGTGCCAATCGCGATTGTCGCAGCCGTACCCGTCTCACCTTGTGGCCCAGTCGCTCCGGTTTCACCCTGTGGGCCTTGTGGGCCTCGAATTTGTCCTTGGCTTATCCAGCTTCCAGGCTCAGTTGTCGTGTCCCACATGTATACGGTATAAGGCTCCGATGCACCAACGTTGTACATATCGCCCTGGTTCGGCTCAGTAACCGCCGCCTGCAATGCCTCAAGGCTTGCATAAGTTCCCATAATACTAAGGCCCTTGCCGGGAATACCTTGGGGGCCTTGCTCGCCTTGCACACCCTGCGGAATGCCAAATTCCAAATTGATAACCGTGCCGGATGTGGTTTTTGTAACGCTTGCAGGCTCGGACGGCTCTAGCGTTTCAGCGGTCACGGTCAAATCAATAACAGCCTGCGCCGCGCCCAACGCCGCCGCAATTTCCTGCGTCAAGATGTTATAATAATTTGTGCTAGTGATTGTATCATCGGGAACAGCGGCTGGCTGAATAGCGAGGCGGAAATAAAAAGTAGTGATTTTTTGGCTATCTGCGTTATAAAGAGACAAATCGCAATACGCCTCGCCGTGTACGGTAAGCGCCTGCGGCACTAACAGGCAGGTGGCGACATTCCCCTCGAAAGTAACAGCCGGATTGTTATCCGCGTCATATTCATAAAAGCATACGGTACCGTCTGGCTTTTCGATGTTTACGATGCCAATAACGCCCGTGGGAATTGTCCACGGGCTGCCATTATCAGTGATTGTAATAGCGACATACCGGGTATCACTATCATATTGTACCGCCGATACCTGCGGGGGAAATGACGGGGTCGCTAAATCAAGCGTTATTGAGGTCGTTATTTCCATACTTTGCCTCCAATTCCGTTATTTTAGATTCTAATTTTGAAACAATTTGTTCTAATTTTCGTATTTTCCCATGCGTGATTTGCGCATCAGCCCAAAGTACGGAAGAAACGCGGCCATATTGCACACTTGCTACATCAACAGCACCATCTTTTTGCGTATAATCTACGAGCCATGGGAAAGCCTGCTCCATATCCTCTGCGATAAACCCGTAAAATGCATGATCTTTTTCAAGTCCGCTGCGTGCTTCATATGTAACGGCTGGAACAGCATCTATTAATTCCGGCAATCCCTCTTGTGAAATTGGCTGAATCCGCTTTTTATACCGTCGTGCCGAATAAATAATACCTAAAGAATATCCACCGCTGCGCTCTACAAGGCGGGTATTCGCATCACCCCCGGCAGATGGGGGAGACGCCATAATAAGCCGACCACCGACACCCACATTTTGTGCCACAAACGAACACGAGCACTCAATGGCATTTCCAATATCGCCAATATACACATATCCGGGCGCATATAATTTACCAGCCCAAAATTGTATACCAGATTCGGACGAACCAGTATATATTTGCAAATATCCAGCACTAGAGCCAGATTTAGTCATTGCATTACCGGAAATTACAAATCCAGCGATATTCCCACTATTAGCTGTAATTGTGCCGTTTACAGTTGCGTTAGAAAATGTGCCATTGCTGCTAGTTATGTTGTTGTATGTCCCGCCTCTTGCAGTTACATTATTAAGAGTTGCATCTGTCGCATATAAATTCCCGCTTGAATCAACTCCGAAATTTGATCCAGCCAGAAATACAATATTTGAGCGTTTGGCACCGGCTAAATTTGCAGTTATGCCGGTCGTTCCCAAATACAAAGCATTATTAGCGGTATAAAGGGCCTGATCGCTGATTGTCCAGCCGCCAATGCTCCCTGCGGTTGCGTTGATGGTACCGCTAACCGTAAGATTGCCATCGCCGTCAAACCCCAATTTGATATTGCCAACATCATCTTTTACCGTGATCGTATTTTCTGTAAGATTCAGGATAAAGTTGCCGTCTACACTGGACAAAATCCCGGCTGTGATTCGCGCCGCGCTCATGCCGCCCGCTGTAATAAAGTCAGCTACAATTTGCCCGTCCTGCGTTATTGCGGTAGAATATGGGCCATTAACACCCGTCGAAGAATACCCAAGGCCACCAAGATTCCAGCGCCAAACCTGCGTTGCCGTCTCCTTGCTGTCGGTATTCATTATCAAAATTTGATAAATCGTACCGTCAGGGTTGGTATCCAGAATTACATAACCTGCATCCCCATTTAGAATGCTTGATGTCGCATCTTTGATGGCGATCTGGATAAGCTGATTAAAATTGGAATTCGGATTGGAAATCTCTTGCGAAAGCGTCTTTATTTGATTTTGAATTTTCGGGGGCGTGGTGGAAAGAATCACCTCATTTTTTTCGGGGTAATATGGATATTCCCAATATTCCACCACTTCATGGAGCACAGCGGTTTTGCGGGTATCATCGATTAAAAGAACGCTGCTCAATAAATCAAATTGCTGGAAATTGTATAGGCCCGGGTTTGTCTTAGCCAAGTCCATAACAGAACATGAATAGGAGGCCGAAGGCCGGGCCATTTCGGCCAACATGGTTTGTGCATCTTCTAAGAGGTTTTCAGCGACGGTATAACGATCGTCTTGCCAATATCCGCAAATAATCTTGCTCGAATATTCGTTATTATCTATGTAAGGCAGCCCATTATTTACGCTGCTTATAGATAGATTATCTTTTCCGTATGGGTAAAGCCGGGTGATGAAGTCAGTCGATTTTCCCTTGTAATTGATTTCTTTCAGATTGAGCGCCATTGACGCAAAAGCCCCGGCATAAGGCCCAGGTTCAGCCGAATAGGCTAAAACCTGGCGGTTTAAATTGTCATACCGAAAAACAACATTGTAAACTTCTTTACACCGCTCCAACACATCAAAAGGTGTTGCACCCGAAAATTCCACAGTGCGCTGCAAATCATTGCCCGAATGATCTTGCAATGACCATGTGCCAGGGAGCACTCCCTGAACAGTCGCAGCCATGGTGGAGCTGCCATTAGTGTACGGGACAAGCATTGTCGCTTTAAGCTCATCCAAATCAAGCTGGCATTTAATCTTCGCAGTTTCACCGCCGCCGTCTATTGCCTTTACCGTATAAAGCTGCCCGCCACGGTCGCGGATTTGCGCTTCTTCAACGATTAACGGATATTGCTCATCCCAAATCGATATCTCAAAAATCAATTCGTCCAGCCCGGAATACATCTTTTTCACATAGTAGTCATCTATGCGCAAGACATTTTCGCCAATCGTCAACATAGAGCATCACCAAAATATTGGATAGTATTGAATTTGTACATTGTCTACTCCTTCCGCCGCAATGGTGTTCCAGCCTGGGACAAGCTGTGGGAATGTTTGAAACTGAAACCCCTGGGCATAGGGGGCGTTCTCATACAGCAATCTTTTATTGATGCCATCGATCACAATTTGATCCCCTATCACAAGGTTCGAAAAAGCAGCACCGCCTAAATTCCCCTCGGTTGCCGTCAATGTGCCGGACAAAATCACATCTGTATATGGAGCGGAGGAAGTACAGAAAATGGTTAGGCCGCTTGCTGTAACCAGCGGCCCATGTTGCATTCCGGTGAATGTATATTCAGCCGTCCCGCCGCCATCCCCGACAAATGTAAGCGTTCCGGCGGATTGTAATACGCTCCGATAAAAATATCCATCCGGCAAAAGGATTTCTACCGTTCCCCAGCAATCCTTGTCGAAAAAAGTCTTATTTTGCAAAACTTCATGCCGATCTGCGCCAAAGAAAAACATTGTAAAATTGATTTCTTTTAGCCCAAATGTCTGCGTAATCAAATTAAACGCAGTGCGATTTTTACCTTGCAAAATTTGTGAATCAACAGGCATAGCCTCAATGGTATAATCCCGGAGCATTTTTGCGTTATAATATTTTTCGTGTTTCCCATTAAGAAACATTTACATTTCCTCCCATGCTATTTGCTCGGAAGTCCACCATGCCGTTGCGCGGGCCACCTCCCGGCTATCCATTTCCAAAATCACAGGCGCGGCCCAGCGTGGGCCATTGCTAAGCCCGCTAGCTGTCTGCGCAGACAGGCCATTGGTTGCAATGTCAAGCAGCATGGCTTGCTGATCCTGCGTAAGCACCATTTCGCCATCTGCAAGCATGGCAGGGCCTTGGCGCTGCGGGTCATCCACATTGTAAATACCGCCTTCGTGGAATCGGGGGAGCGTGACCTTACCAATTTCACCGATTGTACCAAGCCCAATTGCGCTAGATACCTTATTAATGCCACGGATTATTCCATTGATTAACGCAATCGCAGCATTAATGACTGCTTCAGCAATGCTAGGAATTAAATTAAAGAGACTACGGAAAATTTCAACGACATTATCCCAAGCGGCTTCCCAATTCCCTGTAAAAACATTTGCAATAAATTGCAGTAAATTGGAAAATATATTAATAACTGTTTCAATAATTGGCATTATCGCCTTAATTGAATCAGAAAGAACACCGCCAAATATTTCCGCTAACGCTGTTAAAATTGGCGAAATTGCTTCGAGGGCAGGAGCCAATGCATCTACCAATTCTAGGAGCGACGGCATTAATGCATCTACCAATTCTGCTATTGGCTCAATGATTGCGGTCATCACATCTAGTAAGGGTGGCAATATAGCTTCTACAATGCTCATTAGCGGCTCTAATAAAAGCATGGCAGCATCTACAATTTGCATTAGTGGATCTAATAATGTTGTAATTATATCCACTAGCATTGGAAGCAATTCGCCAATCGCTGGTGTTAATGCCGATAAAATTTGTGAAATTGAATCAACTATTGGCGGCAAAACTTCTTGAATAACCGGAAGAATAGATTCGATTATTTGAGTTAAAATCGGGATTAATTCTTCTCCAAGCGGAACAAGCAATAATTCAACAGACCTTTTTAATCCTTCCAGCATTGACCCAAGGTCATTATATTTTACCTCGGCCATTTCCCCTAATGCGTCACCAGTCGAATATGCACCATCTGCAATATCCGCTAATTGGGTCACGACTTCTGGCCCCAAGTCTTCCCACATAGTGCCAAAAAGATCAACACCTGCAAGATTTTGTTCTAGCGGATCTTCCATTGCAGCTAACGCTTCGATGGTTTGAAAAAATGCTTCCCTCGCGGTTTCGCCACCAGCCGCAAATTTTGCGGACATTTCATCAGCATTCAAGCCGATTTTTTGGAACCCTTCGGCGGTGCTTGTGCTCCCATCTACGACACGAATCCCAAATTCTTTTACTGCATCACCGATTTTATCTAGGTTCCATGCGCCGGTCTCGGCTCCCTCTTGGAGGATCGAAAACATGTCCTCCGCATCCAGGCCGACCTTAGCGAATTGCACCGAATATTCGGATATCGTGTCCAGCAATTCGCCGGAATAATCCAGGCCATTTTGTGCGCCGGTAGCGATAAGGTTCATAGCCGTTTCGCTATCAACGCCAAAATTTTTCATCATCGCGCTAGTTGCGCGGATTGCCTCAGCTACATCATATTCAAAAGTTTCACGCAGTAATAGTGCATTCTGTGTCACTTCCTGCATAGTCCCAGCATCAAGCGCGCCAAGATTTTGCCGTACAACAGACATTGCATCCGCAATGTCCTCAAACGATTCGCCGTAATTGTTGGCGTAAATATTTTTTAGTACGCCTTCATATTCTTCAAGTTCTGCCGCCGACGCCCCGGTCGAAGCGGCAATATTATTCATTGCCTTGTCAATAGATACCGCGCTTTTAACCGCCTGTGTACCTACAGCTACAGCCGCCGCACCTATCGCCGCAAATGCCGTGCCTGCCGCTTTACCAACCGCGCCCCATGCCGATGCACCTTTTTTTGCCCCGGATTCTACTTTCGTATTTGCATTTGATATATCATTATCAAGCTGGCTATCATTTGCTCGGATTAAATACTCAATTTTGCCAACGCTTGGCACATGATCACCTCATTTCGGCCATAGCCATCATCATTTCTGCCATTTTGCGCAAGCCTTCTTCCTTTGTCGCCGCACTATTCACCGTTGGCCGCAATGCATATTCCGCTTTAAGCTGTGCAATGCGTCGTCTTTCATCAGCGTTATATTTAGTCGGCTTTGGCAAAGGCTGCCCACGTATCCCGACAATTTGTGAAAACCGAGTATCTTCGGGGAGGGCGCGAAGCAAATCTAAGAATGTCCACCAATGTAACCGGGTTTTGTGCAAATCGATCTTATATACTTGAATGAAAGCCGCATAAATAGCCCATGCATCCTGCTCAAAATCCATAAGCCTTTTCCCAGATGACTTTTGCCCGGCGGATACAATTTTTTGAATGATTGCTTCTAGCAATTTTGCCTTTCGCTCATACGATAAAAATCGCAAAAAAAATCTATGGCACACCATAAGCCATAGACATAAATCAATTTTTTCAATTTCAGAAAATGTCGAATCTTGCAATACAGATTGCATCTGCAAAATATTTTGCACCCACGGCCTAATTTTTACCCGCCGGCCATAAAATTCAATGTATTCTGGCGGTTGGGTTTGCAAGCTTACCATGCTTGCCGCTTAAAAGAATTGGATCTGGTTTTTGCGGCCTTTGTAAGTGCAGGCTGTATCACATCTTGGATATACGGATAAACATCCTTAAACATTCCTGCCGGATTCTGATTATAAATTTCCATCAAAGTTTCAGTATTTTCATCACCGAGCAATAGTCGGAAAGTATCAACAATAGCCCGGCCAAGTTTTTCTATTTCCGCTTGTTCAAGATTTCCTTTCTGCGCTTTTTTTTGCAAATCCAATATATCCACCTGTAATTTTCGGGCTTTCGTAAGCAAGTCTGGCGTAATCGTAAGAGAAATATCTAGTTTTTTTGTCCCATTGCTAGTTAGCAATTTCAATTTGCCGCGAAAATCTTCGCTTTTTCGGATTGTATACATAAAATACCTCCTATAAAAAGGGCGGCATTTGCCGCCCAATGTCTTAATCTCCTTCGTTTACGGTTACAGTGGTTTGCCCTGTCGCAACAACAACGCTGGTGGACGTATTTACCATGGCAACGACAACAATATCCCCACTCGGGATACTATACTCATTCCCGCTAACAAAATTGTTCCAGCCAGTCAACACACTGCCAACAGTAGCAGTAGGGGCAACCGTGCCGTAGTTATAAACGTAGTTGCAACCGGCTATAGGAGCCGCCGGTGTAGCGGTCAGGGTAGTTTGTCCCTGCGCGGTACCGGCCACGCTCTGAACAGTTATAGTAGTCACAGGAGTAATAACAGTAATTGTTGGACGACCATTAAATCGAACCTCAAATGATACAGGCGAACCGTCCGTAGTAGCGCCGCCAATATCTTTCATATTCGCAATGGTAACGGGCGCAGTAAATTGCAAAATCGTACCATCGGCCTGTCCTACGGAAATCTGGAAATTTGTGTTGCGCTCCACCATTAACCCAAATTTTCTCGCGGCGTTGAAAATGTAATCCTGCGCAGGATCACCAATAATTCGTCTGCCCGTACAAGTATAGGCAGGAGCCATACCTGTAACAAAATTCGACGCAAAACCTTTGTTAGCATAGAAAAAATATTGCTGTACCGTTTCATTTAGCGCTTCGTCAATATTTTCAATGCCATCGCCGAAAGTTACCCATGTGCTAGTAGATTCATTCGGCGTAATGTCAATTTCTGCTTGTATCCCATGCGACACAAGCAAGTAAGTATCAGCCATTTTGACCTCCTTTGGCAAAAAACTTTATCCTAAAGCTGCTGCCGTAAATATAATTTTTGTTTTGCTCCCGGGCGATAAGCCTAGGCGCTGCCGTTGTTTCTATGGCATAAATTTGCCATGTTTCAGCAAATGGGAGAGCAGAACTTGTGGTAAGCGCGACATGGGCAGTATTCATGGATACAGCTAAATCTTGCTGGTTTTCAGCCTTACCATTAAAAATAATCGGGAGTTCTTCATTGGATGTAAGTGGACGGAAAATTTCAATCGGTGCTCCGCCCTCAAAATCAACCGCATATCCACCCAATGGTGGAATAGGCCCAATTGCAACGGGGGCGCTTAATAACGCCCCCAGCATATCAGCCACAGATTGTAATATTTGATCTCGCATTATTCCAACCCCGCGTCAAAAGCATTTTGCGCCACTTGCTGCCAATTCTTACCATATTTTGCTCGCGCTGCCTCCACCCACATTTTCGTTGTCCCTTTTGTTGTGTAGTTTTTTACCGGGCGTCCTTCAACTACCCCAAACCATTGCGCTTGCGCATAGGGAGTATCCCAAACAAGGGCAACTTCGCCGTTTACCTTATCGATTGTTCCGCTGTCCCTTAGTGCTCCTTCGGCCTTTGGTACATACTTTAGGCTGTCGTTTAGCATCTGTTGTGCCACAACTGTAAGCATTTTTTCGCTGGCATTATTTATCAATTCAGCCCACTCTGCCGAATTGGTTTTCACATTTACCGATACGTTCATTAAACCAACCCCAATTCAACATGGTGTATCCGCGTGGCCGGTACATCAGGAACAAGATCAACAAGAATAACCTCAAAATCGCCGGAAATATCACCGCTTGCATCTTGCACAATACAGCGCATAGGCTTTCCGGCTGCTTCGCTTTGCTCCATAAAAGTGCCATAGTCGAGAGCAGGGGAGGATCGCACCGAATCAATAAACAAAATCGCTCGCAAAACCACTTCCGTATTATCTTTTGTTTTGCGAACCTCATTCGAATTTTGCAAATGCACATTGGAGACTATGTACTCGTCCCATTCGGGATTTTGCCATGCGTCCATCCCCGTACAAACTTTAACTGTTACCAAATCCCGTAAAAGCCGCGACGGTATGGGCCTAAGCATATGGTTTCCCTCCCCATTAAACCGGTTTGTTCAAGATAAGTAGAAGCAAGCGGGCTTATCATCATTTGGGCTTTCGTTTGGTTCGCATTCCCGCCACCAACATGAACTTTCCCAACCGTAAATTCTGCGCCAGCCTCCCCGCTCAAAACAGATTCTAGACCGAGCTGCAAAAAATACAAAACCTGTGCGCCTGTGGCCTTTTCGACAAGAGTTTGAAGCTGGCTGGGGAGCTGTGAAAAGCCCCCCCACGCATCAATAGAGTATCGTGTTATTTGGTCAATTAAATCGCTTGCGATTCCGGCATAAACAGAGAAATCGGCCTCGGTAATTGGAGTAGGGCCAAATAACGCGGTATACTGATCATATGTGATATACGCCATGGCCCGCCCCTCCTATTAACTACCAACAACAGCAGATACAGCGGCAGCAGCGGTAGCAGTATTGCCCTTGGTCGCATTAACCAGCGCGACAACAATATATTGGCCGGCCGCCGTGGTCATGATAGAACCGTTGGTTACAGGCGACCAACCAGACGTAAGCGCCTGCCCATAAGTAGGCAAGGTATTTGCGCTGGCGGACTTCGCCACATACTGCATACCATAGGGCGCAGCGGGCAAGCCATTGATTACCGTATGGGTGCTATCCGCCCCCGCGCTGGTGGTGAAAGACAAGGTGCCCAGAGTGGGCAGCGCGGACACATTGGCAAAAATGCCGGGGAGACGCTGGTTGAGCGCGAACACGTCATAATAGTGCGCCTCGTAGTAAATCCACTTGCCTTTGCTCATCGAGGTGGGCGCGGTCAACATGGAGGTGTCATACACGACAGGGGCCGCAATTGCCATGGGGTCAAACAGCAACATGTTGATCTGCTGCGCCGTGCTGGCGGGGATCCACCCCAGGGTATAATCGTAGGCGGTCATCATCATGTCGGCGGGCACCTCCATGATGGTTACCCCGTCCAATTTACCCGCATTGCGGTCAATGTTGCGGATGCCCGTTGCCGCATCAACAAACCGGGTAATGCCTGCCGCCTCTTTAAGGAGCTTGTAGGTGTCAGGGGTCATCTTGCAGCGGATACGATCACGAGGTACACGCTGATTGACCATGTACGCAAGATAATTATCCCAGGTTTCTAGGATGTTATCCGCCGTCAGGGTCGTGGAATCAACCGAACCAAATTCGATTGCCGCTGCCGCCAGTTGAGACGCCGCGTAAGTATCCATTTCCATTTGCGTTCAACGCGGGTCGCTAATCCGCGTCCGGGCAACAAAAAAGCACCCTTTCGGATGCTTCCTGCCCTGCTGCATGTTGCCATGCAGATCAGACTATATCTTCACCCTCTTGCGAGGGGTCTCCCATTTCCACGCGCTTGCGTGTACTCCCTTCCGGGATAGTCGTTGAACCT
>ERZ1664524.44-NODE-44-length-10050-cov-4.049825_pt1 | contig 10050 bp, 16 predicted proteins | sample MGYA00575331_ERZ1664524 | MGnify/ENA primary metagenome ERZ1664524 (study PRJEB40874, sample SAMEA4040741) | Gallus gallus | biome: gut; material: content | place: India | collected 2016-01-01 | study: EMG produced TPA metagenomics assembly of PRJEB14491 data set...
CCTCAGTCCTTGCGGCCCAGTTTCGCCGATATCCCCGTTATCGCCCTTGGGGCCCGTCCAGGAGCCGGCGTCCTCCCATGCGCCGGAGACCATATCCCAGTAGTAAAGACGGTCTACCACCATATACATGTCGCCGTCGCTGCCGGTTGGGCGGGCTGACTCCAGCTCGGGAAGGGTATCATCGTGCCCCTTGTTGATGGACACATCCCCCTTTTCCCCCTTCAGGGACTCCAGCCACTCCTTCTCCGTACCCACAAAGCCGTGCTTCACGGCGATGCCGTAGGCGGTCAGGTAGTAGCCCTTCCCGGGCGTCCCCATCTTATCCTTCTTCCTGCAGTAGCTCACAGATACACCTCCCCGTGGGTGTCCGCCGGACGATAGACAAGGGCAAACCAACGCATAAACTCCCCCCAGAACGAATTGAACATCTGCATGGAGTTTTGGTACTTCTCATACTCCCCGTTGGCATAGTCGATCTTCGCCTCCAGATAGGGGGCGTACAGCTTGTCGTGGGGCGCTTTGACCAGCAGCTCGTGGTCCTTGTCCGCATCGTAGGAGTAGGTGATAAACTCCACCGGTGCGAACAGGAACACCTGGGTCTGCACCATGCCCTCCACTTCGTTCACCCACGCCGTCTTGGTGTCGTTGGAAAAGGCGTTGGGCTTGACTTCATCCACTTTTGCAATCACTTGATCCAGTGTCATGGCAACCTCCAGATAAGAGAAAGCCGGGAGGCCGAAACCTCCCGGCCCATCCTTTAAGCGCTGATAAGCTGCGTGCCGCCGGTCACGCCGCCCACCGCGGCAAACCGCCAGTCGTTGAAGCCGGCGGTAAACCGGGCGTAGCCGTTCCAGACGTTGGCGTCGTTGTTCTTGTCAATGTGGCTGTCCACTTCCAGGCCCACGCGGTCCAGCCACACCGCGCCGTTGTACTCCTTGTTGTATCTGGAATCCAGCAGGACCCAGGGGGAGGTGTTGGCGGTGATGTACTGGTTGAGGTAGGGCCATACGATCACGGTCCAGCGGCCGTATGTATAGTTGAAGCCGTTGTTGGCCGTGTTGGGGTCCTTGTCCGCGCCGATTGCGGCAAAAACGTCCTTCTTCAGCTTGTAGTCGTTGGGAATCAGGATGGTGTCAGGGGACACGTCCAGAATCTCGTCGGAATCGCCCTTGAAGCCCTGCATGGCGGTCTCCATGGCGCCAAGGGCATCGTTGGAGAAGGCGTCTGCAAACTTATTGCTCTGGGTCTTTTTGGTCAGCTTCTCCGGGTGGTCCGTGGCAAACAGGGCCTTTCCGTCCGCCGTCTTAGTGTCGAAGGTCTTTCCGCCGAAGCTCAGGGTGGTGGCGCCGGTAATGCCGGAGCCGAACAGGGCCGCGCCGAACTTCTCCCGCGTGCGGTAGTAGCCGGTGATGAACGCGGCGGGCTGCCGCTTCAAATCCATAATCTTGGCGTCGTCCACCATCTCGCGGGAGATGGAGAAGCGGTCCTTCCAGGTCATATGCTCCAGGGTCTTGTTGAAGCCCTCCTGGAGGTTGTCCCACGGATAGGCGCCGTTTTCTCCCACGGGCTTGAAGCCCTGCATGGCGGTCATGGTGGTGAACTTCTCCGCCCAATTGGTGGAGTTCATCATGTTAAAGAGCTCTTTTACAATGCTCTGCTGCTCAAACGCCTCGCCCCTCTTCTCGAGGAACATGCGGATCGGGGCCTGGCTCTTGCCGAAAATGGAATCAGCAAGCCCGGAGCCCTCAGAAAACGTAATTCCAGCCATCTATTTCACCTCTCCTTTCATTAGCCGCCGCCCCCGGTGGAGGGGTCAGGGCCGGTGATCTGCACACGCACTTTGTCTCCAACCGCGGTCCCGTCAAAGTCCACCACCCGGGCCACGCCGCCGGTGGTGGTGGCGGTCACGCGCTGACCGTCGGTGGCGATGGTCACCTTCTGGCCACGCTTGACTGCGGTGGCCGCAGCGGACCACTCGGTCTCAAAGACAATGGCCTCATTGACCCTGAGCACGGGAATGCTGTCGCCGGCAGTCAGCGCCGCCGTGCGCTCTGTCATCGAAATGAAGGTGGGCGTAGTAGTCCCGGACGCCAGGGCCAGGTTGCCCGCATTCTGGTACAGCGCCATGCCCACAACCGGCGTAATGGCGCTGCAGGGCTGATACTCCCAGGAGGGGACATAGCCGCCCTCCACGGAGTGGATCGTAAAAGCCATTTCATAGCTCCTTTCTTTTGTCACGCTCCGCACTTCTTAGTGCTTCATGTACTTTTGGTAGTGCTTTTGGATTTCCGCCTCGGTAGCGCCGGGGTTGAAGGCCAGATACTCTGCCTTGACGTCCTCCGGCACCGTCACCGCGCCGACCCCTCTTTGTACAGTGGGGTTGAGATGCTCCTTGCTCTTGGCCGCGTTCATGGCCGCCTGCCGGCTTGCCTCCGCCGCCTTCTGGGTCAGGGCGTCAAAATTGGACAAACGGTATGCGTCCGCAATGGAATAGCCCCGCTTTACCATGTCGTACAGCTGCGGATATGTCTCCAGCTTGGCCAGGTCCTTCAGTTCCTTGATGTTCGGGTCAATGGCCTGGATTTCCTTCAGCTGTTCCGCCACTTTCAGCTTGGCCTGTTCGGCTCTCACCTCACGCTCGGCGGCCTCCGCTTTGGCCTGCGCCTCCCGCGCCTGCCTGACCTCCGGCAGGCCGGAAACAAAGGCCTGGAACTCCGCGTCGCTCATCCCGCTTTTTTTCAGGAGGCTGGCCTTCTGCTCGGCCTCATACTGCACCCGATATGCGTCGTACTCGGCCTTGGAGCGGATGGGCTGCCTGGTATAGGGGTTGACCAGCCCGGAGTTTGCAAAAAACTGCTCAAACTTCTGGTTGGCCTCCTCCTGTGCCTCCTGGCGGATTTTAGCAATCTCTGCGTCCCGCTCCGCCTTCCTGCGGGCGGCCGCAAATTTCGCGTCCTGCTCGGTTTTTTTCGGCTCCTCTTTCGGCGCCTCTTCCTGGGTTTCCTCGCCTGCGGCAGGTTCGGCGGGCTCCTGCACTTCTTCGCCTGCGGTAGTCTCGGTGGGCTCAGACGGTTCGGCGGGCTCCGTCACGTTTTCGCCTGCGGTCTCCACCTCAAACACGCCGCCGTAGTCGATTTCAGTCATTTTTATAGCTCCTTTCGGTTGTTACCGCCCGCTGCGCAGGTCGGTGCCGGTCTTTACAGAGGACGTGCCCTTCTTCCCGTTCCCGGAACGGGGGGGCTTGACCACCTGTACGCCGGAGTTCCTGATTTTCCCGGTATACCCTTCGGCCATGTCCGCACCTCCTTTCTTTAGATTGCCATTTCTCCGCTGTTGGCATGCGAATCGGCCGCAGTCAGGCCGGCGTCCCGCGCCGCATCCTGCCTCGCCCGGTCAACTGTCCCTTGCACTAATTGGGCCTGCATTTGCTGCTGCTGCATGGCCATTTGCTGCCGCATCATCTCCTGCTGCTGCTGCATCCGCTCCTCCAGGTACGCCTTGGTCTCCGACGAACCCGGATAGTGTAAAAGCTCCATCTTGGTCCAGAACAGGATGAGCGTCTGCAAATCCGTGGGGTCTCCAAAGGCCCCGGTCTGCAAATTCATTCGCGTCTCCTGCCACATGGCTTCCCGGTTGTTGGCAAGCGGAGCGGAGGTGTCGCAGGAAAACAGGAAGTCGTCCACCCACGCCCACTCTCCCGCCGCGTCCTGCTCCAGGAAGTCATAGCGGTTGAACTCCTCATAGTTGGCGTTGCCCTGGATGTCCTTTGACACCACCGGCCGCGGCTCGTCCGCGTAGGCCAGCTTGAACTTGAACATGGCCTCGAACAGCTGGGCATACGCCGCGTCCTTCATGACCCGTTTGGATTCCAACCGTCCCGCCGCCTGGGCCGCGCTGAACTCCTTGGCGGTGCCCGACGTGGCGGTGGTGTCCTTGCGCCCCTGGAAGGAGTCCGTGATGCCGATGATCTGCCGGGCTTCCTCGTACACCTGGGCGAGGTAACCCATGTCCTGCTCCACGTTGCCCTCCAGCTCATAGGTCCCTATCATGGCCAGGTCTGCGGGATTGCCCAGCCGAATGATTTTCCCGTCCTTCTCGTCCACCCTCACGCTGGGGCTGTCCGGCAGGCTTAAATAGCTCCCGGAGGCCACCAGCTTGTCGATGATCTTCTTCTCAATGCGGTTCGTGGTGTTCTGTTGGTCCGCGATTTTGTCGATGTCTGAATCGCCCAAAAATTTCCCATACACCGACACGTTTTTCTGCAAAATCACCGGGTAAATATCCGGCTTATAAAATGGAATTCTGGTGGGCTCCATGACGACGGCCACAATGGGCAGGCCGTACTCGTCCACCTGGCCTGTCACCGTCTCCGCCATCTGCGCCCCCGGGATCACGCTGCCGTCCGAGCGGGTAATAGGGGTGTAGACCTCCTCGTACTGCTCCTCCGAGGCCTCCCACTTGGTCCCGCCGCAGTAGGGGCACGCCTTGCGGCCACGTCTGGACAAATTCCCGTCCCCCTGATACTCGCCCGTCCCGTCTGAGGTCTGGCCGGGCAGCAATCCATCCACTGCCGGCTCCGCCGCCACCACGTCCTCCAGAGGCTCCATGGCCCCGCAGGAGGCGCACCGTCTTAACCGTCTGGCCTGGTAGTCCTCCAGGTCCTCCAGCTCCACGTCGTTGACCCACGTGTACTTGCCTATGCCGCCCTTGTCGTTGCGGTAGTAGGACACATACATGGTCACCATGTCGTCCGCCGTGCCGGAGGATACCCCCTTGACCTCCGGCTCCGCCTCGCCCTCCGCGTCCACGTCCACACCGTACCGGCGCCTGATATAGCCCTTGGTCTCCGGGATTTTGAGGATGACGTAGTCCATGTCCTCAATCCCCGTGTAAACGCCGTCCTGGGGCACAATCTGCTTCGGGTGAAGAAAGCCCACGCTGACCTCTCCGATGGTGGAGTGCGTCCTTGCGTCGTTGTCCCACTCCACCAAAAACGCCGCGCCGCCCTGAATTGGGACCGTCCGCTCCATCTGGTCATTGATGGTCTCCATAGGCAGCCGGTCCAGCTCGTTGCGCAGCATGTCCTCTATCAGCTTGGCCCGCCACTCGTCCTGCTTCCGACGGGGCGTCACCTTGGGTTGTGGAATGTTGCTGTCCACCTGGCTCTCTATCATCTCCGCGCACAGGTTGCGCACATGGGGCGTCTCCTTGTCTCTGGCCCTGTCCCTGGCCACAATGGGCCTGATTTTGTCGCTCCCCAGATACAGCTTTTCCCGCCCGTCCATAAGGGTCTCTTCCGCCCCATAGGCAGCGTCATTGGTTTTCAGCCTGCGTTTCCACAGGTCTAATTTGTCGGTTTTCCTGGGCAAAATCCCACCTCCGGCACAAAAAAGAGGCCAACTACCGAGCATCCCTCAGTAGTTGACCTCATTCGGTCCATCCCGCCGGTCATTCCCGGCGTGGGTACGATATCTACTTTAACAGTTTTCGGCTCACCGTCTGGGCCTTAACGTTGCCATCCTTGTCCTTGATAAGCTCCACTCTGTATCCCTTGTCCAGGGCGGCCTGTATAACCCGCCACAGCTTATTGTCCATTTGGCCGCCCCCATTTCCTTATCAGGTACTCCCGCTCCGGCGGCGTGGCCCGGTTGTAGTCCTCCCACATGGACTCGTCCCACTCCACGCCCGGCTCCGCCTTATCCTTGGGCAGGTACTCCTGCTGCGGCCGGATGTGGTGGGCAATGGCCAGGGATATAACGCAGTCGTCGTGGGCGCCATCCTCTGCCACGGGCTTGTAGTGCTCGTCCCGCACAAAGGTGAGCATCTCTCCCATGGTCACGTCGTCGTTGAGGATGCCCACGTCGTCCCGCACCGCCTTGATGAGTTCCGATATGATGATGGGCCTGGTCTTGGTGCTCGTCCAAAAGCCAAAACTCCTGCGCACCTTGTGGGTGTAGTCGTCCACGCTCTCCCTGACATACTGCTTGGGATAGTGCAGCCGCTCCAGCTCCATCACCGGGTACGTGGACCAGTTGGTCTCGATGCCTATCAAGGCTGTGTTGTAGTACATGCCCAAACAATACATCTGCTTGGCATACAAGTCCTCGTCGCTCTGGTGCCTGAGCGTGGCAACCTGCTCTCCCGTGGTGTTGTCCAGAACCTGGCCCACGAAGCTGTCCGAGCCGTCGCCCGCCGTGTCTCCACCTATAACATAGGGATACCGCGCTTTTGGTTTGTGGTAGATGCGGATAAACCCCTGCGGATCGTCCACCCACCTGATATGGGACAGCGCCACCCCGTCGTCCTCGTAGTCAAAGTAGCCAACGGCCTCCGGCTGTATGTGCAGCGCCAGCCGCTGGGATATGGCCTTGGCGTCAAATACCGTCTTGCCGGTCACGCCCCATTGACCCAGGCAGTACACCATGTAATAGTACTCGTCCGTGTCCCGGAATGCCTCCAGCGTCCTGACGGCCTCCTGGGTCAAAAAGCGGTTGTCCTTGTATGTGGATTCGTGTACCGTGGCCCGCGGGTCTTTTTTGTCAAAAAACCGGGCTTTGAGCCAGTGCGTAATACTGATGGGGTTAAAACTCAGGATAATTTGCAGATAATACGGGCTCTGCGTCCGCAGGCGGATGTCCAGCTGGTTAAAATCCGCCTCCAGCAGTTCGGAGGCCTCCTCAATCCATATCCCCGTGATATCATAGATGGATTTGAGTTTCTCCACGTCGTCCAGCCCGGCAAAGAGGATCTCCGAGCCGTTGGGAAATGTGATGCGCAAATCCCCCTTGGCCACCTTGGCCCCGCAGTCCGGGTAGTGCTCCGCAATCTGCCCCCGCAGCTGGGCAAAGCAGGACTCCCGCAGCGTCCTTGCCACCTTGCGGCACCCCAGAATACGGTGCCCAGGCTCCGATACGCACCGCTCCAGCACCTTACGCCCGGCAAAGATAGACTTGCCCGAGCCGCCGCCGCCCTTGAGTACCAGATACCGGCTGTCGCACTCGTACAAAGACATAAATGAGGCGTTGGTGGTATCCCGCAGATTGTTGTACCATACGGCCAGATCGGCCAGCTTGTCAGTGGTCAATGGTGCGCGCCGCCTCCCTGATTGCCGCCATCTTCTCCGCCAGTGTCATAGATTCCACGCCTGTGGGCGGTTTTTCGGACTCTGCCGGGCCAATCAGGTCAAAAATAACCCTTGCAGCTTTAGAGTCTCCCTTTATCGCCCGCATAGTCAGCCCGGCAATAATGGCCATCTGGTTGTCCACGTCCTCCGGCTCCACTCCGTCCCGGGCCAGCTTGTTCCATGCCTTCTTGTCCGCCACCGGCAGGGACAGATACAGCTCAGCCGCCTCTCTCAGGCTCTTTTTCCTGCGCCGTGACGCGCCGGATGCCCGGCCTCCTTTCCTGCCATATTCTTTTGCTTCGCTCTGGCTTCTCTGGTCCATCGGAATAAGGTTCTGTTCATTCGGCATGTCACCACCTCTCGGTCATAATAAAGATTGTCAATCAGCTTCTCCGCTATTTACATCGATCACTTCTCGCATGGCATCAATTTGTATGTGCGATGCAAATTCAACCTTTCTGCATGGGCCTGTATTGTAATATGCGGTGAATGTTTCCCCGTCATCCGACTGTGCAACAAATGCAATTCCATCCGCATTTTTCTCCATAATGTGTTTTACAACATCTTCAAGCCATTCTGTAAGCTCCTTGTTATCAAACAGCATTCTGTGCCCTCCAAATGTTGCCACCGCCCGCCTCATGCGGCGAGGAGCGGCGTGTATCGTGTCATCTCGAGAATCAGCAGGCATATTTTTGTGTATTCTGTCAATTGAAATCGATAACCAAAAGGCATATAATATAACCATCAAGAGGGGAACACCCCAGGAGGTAAACAAAATGAAAAAGTACAACATGCACGAGATTATGGTGAACGCCTGGAACATCCGCCGCGTAAACAATGTCAGCATGAGTACCGCTCTCCGCGCCGCCTGGGCCCTCGCCAAGGCCATCAACACCGCCGAGCAGGTCGCGTCCGGTATCGACTGGAACACCAAGGTCAAGGTCAACGACTGGATTAAGTACGGCAAGAGCCGCACCTATATTGAGGTCGCTGTCTACACCAACGCCTGGAACCGCAAGCGCACCGAGAAGATCGGCTACGTTGACAACATGACCGGCGAGTTCGTGGCCGCATAAAGAAAGGAGCAGAACCATGAAATTTATCATCAATGAAACCGGAAAGCACGAGGAACTGTCCATCATCGACACCAAGACCGGAATGGACTGGAGCAACGACCTGATCGGGAACAGCGGCGCAGTCGGTCAATACATCAAGTATGACGACGCAGAGGATGCGTACCGCATCAATCAGGAGGACTTTGACTGGTGGTCTGAGTATATCGCCATGTACGAGAGATATCAGGAGGAGCTGGATTCCCTTAAGGCGCAGTATGGGAGCGACGCCGTCGACGATATCATCAGCCGGTCGGAGCTGTGGCTGGGTAACGACTACAACGAGCACGAGCGCGAGCTGCAAGCGCAGATCGACGCGATTAGGGAGGAGTTAGGCGAATGACAGGCCAGGAGTTCAAGGCGCTGCGCAAAGCCTCCGGGCTGACGCAGCAGGCCCTCGGAGATATGGCTGGCACCAGCCGCCGGGCAATCGCCAAGTACGAGGCCGGGGACATCGACCTGGGGCAGATTGAGGTAAAAACGGCAATCAAGCTGGCAGCGGCACTCGGCATCCCCGTGGAACAGTTTGGAGATACCGCCCCCTAGTGGGGCGGTTTTCTCTTGCCCTTTTCGGCTCATGCACCGTTCTGGGCATATATAGCCGGGGTAACCGGCTATCTTGCGGGTTGGTTCAGGCCGTCCGCTGGCCTGTATGGCTCTTATCGTTCGGCCATACGTCCGGCTGTACGGAGGGGAGCGACCCCACATTGCCGCATGGAGGATACGACCCTCCGGCACTGATTTGGGGCTGGTACGACCTGCGGCGTATGGTCTCCCGACGGCGAGGAGGCTGCACCGCCGGGAGTGAGAAAGAGGGCGGGATATTATATCCCACCCTCATTTTAACATTGCATATAAAACAGTAAATATATAATTTTTTACCCGCCGTCTAAATATGCGTCCAGAGCCCGCTTTATAACAGCGTTTACCGTGTCTCCTCTCCGTTTGCACTCAGCCTTAATTTGCTCCGAGTACTCTTTCCGCACCTTGCAGCCAAGGACAGTCATATTTTCAGCAATATACTTATTGTTAGCCCTTCTTTTTGCTTCTGTCAACATGATATCACCCCTCCTTATTATGCACCTTCATACATGGTTTTACCATGTACATTTTAAACAAATATTCCTTTTTGAATTTGGTAGATTTGTTTATTGACTTACATGGTTTAACCATGTATAATAAAAATACATTAAAGGCCACAGGCCGGGAGGGAAAGAAAATGGAAATTGTGATTCAGGAGCTCACCAATTACAGAGGACGCACGGATCGGCGGTATCTGCTGATGAAACGGATAGCGAGCCGCAACGGCCTCGACCACATTACGCCGGGCAAAACCTACACACTCCCGGCCGCCGTAGCCGTCGCCGAAAAAAACGGCTGGGAAATCGTCGCAATCGGTGATTTTTATGCCATCGTGTAAAACAAAAAGCCCCGGCCACTACTCGCAATAGTGACCAGGGCTGGAAGGAGAATTAAGAAATGACCTACAAAGAAAAGCTTGACGCCGTGAGAAAAGCCGCCCCACGGCACCATATCAGCGGTGACGGCTTGCCGCGCGGCTACTGGTACGGGGACAGCCCTTATACAGATATGCTGATTGAAAACGCCCTGTATTGTGATATGTTCCGGGAGGATGTGCCGAACATCAGGAATTATCACGGGTTTGACAGAACCGCATACCATCTCAGCCGAGCCGAATAAAAATCCCGCCTGACCTCTCGCAAAGGCCAGACGGGCAACAGAGCCCCAGCAGAAACCACTCAAACCAGGGCAAGCCCATTATACCAGGGCGGGCCCTCCATGACAAGGAGGAAA